>Ga0190363_1001782_pt1 | contig 12641 bp, 13 predicted proteins | sample 48721867_MG_FD_161272 | JGI IMG/M metagenome (GOLD analysis project Ga0190363, IMG submission 161272) | Hydrothermal vent microbial mat bacterial communities from Southern Trench, Guaymas Basin, Mexico - 4872-18-6-7_MG | ecosystem: Environmental > Aquatic > Marine > Hydrothermal vents >...
CGGGGGTTAAACCTCGGAGCGATCTCCCCTGGATCATCGCCTCGATCGCCTTTCTTCTCGGCTTCGGAGCTTTCTTCGCCTCGATTCTGAGGAGGAGAGCCCGCGTCTCGGCGGAAGAGAGGGCCTCCATCCTCGCCCAGCGGGAGAAGGTCCTGCTCGCTCTCATCTCGAAGCTCGATGAGATGCAGGAGTCAGGTGAGATCTCCAGTGAGGTCCATGAGGAGTTCAAAAGGAAGCTGGAGAGGAAGCTATGAAACTGTCGGTTAGAGGGGTGAGAAAGAGCTTCGGGAGTAAGGAGGTGCTTAGGAGCGTGGATCTTGAGATCGATAGCGGCGAGGCAGTCTGTATCACAGGTCCTAACGGGGCGGGCAAAACTACCCTGATCAAGATCCTCTCCACCTTGCTTCGCCCTGACGAGGGGGAAATCGTCATGGAGGGCGAAGATCCCTTCAAAAATCCCAGGCTCTTCAGAAGGCGTATTGGGGTGTTGTTGCATGAGCCGATGCTGTATAGGCAACTGACGGCCAGGGAGAACCTCAGATATGTCTCTCGAATCTACGGGATTGAGAACGGCGATGAGAAGGTCGAAGGATGGTTGAAGAGGGTCGGGCTGATCCACTTCGCCGATGAAAGGGTGGGGGATTTTTCGGAGGGGATGAGGCAGAGGTTGGCTGTGGCGAGAGCGATGATACACTCCCCTGACCTCCTGCTCCTGGATGAACCCTTTGCCTCTCTAGATCGAGATGGGGTGGAGATGTTGATCGAGCTGATCCGAGACCATCTCTCCCGCGGCGGCTCCGCTGTCGTCACCTCACATATGAATTGGTTGCTTGAGAGGATAACCCCTAATCCCCTTTCTCTTTCAGGGGGCAAATTGGAAGGGAGGATTGGATGATGCTGATCACCCTAGCTATAATAGGCATGGCGTTTTTGTTGTTTTGTGCCCCAGTGACATTGGCAACCGAATATTACGTCAGTAACTCCGGAGACGACGAGAACTCCGGTAGGAGTCCCTCCCAGGCGTGGAGGAGCTTAGCGAAGGTCAACGCCTTCAAATTTGCACCGGGCGATGTCGTTCGCTTCGAAAGAGGTGGCGTGTGGCGAGGACAGTTGATCCCCTGCAGCGGGGATGAGACGGGATACGTCACTTATACCTCATATGGCATAGGGCCAAAACCATTGCTTTTGGGATCTGTCGAAAGGAATCGGCCCGACGATTGGAAACAGGTTGAGCCGAACATCTGGCAGGCCGGTCCTTTTCCCCTCGACGTGGGAAACATCATCTTCAACAACGGCGAGACATGCGGGATTAAAGTTTGGGAGCAAGCCGATCTGGACGGACAGAATAAGTTTTACTTCGATCGTGGCACCCGAATGGTTAGAATCTATTCTGAGGGAAATCCCGCTCAGTTATACGACGACATCGAGTGCGCCCTGAAGAGACATATCATAGACCAAGGTGGCAAACATCACATCATCTATGACGGTTTGCAGCTTGCATATGGCGCGGCACATGGAATTGGGGGTGGAAACACGCATCATATCATCGTCAGGAATTGCGATCTGTGTTTCATCGGCGGAGGACACCAGTTCACAAGAAAAACGGAGAAAGGTCAACACCACGTGCGATACGGAAATGGCATAGAGTTTTGGAACGGCGCCCATAACAACCTCGTGGAAAACTGCCGAATCTGGGAAATCTATGACGCTGGCCTGACCAATCAAGGCAACTCGAAAAACCAGCAATACAACATCATCTACCGAAACAACATCATCTGGAACTGCGAGTATTCGTTCGAATATTGGAATAGGCCGGAGACCTCCGTCACACATGATATCTACTTCGAGAACAATATCTGCTTCAACGCGGGTCGTGGTTGGAGCCACGGTCAACCGTATAAAAGAGGCCGTCACCTGATGTTCTTCAGTAACACTGCGAACACCTTCAACTTCTACGTGCGGAACAACATATTTCATGGCGCTGAAGATGTTGTGATACTCATCTACGTCGATCATTGGAACGGATTGGATAGGCTGATCATAGACGGTAACATCTACTGCCAGCCGTCTGACAGACAGTTAGTCCGGTGGGGAAAACCATTCCTTGCCCGTGATTTCGAAGCTTATCAGAAGTTCACGGGCAAGGACGCTAACTCCCGACTGGTAGCCCTCGACAGGCTCGTCATGGAGCCGGATAGTATGAATCTACACGTCGGCGAGAGCAGGGCTGTGAAGGTGAAATGCATATATCCGGATGGCACATCCGTGGATGTGACGTACTTCGTGAGGTTTATCACATCGAAACCCTCGGTGGCGATCGTGGGCGGTTCATCACCTGATTCCGATGTCCCTCGTGTCGAGAATTTCGGGCTTATTCGGGCGCTGCGGCCCGGCAAAACGGAGATCACAGCGATGTTAAACGGTGTGACGACCACGGCGATCGTAACGGTATTGGAATAGGGGACAGGTTAAGATGATACGGTCATGGTGGGGGATCGTACTGCGGGATGTGAGGTTGAGTCTCTTTCGTTCCGAGTCGCTCCCGTTGAGCCTCGCCTTCGGCGTGCTGGTGGTGCTGGTATTCGCCCTGACGACCGATCCGATGGGGTTAAAGGAGGAGACCAAATCGGGGATCATCTGGTGTGGGTTCGCCTTTTCGGGCGTGGTCACGCTTACCGGGTCGTTCCGAAGGGAGAGGGAAAGCAGCGGAATCGAGCTGATGAAGCTCTCCGGTCTCCCACCGGAGATGATATATCTGGGCAAGCTGACATCCGGATTCATAGCTGCATCCGCCTCCAACCTCGTCATCGGGATAGCCGGGGGGATCATGCTCGGGCTGAAGGCCGATCCGGACGGAATCGCTAAGCTATGTGCCATAGCAGCGCTCGGGACCTTCGGGATATGCGTTGTGGGAACTCTCATAGCCGCCATTTCATCCGAGCTTAAGGGCGGGGAGAGCTTGCTCGTGGCGTTGCTCATGCCGCTGCTCTTCCCAATGGTCATCGCCTCGGCTAAATCCTTCAGCGCGGTTTTAACGGGGGAAGGCATAATCGGGAGATGGCTCTGGCTCGGAGCGGTCTATGCCGGTATATTCCTCGTCATCTCCCTACTCCTCTTCGAGGAGGTGATAGAGACTTGAAATTCACGGCGGTATGATGTAGACTCAGCCGAGATCACCCGCTACATATGAGGAGGACCACATGGATAAACTGAAGCTGGCCCTTGTGGGGGCCGGAAGACGAGGCGCGGGGGCGTATCTGCCCGTTATACCGAAGATGGACGACGTATTCGATTTCGTCGCCATCTGTGATATCAACCCTCAGACCGCTCAAAGCTTCGCCGAGCGGCACGGGGTAAACGCATACACCAGCGTGCGCGATTTGGTCGCTAGAGAGAAGGTGGATGTGGCGGTGTTAACGGTGCCGGGGGATGCTCATCACCCTATCTCATGTTTTCTCTCCGAGCATGGGGTTCATCAACTGGTGGAAACCCCGATAGCCATCACCCTGCCTCTCGCCGATCTGATGATGGAGACGGCGCGGCGTAACGGGGTTAAGATCGAGGTGGCCGAAAATTACTACCGAGCGCCTTCCAGGAGGTTCACCCTAAAGGTGATAGAGGATGGGGTTATCGGGAAGGTCTCCAGGATATACCGCATCTTTCAGGAGGGAGGCTATCACGGGATGAGCCTTCTTCGCAAGCTGGCGGGGGCCGATCCGGTATCGATTTTGGGGATATCCCATACCACCCCTATCCTGCCCATAACCGACCGCATGAAGAGACATCATACCGAGGAGCGATGGACTCTGGGGTACATCGATTTCGCCAACGGTGTCGCGGCGCTTATGTGCTACTCCAACGTCATCCACGCCCGATCTCTCGGTCGGGGACAGGTGAGCATCACTCAGATCGACGGGAGCGCTGGCACCATCGTAGGCGAGGACGTATACGTCGTGCCGGAGGAGAGACTCCAGTCCGGCGCCGTCGCCGAGAAGCATTCCCCACGCCGGATCACAAAGGAGATCGATGGGGTGAGGGTGCTCCAGAGTATTGAGATGGAGCTCCCCGATCGGACGATAAGATGGGAAAATCCCTTCAGTCGATACCCGATAACTGAGGGACAGGTGGCCGTGGCGGATGAGCTGATGAGTATCGCAAGGGCGGTGCTGAACGATACGGAACCGGAATACGGCGCTGCGGCCGGAAGGCTAGATCAGGAGATGAACATCGCTATGATAGAATCGGGCAGAGGTGGCAGAAGAAGCGTATCCTTCCCCTTGAAGGAGATGACCGAACATGAACGGCAGGTACACCGAAGATATCAGGACAAATATGGACATCCGCCGGAGGAATGGGAAGCTCTGGTGGACGTTATGTTTCCAAGAGTTTAAGGGAGGTGATGCCTATGGACAATCCCAACATCATCAAATGGGATGAGGATCGAAAGCGGGAGCATGATCGGGGTTACTCCATGCCCTATGTGAATGAGGGATCTTGTGGCGCACGAGAGCTGGAGATGCATATCTCGGTTATCAATCCGGGCCAGCGTGCCCATCCGCCCCACGCCCATGAAGGGGAGGAGATCATGTTCCTGCTGGAGGGCACCGCTGAGGCGATAATCGGCGAGGAGAGGTATGTTATCGGCCCGTACACGGCGCTTTTCTGCCCGGAAAACGTCCTCCACGGCCTGCGCAACTGTGGCGATACCCCTATCAAATATCTGGTCATTCGAAGTATCTCCAAGCGGGGGCTGAGAGAATCATCCCCTATTGGATAGTTCACACCTTCGACAAATTTGACAGACAGGTGATGATCGTATTATAATGCAGATTGAGGTGAGCAATATGTCGGAGAGGAAATCTGGAAGTATCGGAATTGCCGCTGAACCAGGCTCGCGTTACCAACTAAGGCTACCCTTTGATGAGCCCATTGAGATTCGTATCGAAGATTCGGGAGATGTGAAAGGGAAATTATCTGATCTGCTCAATCGTGATTTGACGTTCAGAGGAGAACGGACCAATTACGCAAGTCATAACATCCATGCGTTTGCCGCCAAGTTCCCTCCCCAACTGCCCCGTCTTTTCATAAATGAGTTGACACGGCCCGGAGAGAGGGTCTTGGACCCGATGGTAGGTTCTGGAACGACACTGGTTGAGGCGGTGCTCGCAGGTCGTGAGGGGATCGGGATCGATTTAGATCCGCTAGCTCTGATCATAACAAAGGTCAAAAGCACGGCTTTTGATCTGCCGCTATGTGTTAAAACTGGAATCGACGTGCTGAGGTGTGCAAGGAGAAGGTTTCGTTCTATAAGTGAGTATGAAATCCGCCGATCTTACTCGGATAAAGCAATGGAATTTTTCCGCTACTGGTTTGAAGAACGGGTGATCTACGAACTTTACGCCCTTGCCGATACGATAAGATCGGTGGAAAACCCCGACGTCCGAACTTTCCTTGAGGTTGTCTTTTCCTCAATCATCATCACTAAAACGGGAGGCGTCAGCCGGGCCAGAGATCTCGCCCACACCCGTCCCCATCGTGATATCAATAAGAAGATTAGAGGGAACGTTTTCGATATATTCTGGGATCGGATGATCTCGGCGATTCAATCACTGGAGGATATCGTGGATGCACCAGGAACTGCTTATGTGATCCAGGCCGATGCTCGCCGTCTTCCCCTTGCTAGTGAATCTGTTCATCTGATTGTCACCTCGCCTCCTTATGTGGCCAACGCCATCGATTATATGAGGGCACATAAATTCTCCCTTATATGGCTTGGATACGAACCGGAAGACCTGACGGATCTGCGTAGAAGATATATCGGCGCCGAATTGAGATATTCAAACTTAGATTTCCCATCAGAGATCTGTAACAACGTTCTGAGAATGTTGAAGCAGAGGGATGAACGCCGTGCTGAGGTTGTCGCATACTATTTCCATGATATGGAAGTTATCCTCAGAGAGATGTTACGTGTAACGGCAAAGGGAAGCCCCGTTATCTTAGTTGTCGGATCGTCTACGATTCGGGGCGTTAAGATTCAAACGCCAGTGATACTGGCCGAGATCGCATCCTCGATAGGGTTTCACCTAATTGGGATAGCCAAGCGTGAAATCATACGTGATGCGAGGATGATGCCAGTCAGTCGGCGAAGCCAGCGAACCGGAATCGAGGCACGGATGCATGAGGAGGGCGTGATCTGTCTGATCAAGCCATAAGGAGGATCTCATGCCAACACGCGAGGAAATTATGCTGTTCATACGACAAGTATTTGAACGATGGATTCGCTCTACGGATGACATCTGGGTTGCTTTCTATCGTCTGCTGTTAGATTATGCCCATGGAGTTCCGCGCATTACGGATTCAAATCGATTAAGAAAGGGAATTTGGCGCGAAAGAGCTCTTAAGATCGAACGTGCACTGGCTGAAGCTATAGGTTGTCATCTCTCAGAGGTAGAAGATAACCTCAACTTCCTCATGCGCTCGCTCTATCCACCTGGAACACAACGTATGAATCCCATTGGTATCGCTTTCGCCTGTGCTATCCTGTATCTCGTTCAGAGGTTCGGCTCCGAGCGATATGAATGGAAGATAGAGGCGAGGATCGGAGTTGAGGTTTTCCAAAGTTTGAGAGGTTTACGCCGCAGAAGCGTAGACATCGTAGCTTTTCATCAAGGAGATCCATTCGCCGTAATATCAAGCAAATGGGGTATTCGCCACGATCGTGTGCGTGATCTTCAGGAGGAAGCGGATGTCTATAAGAAGGAAATACCCTCATTAGTTTTCCTCGTGGTGACCAATGAGTTCGACAGGGCACGGCTTCAAAAAGTGCTGACCTACCCGACCATTGATGGGGTTTTTCACGTGCGACGCGATTTAGTTTGGCAGGCATATGACCCGATCCCGGATAGCTTGAGTGGGTTAAGGGATTTTACAGAACTACTTTCCGCTTTCTCATGAATATCATCGCTTACTCATTAAAAATGGCGATGAGGGAAAATATAGAGAAAGTATATAAAGCTAGAATTTATCTCCTTAGAAAGGACAGCTCAAACCTCATCCCTCTGGAGGAAGCTAGTTATATTAGTGAGGAGGAGCTTCAGAAGCTACTCGTTGAATATCCAGATCTTCTTCCTGGTGATCAGATCGATCCTGAAAACCCGCGTCGTTGGCTGTTGATTGCTCGTGAGATGGGCGTTCCAGGTGAGCCAACTCAAGCGGAACGATGGAGTCTCGATCATCTTTTCCTGGATCAGGACGGCGTTCCCACCTTTGTAGAGTGCAAGCGTGCCGAGGATACGCGTACTCGCCGGGAGGTCGTAGCGCAGATGTTGGACTACGCCGCCAATGGTCTTGAATACTGGGATATAGAGCAGCTACGCCAAGCTGCTTCCAAGACGGCTCAAAAAGAGGGGAAATCACTGGATAGTGAGATTTCGAAATTGTTGGGGAGAGGTAGCATCTCTGAAGTAGAGATCGAAGAGTATTGGCAGCGAGTGGAGAACAACCTACGTAATAGAAAAATTCGCCTCATCTTCGTGGCAGATCGTATTCCTAAGGAGCTCCGTCGTTTGGTGGAATTCCTTAACGAAGAGATGTCCAATGTAGAAGTGCTGGCTGTAGAGATCAAGCAGTTTCGAAGGGAGGGTGATCGTAGCCAGAGAGTATTGGTCTCGAGAGTTATCGGTATGAGTGAAATCGCTCGCGAGACTAAGAGATCTCGGAGAAGCACAACGCCTGAAGAGTTTTTGAGCAAGTGTGACCCAGCAGCAGGAAAGTTCTTCCAAAGGGTTTTGAATCTCGCCGAGGAACGGGGCTATGTTGTTTACTGGGGAGAGGTTGGTTTTTCCATCCGCATTATCTCACCTAAGATCAAGCGACCTACTAGTTTCGCTTACGGTTATCCCCCGAATGTTTTTCAGCTATATCTCCATGATGACTGGGTGCTAAACAAGGATTGGGCATTAGACCTTCGCAGGCAGCTCCTGGATTTTGATGTTTTCAAAGAAGCAGGTAGGTATACGCTGACAGCAACTCTTGAGCTGGAAAACCTAGAGCGCGTGAGAAAAGCATACGATCTCATTATAGATCGAATAGATAAAGACATAGCTGGAATGTCGTGATGCATATGTTCAGGATAACGTATCTGATATTCTCGCTCACAGCCTTGCTTATAGCGGTCTCGCTGGTTCTCATCGGTCTCGCACCGGTGGACAAGACGTTGGGCGTGAGCCAGAAGATATTTTACCTCCATGTCCCATGTGCATGGGCCGCTGCCCTGGCCTTCCTGGTCAACTTCATCGGCAGCCTCGGATATCTGATCAAGGGAGAGCTGAAGTGGGATAGGATGGCTTCCTCGTCGGCCGAGATCGGTGTCGTCTTCGGAGCCATCGCCCTCGTCACAGGCTCGATCTGGGCGAGGTTCGCATGGGGGGTGTGGTGGACCTGGGACGCCAGGCTGACCACAACATTGATCCTATGGCTGGCGTATCTGGGTTACATCCTGGTAAGATGCATGGCCCAGGGCGAAAAGAGGAGAACCTTCAGCGCAGTCATAGGGATCGCGGCGTTCGCCGATGTCCCCCTGGTCTTTCTATCGATAAGGTGGTGGAGATCGATCCATCCCGCCGTGATAACCCGAAGCGGGATGAACCTCAGTCCCAGGATGAAGCTGGCCTTTTTCATATCGCTGGCCGCTGTGACCATGCTTTACCTCTGCCTGATGATAGTGAGAGTGAGGCTTGAAAGGATGAAGGATATCGTGACTTCCATGGATTAACTTGACTATCTCTCCGGGTGAGTGTATGATTTTGCCCTGATAAAACTATGTGGAGGTTGTGAGATGGCAAGGATACCCGTTGCGCTACAGCTTTATACGGTACGGGATGAGACGGCGAAGGATTTCCTCGGCACGCTGGAAAAGGTGGCTCAGATCGGATATGAAGGGGTTGAGTTCGCTGGAACGGGCGGGCTAAGCCCATCGGAGCTGAAGAAGGCGCTTAACGATCTGGGATTGAAACCCGCCGGAAGCCATGTGGGGATCGATCAGCTTAAAGGAAACCTCGATGCGGTCATCGAGTATAATTTGGAGATAGGCAACAAATACGTCGTTTGCCCCTATATGCCCGAGGAGATGCGCGGCTCAGCCTCACAGTGGAGGGAGGCGGCCGAAACGCTGAGTGAGATAGGGGCGAAGTGCAGGGAAAAAGGGTTAACTTTGTGCTACCACAACCACGCCTTCGAGTTCCAGAAATTCGAAGGCAAGTACGGATTCGATATCCTGTATGAGTCCTCCGATCCAGAATGTCTCAAAGCCGAGATAGACACCTTCTGGGTGAAATTCGGCGGCGAGGATCCGGCGGAATACATCAGGAAACTCGCCGGTAGATGTCCTTTAATCCATCTGAAGGACATGGGAGAGGATGGCAAGACCTTCATGGAAGTTGGCGAGGGGATAATGGATTTCCAGGCGATCTTCGACGCCTCGGAGAAAGGCGGCGTGGAGTGGTATATCGTCGAGCAGGATGTCTGCCAGAGGCCGTCGCTGGAGAGCGCCAGGATAAGCTTTGAAAACCTGAGAAGATGGGGTAAGGTTTAAAGGGGCACGTCTAACGTGCCCCTCGCCGAGGTCATAGAAGCTCTTCCTCGCCTAAGTCTGTGATCTCGAAATTCTCGTAATCCTCCTCCTCTTCAAAATCCTCATATTCATCTAGGTTCATCAAGGATTTCAGCTCACGCCTCATCTCTATCCTCACCTTGAACAACCATCCATCCCCCTCCGGGGATCTATTTATCAGGTCGACGTCATCCTCAAGCTCCTCATTCACCTCAACCACCTCGCCGGTGACGGGCGCCAGGACGTGATACTCCGTTCCATCCATCGACTCCACCAGGGCTATCGGTTCCTCCTTCTCATATTCATCTCCGATTTCCGGCAGTTCAACGTAAACCACTTCGCCTCTTTCCGCAAGCCATCTCTCGGTTATCCCGACCGTTCCGATTTCACCCTCAACCTCTATCCATTCGTGATTCCTGGTATATCTTATCAGGCTCATCTGATCCTCCGACGATGTGAAATCAAGATTGTTGAAGCCGCTATAAAGTTTATAATATTTTCCCTAGCTTATCCAGATAAATGGTTCCCTTCGAGGCTTGCCTATCGAGGTGATCCGGGGTATCATACTTATCGGTGAGAAAATTATGGAAGTTAAGCAAATTATGGATCAATACAGAAGGCTTATATCCGATCTGGACGCCAGATGCGCGGAGTTACGTGCCAAATACAACCCCGACTTCCCCTGTGGCGTTGAGTGTTGTCTCTGCTGCCTCAACACCTCCACTCTTTTCATCTCCGCCGTCGAGGCCCTCTACCTGAGGGAAGGGGTGGAGAAACTTCCTAGAGAGATACAAAACGCCATATTCGAGCAGGCGAGGAGGGCATCGAGGAGGCTTTTGGAGATGGGCCATCCCGCGGAGGAACTGACCAGAAAGGAGGCCATTGGCCTGCTTAGAGGGTGCTCCGAGGGGATCTGCCCTTTTTTGATCGGGGGCGTGTGTGCCTGTTACGAACACAGGCCGATAATCTGTCGCGCATGGGGATATCCGATGAGCACCGGCGATGAGGTGGTGTTCTGCGAAAAGATCTTCTCAAAGGATAGGATCGACAGAGCTGATTCGATAGACTACTCTTACTATTGGAATGAAGCGCAGAGGCTGAGCAAACTTCTGGGATATGAGAGAAGCTACCCGATGTGTCATATGGTGTTGAAGCTGTGCTATCTTCCCCTGAAGCTTTAAGGAGCACGATATGGTATAATTTAAAGGGCGTGAAATTCATCGGGAGCATGTGCTGACGACCATGATGAGGCCGTACATAGTGGAGTGCGAGATAACCAGCGGCTGTAATTTGAGATGCAAGCATTGTTACGCCAGATCAGGTGATGGGCCGAGAAGGGAACTTCGGCCCGAGGTGATTAAGGATTTGATGCTCCAGCTTAAAGGGATCGGGCTTAGATATTTCGATATAGTCGGCGGTGAACCGTTTACCTATCCCCACCTGTTCGATCTGATAGATTTCGCGGGGCGGATAGGTCTAAGGGTTATACTCAATACCAACGGAACCCTCATCACGAGGGAGATCGCTTTGAAACTCAAGGATACCAACCCGCATACGCTCATAGGGGTATCGCTCGACGGATCATGTCCACAGATTAACGATGCGATCAGAGGTGAAGGGAATTTCATAAGGGCTGTGAAAGGCGTTGTAAACCTTATGAGGGTCGGCTTCAACGTGACGCTGCTCTTCGTCGTTACAAAGGTGAACTGGGGGGATTTCGGAAGATATGTGGATTTCGCCCGAGAGCTCGGGGTTAGCGCCATCTACGTGGATAGGTTTATGCCTGTGGGAAGAGGCAAGATCAACGAGGGGATCTTGAACATGTCCATCGACGAGTGGGTCGAGGCACTTGAATTCGTCAATGGGGTGGTGGAGGAAAACTCATCGGACTTTATCTTCTACGTCGGCGAGGCTTTAAACGGCGACCCCTGCACGGCAGGAGAGGAACATTTCTCCATTTTATGTGATGGAACGGTGGTGCCGTGTGGGCATTTCAGATATAACCCCGAGTTTTACCTGGGCAACATAAGGTACGAGCCGGTAGAGACGATCTTCAGACGGGGTAAGGGGATCTTCAATGTGCCGTCGCAGTGTACTCAATGCCGGACGTATGAGGAGGGATGCTTCGGCGGATGTCGAGCGTCCGCTATGATATTCGCCGGAAAGGCTGATCTCCCCGATCCTGTGATCTGCAGGTACAGGAGGAAATTAGGATCATAGAATTAGAGACACATGAGGAGGATTTTGTAAGGACAAGGCGTTCAAAGGAAATGCCTCGTCTCTACTGGAATTCAGCCCAAACTATCATGTATAATAAATCCGTAAAACGCCGTCAAAGCCGGTGATGGGATGACCTTCGTCCTTCTCTCGTTCCTGTCGGCGGCGTACTCTATCCTTCTCCCCTATGGGGTGGAAATCGAGGATGAGTCGGACCTGATCGATCTGGTCGATGAAGGTCTGCTGGATGCCAGAACCGCCGAGAACCTGTTGGAGATGATGGAGGATCCGCTGGATCTAAGCACGGCCTCACGGGAGGAGATATCGATGATCCCCGGCATATCCGATGAGGACGCCGCTGCTATCCTTTCCCTGCGTCGTGCCGGAGGACTGAAGGAGTTAAACGACCTTCTGAACCTGGAGGGATTTGACGAGAGGAAGATATCGATGATCAGCCCGTTCTGTAAGGTCTCAAGGCTGAAGCCCGGCATCTGGATGGAGCTAAGGGGAAACGGACGGAATTTTACGATCCTGACCGACGGAGGGGCTATGGGAGCGGGATTCGGGATGAGAGGCGATATCGGGCCGGACGAACGGAAGATATCGGGTTGGTATCTGACGTGGCGTTTGGGATGTGTTAGAGTTGGCGTAGGATCCCATCGCGTCCGTTTCGGGTCTGGCCAATCGGCCGGATATCCGGCAGGAAGCTCAGTTGAGATCGATCCCGACCTGACGGCAAGCAGAAGAAGGAATATGCTGGCCCTTTCCGTGGAACGTCATCATCTCCTCGCATCCCTCTTCTCCTTCTCATCGG
>Ga0190363_1001783_pt1 | contig 12639 bp, 8 predicted proteins | sample 48721867_MG_FD_161272 | JGI IMG/M metagenome (GOLD analysis project Ga0190363, IMG submission 161272) | Hydrothermal vent microbial mat bacterial communities from Southern Trench, Guaymas Basin, Mexico - 4872-18-6-7_MG | ecosystem: Environmental > Aquatic > Marine > Hydrothermal vents > Microbial...
GCCCTCCTTTAAAATTCCACAACCAGATTTTTAATCTTTACACTTTTATTATATTTTAAGCCAAATTTTTGTCAATGTCAATACCCTCTTTAAAGCGAAAAACTAAAAACGAAAAACTAAAAGCGAAAAACGAAAAACCAACTAAAAACTAAAAACTAAAAGCGAAAAGCGAAAAACGAAAAGCTAAAAGCGAAAAAATTTTAAAGCTATTTCCCGGCTAAAGCCGGCAATCCAGAGAGAGGGGTTGGCTGAGGCCCGGGCTTCCAGACAGGATTTTGGTTAAAGCTAGGAACAGGTAGAGATGTATCTTACAGATTAAAAAAACATTCATAAACATTCGCGAACGTTTGCGAATGTTAACAAATTTGGTCAGAGTGTTTCCGGCTAAAGCCAGGCATGTCAAAATAAGCGAAAAGCTAAAAACGAAAAACTAATTAAAGCGAAAAACTAAAAACGAAAAACTAAAAACGATAATTTAAAACTAAAAACTAAAAACTAAAAACGAAAAACGATTTAAAATTTTTAAACAATTTTTACGCTTTTCGCTTTACGTTTTACGTTTATTTTTGCGCTTTACGTTTTACACTTTACGCTTTATTAATCAACTAAAGCTTGATATTCAGAAAAGAGAAATTTTTAAATTTATTCCAAAAGTTTTATATTATCAATCTTAGATGCTAGTTTTGCATATTCATTATTAACTCTATCCATGGCATTTTTTGCATTACTAATATGACCTGAAAGTACAGAAAGAGTCTGACCAAAATTTTTAGAATCCTGCTCTATTGCCTTTAATGTTTTTAAAATCTTTTTTGATGCCTCTGCTACTTTTGCTCCCTCAAGCCCGATCATCACCACTTTTAAAAAATAATAAAAACTATTAGGAGAAACTAGATAAACTTTTTTCTCATAACCAAAATCAATGATTTCTGGATTGTTAACTGCTAGCTCATAATAGATTGCTTCCGAAGGAACATACATGATAGCAAACTCAACTGTTCCTTCCTGAGGTAAGATGTATTTTGAGGCTATATTTGAAATATGCCGCTTTACATCAGTTAGAAAGGCTTTTTTAAAAGATTTTTTTCCCTCCTCAGTCACAGCAGCTGCTGCTTTTTTAAAGTTTTCTAAAGGAAATTTTGCATCAATAGGAATAATCCCTTGATTTGTTTTAACAATTGCATCAACTATTTGCCCTTCGGAAAATTGATATTGGAGCTCGAAATGCTTTTTAGGAAGCATTTGTTCTAATAGATCTCGAAGGACTTGCTCTGATATGTTTCCTCTTAATTTAGGAGATCTTAGAAAATCTTGAAAATCTTTTATTTGTCTTCCAATTTCTTGAACTTTTCCAAGCTCTCGCATTACCCCTGAAATTACCTCTGCAGCTTTATCTAATCTTCTTGAAATCTCTTGTTGAAGACCTTGCATTGATTGATTAATTAAAGTCAAACTATCGCTTTCTTTTTGCTTTGAAAGTTCGGAAATTTTCTTAAGTAAAATAAAGGAAATAATAAATATTCCAACTAAAATGGATCCAAAAATTATCAAAAGAATTTGAATATTCATTATAGCCTCCTTAATTTTCGTTTAATTCACAAATGCTTTGATAGGCACAATATTCACATGCTTGATAGGCTGGTTTTGGTCTGAAATCCTTTTTTTCAAGTCCTTCTATTACATAGAAAATTTGTTCTTTCAATTTTTGGAAATCTTTTTCTGAAAAAATCCAAGTACCTTTTAAATCGGATTCTAGAAAATAAAGAGTAGTTTTTGGAATCTGTTGATACAAACTTTTCCAGGCAAAGGCATAAATTTTCATCTGGATACTATTTTTTACTCTTTCAATAGCTTTTTCTTTATCTCTTACCTGCCCTGTTTTATAATCAATTATTTCCACCTCCTTTTCTTTTATATCTACTCTATCCCACCTCCCTTTTACAGGAATTATTCTTCCTTTATAAGTAAGTTTAAATTTAAAATCTTTTTCTACTAAAGTAGGTTTTTCATTTCTAGTTTTATTATAAAATCTTTTTAAAATTCTTCTCGCATTTTTCTTTGCCTGATCTTCCTGATCTAAAGAGAGATATCCTTCGGAAATCCAATGTTTTTCTAAAAGTTGATAAAGTTCTTTTAAAGTTAAATCTTTATCTTCTTTTTTTCTCTTAAGATATTCTGCAACAACTTTGTGAAGGCATGATCCAAAAGAAACAGCATGATGAGCTAAAACAGGAATTTTTAAAACATGAAGATATTTGTATTTTAATGGGCAAGTTAGATAATCATCAATTTGGCGAAAACTTAAATGAGCTGGAACAGAAGGAATTTTCTTTTCAAATAAAGTGATTTGTTCAGAGAAAAGTTCTGACCTGCTAAGCTTTTCTAGCCGATCAAGTTTTTCTTCTGTTTCTTTTTTATCTAATGAGTTTATATAATCTGGGGAAAGATTTTTTGCTTCAAGAATAAATTGAGAAATTTTAAAAGGTCTTTTAAGTCCATAGTCTTTTGCTGAGGTTAGATAAACTGCTGTTTTAGCTCTTGTTAAGCCTACATAGAATAATCTTCTTTCTTCTTGAAGTCTCCAATCACCTTGAGGGATTTTTTCTTTGATTAAATATTCAGGAACAGGAAGTAATTCTCCTTTTTTTCTCTGAGGAAATCTTCCTTCAACCAAATTTACTAGAAAAACAATTTCAAATTCCAATCCTTTTGCTGCATGAAGAGTTAATATGTTCACTGCTTCTTGTTCGAGATCAATTAGATCTGGTTCATCATCTTTTAAAAGTTCAAGATAATTTATAAAATTCTGGGCGAGGCTGTCTTCTAACTTTTCTGAAAGATTCCTTGCTTTTTCAAAAAACTTGCTGATATTTTTAATTTTTCTTTCTGAGCTTGAAGTTGGATTTCTAACTAAATTTTTAAGATAACCAGACTGATCTAGAAATTGATAAATTAGCTGAGGTACTGGAAGTTTATTTTTAAGTTTTATAAATTTCTCGATATCTTCTGTTAATTTTTTAATCTTTGATATGGTTTGCTTTTCTTTTAATGTTTTAATCAATTCTTTAACTTCCAAAGAGTTCTCGGTTAATTTTTTAAACACCAAAAACAAAGGTTTGTTTTTATTTTTTGCCCAATTGGTAATTAAAGTAAGATCAAGAGGATCTAGATTATAAATCTCTGAGGAGGCAAGAAAATAAAGAGAAATACTATCTAAAACATCGGTTATCGTTTTTAAAAAATTAATAAGCAATTTAATTTCTGGAAAGTTAAAAAAACTTTCTTGTCCTACAAATCGAAAAGGAATATTAAGATAAGCTAAGGCATTCATAAATGGTTTTGCATGAGCATGAGCTCGACATAAAATAGCAATATCATTTAAAGAAACACCCTTTTGATATTCCTCTTTAATAATCTGGGCTACTTTATCTGCTTCAGCAAGGCCTTTGTCAAAATGAAGGTGAATCACTTTTCCTCCCTTACCTCTTCCCTTAAGTCTTTTTGAGATATTTTCTTGAATTTCCAATCTAAAAGGATTGTTATGTTGGATCAACCTATAGGCTGCATCTAAAATCTCATCTTTTGATCTAAAATTTTCTCTTAAAGAAATAATCTTTGCATTTGGATAAGTCTTTTTAAAATCTAAAATATTGGAAATAGATGCACCTCTCCATTTAAAAATCGATTGATCATCATCGCCAACTACAGTTATATTCTGATGAGCTTTTGCTAATAATTTTGCCAATTCATTCTGGGCCCAATTCGTGTCCTGAAACTCGTCAATTAAAATGAATTTAAATTGCTTTTGATATTTTGACAAAATATCAGATCTTTTCCGAAACAATCTTAAAGGAAGAATAACCAAATCTCCAAAATCTAAATATCCTTCTTCTAATTTTAGCTTTTCATATTTTTTATAAAACTTTCCAATTTCTTTTAAAACCTGGAGTCTTTTCTTATCTTTTTCTTTTTTTTCTATTTTCCTTTCAAATTCAGCTGGATCTATATCCTCGTCTTTAATTCTTGAGATAAATTCAACTAAAGAAGAAATAAATTTTGTTGGATTAGTCTGAGGTTTTAAAAGATCTAGGTCAAATTCAAAAAGATGCTCTTTAATAAAAATAATTTGCTCAGTCGGGGTTAGGATTTTAAAATCAGGATCAATTCCTAGATGAAAAGCCTCTTCTTGAAGGATCTTTGCTCCAAAAGAATGGAAAGTTAAAATCCATAGGTCTAAATATCCATAAGGAAGTAAAATATCTACTCTTTCTTCCATTTCAGAAGCTGCTTTGTCAGTGAAAGTTAAAGCAAGAATCTCTTCTGGTTTAGCTAATTTTTCTTTTATAAGCCAAGCAATTCTTCTTGTTATTACCTGGGTTTTTCCAGTTCCTGCTCCTGCAATTATAAGTAAGGGGCCTTTTTTATGAGTAACGGCCTCCTTTTGTTCTTTGTTTAAATTTTCTAATAAATCTTGCATTATTTTTTCTGAATCTCTTTCACTTCTACAATCAAACCATTTCCTTCAATTGTCTTTCGAGCTATTCCTTTTATCTCTACCTTTTTATTAATAAATTTATCTAAATCAATCTCTTTTGACTTTAATAAAACAAATTCTTTCTCATTAATCTCCAACTTATGGGTTCCCTCCATATAAATTGATGCCTCAAGTGGTTTAATTACACCCTCAAATTCCTTTAGTTCAGAAAATTGGAAAAAAGACAAAGGGATTGCCCAAATAATCATCCCCAAGCTTAAAGCAATTACAAGAATCAAAAATATTCTTTTTGCTAATTTCTCACTTATCATAATTTAGAGTAAAGGAGCGATTATTAAAGCTATTATACTCATTAATTTGATCAAAATATTCAATGACGGACCAGAGGTATCTTTAAATGGATCTCCAACAGTATCTCCTACAACAGCTGCCTTATGAGTCTCTGATCCTTTTCCTCCTAAATTTCCTTCCTCAATATATTTTTTAGCATTATCCCAAGCTCCTCCTGAATTTGCCATCATAACCGCTAATAAAAATCCAGTTATAATTGCTCCAGTTAGAAGACCTCCAAGAGCTTCTTTTCCTAAAAGAAAGCCAATAAGTGGAGGACTTATTACTGCTAGAAGCGAAGGAAATATCATCTGGGTAAGCGCTCCCCCTGTAACAATTTCTACACATTTGCCATACTGCGGTTTAGCTGTCCCTTCCATAATTCCAGAAATTTCTTTAAACTGTCTTCTGACTTCCTTTACTACCCAAAAAGCAGCTTTTCCTACTGCTTTAAGAGTCATGGCACAGAATGCAAAAGGAAGCAAACCACCAATAAATAATCCAACCAAAACTGTTGGATTATTTAAATTAATAACTTTTAAACCAACTATTTGAGCATAAGAAACTGAAAGGACAAGAGCAGTTAAAGCAGCAGAACCAATTGCAAATCCTTTCCCTATAGCAGCAGTAGTATTTCCAACGGCATCTAATTCTTCTGCTCTTTTTCTTGTCTCATCTCCCATATCTGCCATCTGAGCTATCCCAGCAGCATTATCAGCAACTGGTCCAAAAGTATCTGTAGCTAAAGTAATTCCTAAGGTAGAAAGCATTCCAACAGAAGCTAAAGCTATTCCATAAAGAGATGCAAATTTATAGGCTATTAAAATTAGAGCGCCGATAACTAGAACAGGAATAATAGTACTTCTCATTCCTAAGGCAATTCCGGAAATAATATTTGTTGCTGCTCCGGTTTGAGAAGCATTAGCAATTTCTTTGGTTGGTGCTTTTCCTACAGAAGTGAAGTATTCGGTTGAAAGACCTATAATAATCCCTGCAATTAATCCTAAAATTACAGGGATAATTATATTTTCAAAATTTCCAGTAAAGTAATAGCTTACTAGAATTGCTCCCGCGGTCATCAAAATCCCAGCGCTCCAAATTCCTTTATTTAAAATAGAATGAGGTTTCCCTCTTTTAAAAATCTTTATAGCAAAATTTCCTAAAATAGAACTTATAATTCCAACACCAGCAAGAAGTAATGGGAAAATTACAGAATTTTCTCCATAGAAAGTTATTACCGAAGTTCCTAAAACCATTGCTGCAATTATAGAATCTACATAACTCTCAAACAAATCTGCTCCCATTCCTGCAACATCTCCTACATTATCTCCTACATTATCTGCTATGGTTGCAGGATTTCGTGGATCATCTTCTGGAATTCCTGCCTCAACTTTTCCTACTAGATCTGCTCCAACATCAGCTGCTTTGGTATAAATTCCTCCTCCAACTCTAGCAAACAAAGCTATTGAAGAAGCTCCAAAACCAAATCCATAGATAATTTGAGGGTCTCTAAAGATAAGATATAAAATAGAAATTCCTAAAAGACCCAAACTTACAACAGAAAGTCCCATTACTGAACCAGAAGAAAAAGCTAAATCTAATCCTTTAAATAAACTTTTCTTACAAGCAACAGCTGTTTTTGCATTTGCTAAAGTAGCTATTCGCATTCCAATATTTCCAGCCAAAGCAGAAAGAAAAGCACCACCTATAAAAGCTAGAGCAATCTTCCATCCAATTGAACTAAAACCTAAAATTAAAGCAACAATTATTACAAAGCCTATTAAAATTTTATATTCTTTATTCAAAAAAGCGATAGCACCTTCTCTAATAGCAGCAGAAATTTCTTTTGGTTTTCCCTCTTCTAAAGGTGCTCTTTTAATTTTTAAAATTAAATAAATAATAAATAAAAATGCTAGAAAACAAATAATTAAAGGAGAAATTTCTAACCAGTTCATCTTTCACCTCCTCTTAGCTTTTTAAGAATTAACTCTCCAACTTTATAAATATTTCCTGCTCCCATTGTTAGTAAAAGATCGTTTTCTTTAAGAGTTTTTAAAAGATAGTTAACTATCTCATTATATTCTCCAATATATTTTGTGTTTTTACAAGATCCTTTTTTGATTGCCTGAGCAAGATCTTTTCCAGAAATAGCTTTTATATCTTCTTCTTTATCTCTTACAGCATAAATTTCAGGAATTATTACTTCATCCGCTTCAGAAAAAGATTTAGCAAAATCCTCTAATAAGAACCTGGTTCTTGAATATTGATGGGCTTCAAATACGCAGATAAGTCTTCTTTTAGGATAAAATTGTCTTATTCCAAATAAAGTTGCCTGGATTTCGGTTGGATGATGACCGTAATCATCAATTACCAAAATTCCTTTTTCTTCTCCCTTTTTTTCAAACCTTCTTTTTACTCCCTCAAATTCATAAATTACATCCCTGGCAACCTCAGGATCGACTCCTAAATTATAAGCAAGAACAAAAGCACCTGTTGCATCCAAAACATTATGAATCCCAGGTAATTTGATGGTAAAATGAAATAATTGATGTTGAGGACCTTCTAAAGCAAATTTTGTTTTTCCATTTCCCATTTCAATCTCTTTCACTTGCCAATATTCATCTGGATTAGAAATTCCTTCAATTGAACTTATTCCGTATCCTATTTTTTTGGTTTTAATTTGGTCCAAAATCTTTCTTGTATTAGGATTATCAAGCCCTATTACTAAAAAACCTTCCTTTGGTAATTTTGCTCCAAATTCAGCAAAAGCATCGACTATTTCTTCTAAATTTTTATAATAATCTAAATGATCTGCTTCGATATTAGTAATTAATCCTATTTTTGGATTAAAATCTAAAAAGGATCTATCATATTCGCAAGCCTCGGAAATAAAATATAAACCTTGACCAAATTTAAAATTCCCTCCAATGTTTTTTACCTCCCCACCAACTAATATTGTTGGATCATAATTTGCTCTTTCTAAAATTAAAGAAATTAAGGTGGTGGTAGTAGTCTTCCCATGGGTACCTGCTATAGCTATCCCTAATTTCTTCTTCATTAATTCACCTAAAATTTGAGAACGTTTTAATACAGGAATTTTTAACTCTCTTGCTCTTTTAAGTTCTGGATTTTCTTCTGGTATCGCTGAAGAAATAACAACCTTATCGATATCTTTTTTTAAATTCTCTTCTTTGTGTCCTATAAAAATTTTTGCTCCCTTTTCCTTGAGCCTTTTAATAATATCAGAATCCTTCATATCAGAACCATAAACTTCATGACCTTCTGAAAGTAATAAAAATGCTATAGCTGACATCCCGATTCCACCGATTCCAATCAAGTGATATTTAATTTTAGTTAAAGCTTTCATAATTTTTTGATCAGAGAAAAAGCCTTCCCCCAATTAGAAAAATCTTCAAAAAGAAGATCAGGTCCAGCTTCTTTTAACTCTTTCAAAGATGTTGCACCTGTTGCAACAGCAACTGTTTTTATTCCAACCTCCTTTCCTGCCTTAATATCTCTTTTTGAATCTCCTATTAGAATTATTTGATTTTTTGGTATTTGACGCTTTACTTTTTCTTGAGCCCTTTCAATTGCTAATTTAATTAATCCCACTCTATCTAAAGCTTCATCTCCACAGGCAAAAATAGAAAAATATTCTCTGATATTCCCTTCTTCTAAAATTTCAATAGCAGCATTAAGAGAATTTCCTGTAACAATTCCTAATAAATTCCCATCCCAATAGAGCCTATCTACAAGATATTCTATACCTGGAAGTAAAACTTCCTCTTCCCTTCTTTCTAATTCCCAGATTAAATTAGCTTCCACTTGATTCGCTGCTTCTTCTAATTTCTCGAAAATCTCTTTTTTCTTGACTTTGTGAATCTCGCAAAGATCTCTTATATTTTCTTTCACAGATTTCGCTGCTCCAAAATAAGGCAATTCTTCAAGGGATCCTTTAAATCCGAAAACTTTCTTTATTGCCTTTTCAAAAGCTCTGTTTTGAAATCTCAAAACATCTACCAAAGTATTATCAATGTCGAATAAAATTAATTTCATTTTTTAGCTAAATTTACTAATTCTTTTGCTATTCTTTTTGCTGCATGAGGCTCATAAAATTTTTTTATATTCTTAGAAAGGGTCTTACAAAGGTTTTTGTCTTTTAAAAGTTTCTTAATTTCTTTTAAAAGAGTTTGAGAAGTTAAAAGTTCTTGTCTTAAAAGTATTATTGCTCCTTCTTTCCTGAAAATCTTTGCATTTTTTATCTGATGAGATGTTACTGAAGGAGGTAATGGAATAATTATAGCAGGTTTTCCAAAGGCAGCTAACTCAAACAAAGTATTTGCTCCTGCACGGCTAATAACCAAATCAGCAGCTGCATAGGCCCAGTTCATTTCTTTTAAAAATTTATGGATTTTGTATCTTGGTTTAAATTGGGCTGGCAGATTTTGTTTTAATTTTAAAAGATCGTCATAATCTTTTTCTCCACAAATATGTAATAATTGACTTTCTTCCAAAAGCTGATTAAGAATTCTTTTTATTAAAAGATTTATAGGATGAGATCCTTGACTTCCTCCGGTAATTAAAATAAGAGGAAGGTTAAAGCTAAAACCAAAAGCTTCTTTTGCCTTTTTTTTATTTATTTTTAATTCCTTAGAAGAAAATCGAATAGGGCTCCCAGTAAAAATTACTTTATTTATAGGAAGTTTAGGGTAGCATTGAAGAGGAAAAGAAACTGCTATTTTTTTAGAGAAAGGAAGTAAAATTTTATTAGCCATACCTAAGGAAGAATCAGATTCATGAAGAAGAACAGGTATTTTAAAAAACCACCCAGCTATAGCAACAGGAATTGTAACAAAACCACCTTTTCCAAAAATTACCTGAGGTTTAAATTTGGCTAAATAATAGAGAGATTGAATTATTCCTATAAAAATTTTAAAAAGATCGATTATATTTGCAATAAAGGCAGAGAAATCAGAAAGCCAATATCTTCTAAATTTACCTGCAAAAATTTTTTTAAACTTAACAGAAGCAGGAATAAATTTTTTATCCTGATAGGTTCCTAGATATAAAATTTCTATTTTTTTAGAAAAAATCTTTTCTAATTCTTTTGCGACTGCGAGTGCTGGTAAAACGTGACCACCAGTTCCACCACCAGTGATAACTATCCTCATAATAATCCTCATAAATATATTTTGAAATATTTAGGAGAATTCCACAAGCAGTTAGAGTAATTATTAAAGAGGACCCCCCATAACTTATAAATGGAAGAGGAATTCCTGTAAGAGGTAAAAGAGCAAGCATTGCTGCAATATTTATGAAAGCTTGAAAGGTAAGCCAACTGGTTATCCCTGCTGCTACTAATTTCCCAAAAAAATCAGGAGCTAATCGAGCAATTCTAAATCCTCTAAAGGCTAAAATCCCAAATAAAAGAATTATTATTGAGGTTCGTAGAAAACCCATTTCTTCAGCAATTATAGCAAAAATAGAATCGCCGGCAACCTCTGGAAGATATAATTGCTTTTGAATAGATTGCCCAAAACCTAATCCGAAAAGTCCTCCTGATCCAATAGCTATTAGTGCTTGATTAATATGATAACCTATTCCTTGAACATCGCTTGATGGATTTAAAAAAGCAATAATCCTTGCCAATCTATAAGGTGCTATTTTAATTAAAAGAGCAACTCCTATTAAGCCTCCTATTAATATAGTAATTAGATGAAGATATCTGGCTCCTGCTACAAAATAAATCACAAATGCAATTGAATAAATTACAAGTAAAGTACCTAAATCTGGTTGTTTTATAATTAACAAACCAATCAAAAGAAGTAAACCCAAAAATTTTAAAAGAATCTCAGAAGAAGTAATTTTTCCTCTATTTTCTTCAAACCAAAAGCCTAAATATAAAATTAAAGAAAATTTTAAAAGTTCTGATGGTTGAAAAAATATAGGTCCAAAATGAATCCATCTAGTTGCTCCTCCAAATCCAAACCGAAATGGAGGAATAAATACTAAAAAGAGAAGAAATAAAGAGAAAATAAGCAACGGAAGAGCAATTTTTTTAAAAAGTCTGTAATTTAAATTAATGGTTCCTATCCAGATTAAAATTCCTATTCCCAAGGAAACTAGTTGTCTTTTTAAATAATAATCACTTCTCCCAAAAGCTTCCAAAGAAATAACAGAAGAAGCAGAATAAATCATTATCAAACCAATTAAAATTAATGTAAAAATAGTTAAAGCAAGAACTACATCTAATTTTGTTCTTTTTCTCATTTTTTAGAAACTAACTCTTTAAATTTTCTTCCTCTTTCTTCATAATTTAAAAACATGTCAAAAGAGGCACAACCTGGAGAAAATAGCACTATATCACCTTTTTTGCTATAGGTTTTCGCAAGTTTAACAGCCTCTTTTAGATCTGAAGCAAAATGATGAGGAAATCCTTTCAAATCGAGTCCTATTTTTTCTAAAGCAAATTTAAGTGCTCGCTTTATTTTCTTGGCCGCTTTACCAATTAAAATCAAAAGTTTAACTTTCTCTATTATTGTCTCAGCTAATTCAGAAAAATCTAAATTTTTATCTAGGCCTCCTGCTATTAAAATTACAGGTTCATCAAATGCTTTCAAAGCTGCTATGGTAGAAGCAGGAGTAGTTGCTTTAGAATCATTAAAATATCTCACTCCTTTTATCTCTTTTACAAACTCTATCCTATGCTCTAGTCCTTTAAAATTTTTTAAAACTCGTCTAATAAGCTCAGGAGAAACTTTTGGATCAATCAGTTCTAAAATTGCTAAAGCAGAAAGAGTGTTTGAGAGATTATGATCTCCAGGAAGTTTTAAATCAGAGACTTCGGCCAATTTTTTTCTTTTGAAAATAGTGGAAATTATTTCTTTATCCTTTTTAAAAACACCTTTATCTAGATCTGAATATAAACTAGTAAAAATCACTTTTGAAGAAGCTATCTTTGCTAAATTCACACAGGCGGGATCATCAAAATTAAACACAGAAAATTCTTCTGGATTTTGATATTTAAATATATTTGCTTTAGCCTCTAGATAACTAGTAAAATCTGGATGTCGATCTAAATGATCTGGTGTAATATTTAAAATACAAGCAATAAAAGGAGATTTGGTTAAATTTTCCAATTGAAATGAAGATAATTCTAAAACAACCAAATCTTTCTTTTTAATTTTATCTAATTTATCTATAAGTGGTTTTCCGATATTTCCTCCAATCCAAATCTTTTCTTTTTTCCTTGCTTTTAATAATTTTCCTAGAAGAGTCACGGTTGTTGTCTTTCCATTAGTTCCTGTAATTCCGATGATTTTAGCAGGACAAAGATCGAAAAATAATTGAATTTCAGAAGAAATTATCTGACCCCTTTTTTTCGCGTTCTCAAGCTCGGGTAAATTTAAAGGAACCCCGGGAGAAACAAAAATAATATCAAACTGTTCTAAATTTTTCAAATAATCTTCACCTAATATTAAATTTTGAATTCCACACTGCAGTTTTGAATCTCTATCCAATCCATAGACTTTAGCACCTCTGCTCTTTAAAAATCTATACAAAGCAATTCCAGTTCTTCCTAATCCAACCACAGCAACCCGTTTATTTTTATAGCTTAAAGGTTTGGATTTAACTTTATCAAAATCCAAAATTTGATTTATAGATTTTGATTTATCTTTTGGCATGGGAGTGTAAAACGTAAAACGTAAAGCGAAAAGCGTAAAGCGAAAAATAAGTGTAAAACGTAAAGCGTAAAGTGTAAAGCGTAAAATGTAAAGCGTAAAATGTAAAATTAAAAATTAGTTTTAAATTAT
>Ga0190363_1001785_pt1 | contig 12637 bp, 28 predicted proteins | sample 48721867_MG_FD_161272 | JGI IMG/M metagenome (GOLD analysis project Ga0190363, IMG submission 161272) | Hydrothermal vent microbial mat bacterial communities from Southern Trench, Guaymas Basin, Mexico - 4872-18-6-7_MG | ecosystem: Environmental > Aquatic > Marine > Hydrothermal vents >...
CCAACTATTTGAGGAAGATATTCAGGGAAGATAACATTCTTCTCCAGATTTAATTTAGTCACTAAGTTAGTCAAAGAAATTCCTCTCTCATCATTTGGATCAGTAAAGGCAAATACTAAAAGTCTTCTCCTCTCTGCAGGATATCTCTCTAAGAATTCAGAAAGAGCTACAAACATGTCATCCCATCCTTTTCTGGGTTCTGGATCAGAGTTAGCTGCAACGATTCCTATAATGAACTTTCTCTTTGGTAAGCTGAATAACTTCCTACATTTTAGTTTTGAATAAGGTCTAAAGATCTTAGTGTCTACTCCATGAGGAATTACTTCAAGAGGCTCTTTCTTAGTTATCTCTTTATAGACTTGAGCACCAAATTTCGAACAAGGAATAAAGTATGTAAAAGTCTTCATTACTTTCTCATCTTCTTCAGTATAGTTTGAAGAATCAACTGGTCCATAAAACGTAGAAGAAGGCAATTTAGCGAACCAGTAGAATGGCCAGAAATCTGTAGCTAGAATGGGAAGATCGATCTTGAATTTTTTAATATAACACTTAACTTCTTTCTCTCCCCAGTTGTATCCTGAAGCTGGAAGAATTCTAACACCACCAATTCTTAGTGAACCACCAGGATGCAGACCATAATAACAAGAGATGATTAAAGGATAAACTTTGCTTATTCTGAGAGCAATGTTTTTAGTTAAGACTCCATATCCAGAATAAATAAAAGGAGCAACTCCGTGCCAAAGAATATTCAACTTCTTCACCCAAAGAATGAAAGGAGAAATTCAAGTATTTTTACTAGTCTAGATTTCTCCTTAGAATGTCTTTTCTCTACGAGCTTCCCGTTTCTATATAATTTGATCGAGAGTTCATCTTCTAATTTAGCTTCTTCTTTAGTCAGTTCCATTCACCACTAGGAACTCTTGATTTCTTTCTCTTTCTTTAGACGCTTTATGCAGACATTACAGAATTGAACTAACTTATCCATAGTGAGATCTTGTTCTTGTCTTACAGGACATTCCCCTAATCCGAAGATGCAGTCTGTCTTTCTCTCTCTTTCTGGAAGTACAGGGAATCCTTCTCTCCTTCTGATTTCATTCTCCAAGTCTTTAGTTCTTGAGAGAAGACCGTACTTAGAGTAAACTGAGAGTCTCCTCAATTTAGCAGTTTGGAGTTCAGGAGCATATTCAGCAAAATTAAGCTTAGGTCGGGTCTTGAAATTATTCTCTCTATAATATGGTATGAGAAGCTGTTCTTCTATTTGTCTCTTTAGTTCTTCTTGCATAGCTAAAATACTTTTCTCAAAATCCATCTCTTCAACTGCTCTTCCTCCTAATCCTGCTCTTTGTATACCAAAGGCTTTAGGCATTTCTAGAGCAGCTAGGATTTCCATACTTAAGAACTCTAAGAAATCAGTTACTTTACTTACATCTCCAGCTCTAATTGTATCTACTGAAATCCACCAAGGAAGAACTAATTCAGTAGCAGTATCTACTTTACCTATGATCTTCTTAGCTTGTTTGATTTTCTCAGGAGTAATGTCTGCCCATATTCCAGCATCTTTATCTCCTATTCTGAAATAATAAATTGGATATCCATGCCTAAAGACAGCTTCACCAAGAGCTTCTTCAAGATTTAACTTTATCCAAGCAGTTTTGAATGCAGCTTCTATAGGTGAGATCCCTAAACAGTATTCACCTAGAGTATAGAATCTAATTAGAAGAACTTCTTCTGGCTTAAGTTTTATGTCTTCTGGCATAGTCTTATAGACAAATCCCTTTATCTTCCCATCTTCAGTTAGAGCGATATTAGATCCTTCTCTTTGATAATCAAAATTCTTAGGGTCCAGTTGATTTAGAGCAACTACTTTCCCATTCTTCCTAACTATTTCTGCTGCTCCAAATCCATAAATTAAAGCATCTTTTACTAAGTGAGGAAGAAGAGTCTTGAGACCAATTTCTTCAATCCATTGAGTAACTTGTTGAATCTCCTGCTCGTCTCCATTACTGAAATAAATTGGACTACCAGTTATTCTTCTAGTTAGTTTGTTTACTCCAGAGAAAATTAAAGGTTCAAGTCGATAAAGAAGCTCACATCTTCTCATAAGAACCTCTGAAGGTTCTACTCTTTCTGAGGCCTTAGTTTTACCTCTTCTCTTCACCATCATTAACTCTTCTAATCTAGGTGGTTTAGGTGGTTTCCTACTCATCTTAAGAAGCCTGGCAAGTTTAGCTAACCTACTTTCATCAGCCAAGTTTTTCCCTCCTTATTTGTTTAAATACATTACTTATTTCTCTCTTTCTATCTTCATCTTCTCCTATTGAAGTTCGTCTAGTTATTCCTTCTCTAAGAATGTCAATTAAGTCAAAATACTGTTGAACAATTGGGTTAGATCTTACAGCTAACATAAGAGCATCTACATAGTCATCATTCCGCTTAGAATTATAAGTGTAATCTATTAACTGTTGAATTAATCTTTGTTGAGTAATTGGATCGAACTTGATCTTATGTTGTTCAATCAACATTCTCAAATTAGCTAGCATCACGGACTTCTCTGCCTTGAAAGAGATTGGTTGAACTGGAAGACCTTTAGCAGACAGTCTCAAGTTCTCTCCTTTGTCTGTTGAATCTGTAAAGATTGTAATTACATTGTATGAATGGCAGATCTTCTCTATATCATCTAGAACCTCTGCCGAATACTCTCTTAGCCATTCTTGGGTATAAAGAATTTTCCAACCTTCTTCTGTCTTCTGAGCAACTACTATCACTGTCGGAGCTGGATAGTAACCCCAGTCTATTCCAGCATAAACTTCTCCTTCTTCTGATTGCCTGATGTTCTCTTCTCTACATTTCTTGAGGTCTGCTAATCTAAAAACTTTTCCTTGTGCAGTGTAAGGTAAACCTTGAATCTCAGATCTATACTTATCTTCAGGTAACATTTGTCTTAGTATTTTTAATTGAGCTTGAGGAAGAAACGATTCAGCATTCCAGTTAAAGAATTTCCAAGCTGGGTATTCGTACTTTTCTTGTCGTTCCCAAATATTTTCAATCCAAGATTGACCTAAGTGAGGAGTAGTTGAGAAAATGTGTCTAGCAAATGGAGATGGACTAGTCATTGGAAGAGCAGCAAAGAGAATGTCATCATCTACTTGTGCAGCTTCATCAATTATTAAAAGATCTGGATGGTGACCTCTGATTGATTTTTCAGAAGCAGGTAAAGGTCTTATCCAGGATCCATCCTTGAAAAGAATCTCCTTCTGAGTCGGTTCCTTTGCCAGATGCTCTTGTAAGAAGGGTATTCTATTAATGAATTCCATAATATAATTATAACAAATTTGAGCTTGTGTCAAAGAACCTCCCAAGATAACTACTTTCATCGGTCTTCTTTCAGTAATGGAAAGAACGAAAGCATACCATAAAGCCACAACTGATAGAGAAAGAGTTTTTCCAATACCTCTTCCGGCTACTATTACTATGTTCTTAGATTTCAACTCTTGGACTTCTTTGAAGAACTCCTTCTGAAACGGTCTTGGATCTAAACCTGTTATGTCCTGGAAAAACTTAGAAAGATCTCTTCTCCAAAATATAATCTTACTTAATAAATCGGTGAGTCTGAATCCTTTAAAAGTTGGGTTAGCCTCAAGCATTTCCTTTCTTCCTTAAGTATTCTTCTAAGTTTCTCTTAAACTTTTCAAAGCAATTTGGACATAGATCTTTCCCAAAGTAATAAAGTAATTTAAGTAACTCAGCTTCTGACAAAAGAGTTCTCTCTGTAAGTTTGGAAGTTAATTTCTCGCAGTCCATTAGAGATTGTCTATGTTCTCTGTAGATCTCAGTAATAACTCTAAGCATTGTTGGTGAAAGCCTAGAACCTTGCATTTCACTTATAGATTTATCTAGTAGCGTCTTTAGACCTTGTAAGTTACTTCTAATTTCTTTCACAAGATCGATTGCCTCTCTTTTAGTCGCTTCTACAGTTTCATCAATAAGTTCCTCTTTCTCTAGATATTCCAATACACTAGCAGAATAATGTCGTTTAAAGTGTCTCTCAAAAGCTTTCCTAGAAATTTGTTCTCCAAACTTCTTAGCCATTCTCTCTAATTCTGCATAAGTTATCTTTCCATCTCTTTCAAAATAAATTCTCTCATATTCCTTTCTGTGTGGAGAAGTACAGACTTTGCATCGAGGTTCATAATAAGACACTTCTATCCCTCACTTTAGAATAGTTACTTCTCCTATTTAAATGTCCTTCTTAGACTCATAAGGGACTTGTACAGACAGAGTTAAATATATGTCAAGACATAATTCCCTTCGTGTCTAGACTGTTGAGGTGATTTAATGGCAGGTACTCCTAGACAAACTTTTAGAATTGAAGAATACTTATGGAGAAAATTCAAGGCTAAATGTAAGAAAGAAGGATACACTGCTTCCGAGGTCTTAAGAGCCTGTATCATGGCTATTTTGAATGGAAAACTTAAGATCTCTACTCTGAAACCTACTAAAGTAAGAAGAGGAGTAAAGATGACTGACTTCTATTCTGCCTTTGAGAAATGGTTAAAAGAGAACACTTGAAATTTAGGAGATAGAGAGAATATACTAATCACATCCCGCATCAGCCAAAAATTCAACCGAAAATTGAACCTTCTCTTCCACCCCTAGTTCAACTCAGGGTAGTCCCATACAGTTATAACTCCTAGTAGCTCTTTCTAGTTACTCTTCTAGGTTACCTCTCTCAGTTCAACTCTCAGTTCTCTCTTCTCTATACAAGACTCCTAATCTCTAAAGACTCCATGCTATCTTTAAAGAACTTTAGAGATTTCTAAAGTGTATGAATATGTTTAAAGAATTTATACGAAAAGTTTATAAGATACTTAAGACTCTAGGTAAGACTCGGAGGAAAACGAAAAATGGAAAAACGAAAAACATGGTTTAAGTTCAGAGGATTAGGCGAAGACATAAAAACGGCACAAAAACGAATTGAAGAACAGCGAAACCAACAATTTGAACAGTTGATTACGGGCGAAGCTGTGGTGCTACAAGAGAGGAAATGCGAAGTTAAACGAGCAGTTAAACCACTAAAGACACCAGAGGTTAAACCAGAGGAAAAACTTAAAGTTCTACTCCCAAGTAAAAGAGAGGTTAGAAAAAAGAGTTATCACTATGAGTCATACATACGAGGAAACCGAAAAGTAGGACGCAGAAGAGTAACTGTTAGGATACCTCTAGATTTACACGAACAGTTAAGCCACATGTTTCACCTAGAGAAACACTTCATATATCACGCTAGGACGTCAGAGAGAGTTGAACCTACAAGTATCCTTGAGAGGAAACGCCCAAGTTTCGCTACAGATACCATCACGATTTACAATACAGAGGATAACCTAGAGTTAAAAGCTAAGTTTCCACGAAAAGTTGCACTTGTAACACCAACTCAGCCTTATCACCGCAGGAAGAATCAGAGGTTATCACCGAAGTTTAAATTCATAGTTAAAGATGGAGAAATACAGCCAGTGAAATTTGACAGTTCAACTGAAAGTTGGATACCTTGTGATAACTCAGAGGTCAAGTATAGGAAAACCTCACAATGGAAAACCGTATGGTTCACTCGGCGTTCAAGACGCAAGTAAACTCAGAGTTAAACTGAGAGGTGTAAGAGATGGTTAGACCAAAAGTGAGAACTCTGTGTCCAATCTGTGGAGGAACGATGAGTCAAACCTACAGGTGCAACTCTAGTATAACTACTATTGTAACTCAGTGTCTAAATCCAGAGTGCAACTACAAAGTATTACTGGTAGTTCCAACTGTAGTGTTAATCAGGGAAGAACCAGAAGTATTCCGAGAGGTTGTAAAGAGAGGAACTTTGACAGTTGTAACACAGGTTAACAATTGGAGGTGTAGTTGGGATGTGCCTACCATTTAAAGAGATAATTGAACCTATAGCCCAACCAACAGTTCAACTAATAGTAGAAGTCTTAAGGACACCAGCAGGTCAAGTCTTAGCCCTACTATGGATATTCTTTACAGTGATGACTGTCTATGCACTCCTTAAACCAACTGACTGAATCTCTAGTGAACACAAGGCTACTCAAAAATGTGTAGAAAAGTTTATAAGAAGTCATGACATATAGTAGAGTGAACGAAAAGAATAAAACGAATAGAGGGGGTGGAATGAGATATGGAAATTGAATTAGTCTTTAACCGTAAGTTGATAGCGAAAGTCAGTTTAGAAGAGTTAAGAATACTCCTAAAGAAATATGGTAGAAGATTACCGTATAAAGTAATCCTCTCAACTGATAAAGATGAGGATATACACAAGTTAGATAAACTTAAAATCCCGTATGTCTTAGACTGGAGAGGTAAATGGTCATAAACTTGAAGGAGGGATGTGTGAAAATGGAAAGCCTAAGTAAAATCTATTCCGAGATATACGGAATACCGATAGAAGAAGCCTTAGAAATAGTCATGAAGGATGGTGAGGAATGTGACTAAGGGAATATGGCTAGTCTGTAAAGTAGATGGTGAGAGATTACCAATAACCTTCAAGGAACTTAAGTTCTTGATAGAACATGCATACGGACATAAGATAAGTGAGCTCTTCAAGATAGAGATAGCTAAGGACTACAAGTATTTCATGAAAGCAATAAACCTATGCCTTGACTATGGGATACACTTCAGAAGTGAGTGGGAAGACGGCAGGGAGAGAGTTGTATCTCTCTACTAAATCTCCCTCTTTCCTCCCTAGTGGCAGGATGGGAGTTGAACCGAAAAAGGTTCACTCCCCTGACCACTCAGAGGCTTCCGTAGGGTTTATCCCTACACGTAAACTAGAACGTGGTCAGTATAGCCGAGCCTATCCCTTAGTGCCCACATGGGATAGGTGTCCCTCGATGAAACCCTCAGACAGTAGAATGAAGAGGGAAATAGGGTCGTATTCCCGTGAGAGAAATCGGCTCATCAATAGTGGTCAGTGCATGGGTGGGACAGTAAACAAGAACCTCTAGGGGGAACTTACTGCCTATTCCTCTTACCGAGAGGAGTAGGTGTAGAACTAACCCTTAGAGGTAAACATCTCTGGATGTAGTTCAACGTAGTTCTTTAGACGTAGTTCAGAGATGTCGGAGTGAGTGAGGTAAACTCCTCAGTATGAACCCTCATATAGGGTTACCTCTCACTCGAACCTCACGAGATGTGAGTGAGAGGATTTTTTCTAAGTCTTAGAGAAGAGAAGATAAAGGGAGAAGAGGAAGAGAACCTCTCACACTCTACCTTGACGGATGTCGGAGAGTCAATGAGAGTATAAAGTTCTCCCTCTCTCCCGTCTTATCTCTTGAGGAGAGAATCATGGAGAAAATAGAAGAACTTCTTAACTACATCCGTGAGAGAGAACAATTAGTCTCTAAGTTAAGAGAGAAACTTAACTCTAAAGGATTTGCTAGAGAGAAGTATCTAATGGATATCGAATTTCTTGAGAAAAGAATCAAGGAAGCTAAAAAGAAATTAGCTAAATTAAGAGGGAAGTAAGATGAAATTTCTCCATGCTAGGAATTACGATAATTCAAAGTGTAAGCGGAGACTGACACCCAAGTGGCTCATTTGGACATGGTGTCTCCAAGAGGAGGACTTAAAGGATTTTCTAGAGGAATACAAGGACGGAAAATGGGAGTTCATAGATGTTCAAGGAAAATATCTCTATGCTGTAGATTTCAGAAGTATTAATAAATTCGTTTGTGGGATTAGCGACTTCATTCCTTTAATAGAACCCTTTAAAGCAGAGAAACATTCAATTAATAAAGTCTGGGACGTTGAAGAGACTCACTATTACTTTACTAATCCTTATGCAGTAATTGTTTCTCCCATTCCATTAAGAAGAGATGCTCTTAGAGTATTCTGGGAGTTCAGGAAGTTCATAGATGAGGAATGGATAAAAGACTTAGTTGAAAAGAGAAGGTGAATAAAATGAAGTGTTTAGGAGTAGATTGGAAAGGAGTAAGAGTAGTAATTGACTTCAATGAACATAAGCCTATTTTCGTAGGAACTCTTAAAGCAGTTCAATGTAGGGAGAATAAACCTATTTATGCGTTTATAGAGATAGGAGTCAAGAATCTCAATAGTGAGAACTATAAGTTCTGGATAACTGCTCTATTACACGAATTAGGACACCTCGACCACTTTAAAGAATTGATAGAGAGATATGGAGAACTTGTAATCTCAGAGATAAAATCTAGGATAGCATTTGGAGATAGGGAATTACTGAAAAGAATAGAAGTAGAGGCTAATAAAAGAGCATTGAAGTATCTTCAAGACATAGGACTTCTAGATAGTGAGACTTACCTCTTTATTTGTTTAGCCTTAGGGAGTTATTATACTGAGAATCTTAAGTTGAAAGAAAGATTATGGAACTTACTAAATTATCTCTCCTCAAGGTCACCTAATAACAAGGGTGACAGAAATGAGTGAAAACAATATGTGGTATGAGAATAGAAAAACCAATCCAAAGGACTTCATTAAGAGACCAGAGAGACCTAGAAGACTAAGGAGATTCTTAGGACTAGTAGCAGAGAGTAAGGATGAGGAAACTAAGAGGTTCTTAGAGGACATAACTAAGAAAGAACTCAACAAGAGGATAAGAATCAAGGAAGGACTAGTATTTGTAGAGAATCCAGAGACTGGAATAGAGGAAGTAATGAGTGTCTATGAATACTGTAAGAAATTAGCTAATGAAATACAAGGAGTGAAAAGAAATAATGAGGGCTAAGGTTTACCTTGAGCCAAAAGAGTTTAGAGAACTATTACCAAAATCTCTTAAAGAACTCTATGACAACCTAGTAAGTTCTTTAATAACTAATGGTGTAGAAAAGTCAGTAGCTGAATATCTAGTTGCTAAGGAAATGCTAGAAGTCTTTAAGGAGAAAAGAAAGAATGACTAAAAGATACTGGTATCAAATAGCTTTCCCTAATCCACTGTGCTTTCTCTTTGAGATACAGAGACCTCATTGGGTATGGGATAACTACATACTGGCTTCAATAATCTACAAGATACATCTATGGACTTGTCCAGACTTAATAAGAGATAATATTGAACTAATCAAGAGGAAGATAAGAAATGTCTAAGAGTCTCTGGGATAAGATATTCAAGAAACACAAAGAAGAGTGTCTAAAGTCTCTAACTCTAGAAGCCTATTATTCACTACTAAAGGAGTTAGAGAAATGTATATCCCAGCTAAGTTAGCTAGTAAAGTAATTAGAATAGCACTAAGAGAGAGATGTCCTAAAGGCTTTCACATCAAGTTAGCACGGGGAACGGCATATGGATGGATAGACATTTGGGCTAAGGACTACTGGGACTTTACAGAGGAAGAGAAAAGAGCATTCAAGGAAGTCTTTGATAGAGAACCTAGTGGTAATTGCTTTGTTATCTCTCCAGAGAATAGAGAATACTATGTCAAGAAAGCAATAGAAACTAGTGAGAAAGCTAAGAAAGTCTATGAGACCGAGATGTTAGCAGAGAAGTTAAGAAGGAATTGGTGAGAGATGAAAGGTAGAAGAATCATTTATCTCTTAGCAATTATCAATGGATGTCTAATAGGTTATATCTGTTTCTTAGCACTAGGATACTTAGGTTATCTAATAAGTATTCCAGAGAGTGTCTTAGCTTCATGGGGAATATATGACTTAATGGAGTATATTGGTGAGAGAAATGAGAATGACTAAAGAGATGGAAGAAGTAGTGAACTGGCTAGTAGAAGTAGAAGGATGGACTAAGAGAGAAGCAATAAAGTATATCAAAGCTAAGAGGTTAGAAGACGAAATAACTAATGGAAAGGAGAGAAGGAAATTTTATATCTACTTGATAAATAAATTCCTCAATGCTGGAAGAAAAAGAGAATGAGGTTAAGAGATAGACTCCTTAAGTTTCTGTGGATACTATTCTTTCTAGAGAGACCAAGAAGTAAGGCAGAGAGAACTAGAGTATTCTTAATTTGGATTACTCTTATGGTCTTGAAACTTATATTTTGTTAGGATGAAAACTAGTATGGAAGGAGAATCTATGAAAGACTCTAAGAAGAAATACACTAAAGGGATTCTCTTTAAACCAGACCCATTTAGTAAATGCCCAGAAGAGATACAGTTAGCTGCATACCAATTAGTGAGAGAGAAAATAGAGGAATGGAGGAAGAAAAGGAAATGAAAGTATTAGTCTTGAAGTGTTCAGACTACTCTTATGAAGAGGAGTTAGAGGCTAAGGATTGGAATGAGATAATGAAGGAACTGCTCTCTAGGTATGATTCATGGGTAATAGAACCAATCTATGACTATCTCAAAGCAAGATATCCAGATATTGAGTATCAATGTGTTATGTACGATAGTTACCTAGAGTGAGGTGAATAGAGAAATGCCAAGAGGAGCAGAATGGGAGTTTCCAGATGAGGATAATACTAAGGATGTCAAGGAGATAATTAAGAAGACTAAGAAGTGCTTTGAGGGAATAGATAAGACTCTCTTTGAGATGTCTAAGAAGTGCCATGAAGAGCTTCACTTACCTATGGTCTTTGTAAGGAGTGAGATAACTAAAGAGTGCTACTATGTCTGTAGAGATTGCTTGAGTGACTACATAAAAGAACATCCAGAGGAAATGGAGAAAATAGTAATTCTTAGAGGACACATGAGAGAGGATGCTGAAGAAGCAGTAAGGAAGTGGTTAGAGGAAAATGAAGAAGAAGGAGACTAAGAAATTCTGGAGAAAGATACTAGGGTATCAAGTAGGAGAGAAAGTAAAGATATCATGGTTACCAGACTTAGTATGGACAGTAACTGATGTCTCTATAGCTGAAGATGGAGAAAGAATCTACACAATCGAGACAGAAGATGAAGACTTACTCTATGTAACTGATAAGGAAATTGTAGGTGTAATCTATATGACAACTGAAGAGTGGCTAAAATACATAAGAAGTCTCACTAAGGAAGACTGGGAAGCAATAGAAGAAGCATTCTATGAGAGACTAGCAGAAAGGGACTTGATACTGAATGAGTACTAAAAGACTCTATCGTTCAGAAGGATGGGACTCTAGTAAGTATCACTACTACTATGTTCTAGCAGATGACTATCATAATCCAGCACTAGATAAGCCTTACATAGACATAGTTAAGGGAAGTAAGAAAGGAGAACATCTTCTACAGATACTCAAGAAGATAGTTCTCAAGGATAAGAAACCAGATTACTCATTTCCATCTATGTGGCATAGAAGAATTTCTATCTTTACTCTTAGTGGGGAAGAGACTAAGTATTTCCTAATCTTTGCTAAAGTCTTCAGAGCAAGAGAGTATGAGAGAAAGATATGGGAGAGACTCAGTAACTTAGATGAAGAGGAACTTAAGAGAAGTCTAGAAGTAGAGTATTTGAAATTAAAATTGGAGAGGTGAAAGAGATGTTCATAAGAACTAAGTACTTGAAAGACCCAGAGACACTAGCATTTCGATTGACACTAGCTAGATATCATCTCTTCATACAACCAATAGAAGAAGCTCTTACTCATGAAGTTAGAGATACTAAGATAGATAACGCCTTACTAGCTAAAGCACTAGAGATTCTAAAGAAGATAGAAGAGAAGGAGAAGACAAAATGGTATATATCTTAGCAAGAAGAATCTTTGAAGACTGTATATGGGTTAGAGGAGAGCAAGTAATTATTCATAAGGCAGAGTATGACTTGAGATGGACAGAGGAAGAGTATGCTAAGGAGTTAAGTGAAGAACCTAAGTTAGCTAAGGACTTAAAACACTATTGGGCTAAGAGATTCTTAGAAACTCTCTATGTCCCTTGTAGAGCTAATCTACATAAGCTCTTAACTATTCTCTACTTCAATGGAGACTTTAAGACTAATGACCTCTTAGTAAGAAGAATCTCTGAAGATGACTATAAGTATCTTAAGATAATCTTTAGACATCAATCAGAGTATAGGATATGGAAGAAGGCATTGAAGATACTTAATGAAGAAGATAAGGAGAAAGTCTATGAGTTTATTGAGGAACAAATGGCATTGATTAAGTTGAGGGAAAAGTTATGAAATGCTATCATTGTGGTGAGGAGATAAAAACAGGAGACTCTGTAGTTGCTCTAGAGTTACTAAGAATGAATGGGGTTCAAGAGAATAGTTACTCTGCTTCAGTTAAGGGAGAAGTCTTCTTTCACTTTAGATGTTTCTTAAAGGCTAATGTGAAATTGTTAATCACTCTATGGAAAATTACGGGTAAGACTCCCTTTGAGTTGAGGACGGTGTGGAATAAATGAATAAGAAAGAGATGAAAGTATGGAGAAGACTATTAGGTAAACCAGTAAAGAGTTTCACTAATCCAGATAAGACCTATACAGTATTCTTTGACGGAGAGAAATATACTTGTGACTGTCCAGACTATATCTTTAGAAGAGGAAGTTATATACTCTACTGGGAAGAGAAAGGAGAGAATGGAGAAGTAATCAATAAGAGTCAGAGAGGATGTAAACATATAGCTAAGTATCTAGGAGAGACTTTTGGAAAGTGTAAAGCCTTAGATAAACACGGATGGATGAAGGTATATCCATGAATAAGAAGAAGATATGGAGAAAGATTCTAAGACCAACTTGTTATGGTAATCTTCTCTCT
>Ga0190363_1001786_pt1 | contig 12636 bp, 14 predicted proteins | sample 48721867_MG_FD_161272 | JGI IMG/M metagenome (GOLD analysis project Ga0190363, IMG submission 161272) | Hydrothermal vent microbial mat bacterial communities from Southern Trench, Guaymas Basin, Mexico - 4872-18-6-7_MG | ecosystem: Environmental > Aquatic > Marine > Hydrothermal vents >...
CAATAACAGTTGAGACTTTAGAGAAAATAATTGTTAAAGAAAGACCGGATGCGTGTCTGGCAACTTTAGGAGGACAAACCGCTTTAAATGTTGCTTTTAAAGCAGCTCGAGAAGGAGTCTTTGAAAAATATGGTGTGGAGCTCATTGGAGCTAACAAAGAAGCGATTGAGCGTGCAGAAGATAGGAAATTATTTAAGAAGACAATGCAGGAGGCAGGAATCCCTCTTCCTCGTTCTCAGACTGTTTATTCTTTAAAAGAAGCAAAAAAAGCTTTAGAATTTGTGGGTCTTCCTTGTGTTATAAGGCCAGCGTTTACCTTAGGAGGAACCGGAGGTGGAATTGCTTATAATATTGAGGAGTTTGAGGAAATAGTTAAACGGGGACTTTCTTTAAGTCTTATTGGTGAAGTCTTGATTGAGGAGTATCTTTCAGGATGGAAAGAGTTTGAGTTAGAAGTGATGCGGGATAAAAATGATAATGTGGTAATTATCTGTTCTATAGAGAATTTTGACCCTATGGGGGTTCATACTGGAGACTCAATCACCGTTGCTCCTGCTCAAACTTTAACAGATTTAGAGTATCAGAAGATGAGAGATTATGCAATAAGAGCAATAAGAGCAATTGGAGTGGAAACTGGAGGAAGCAATATCCAGTTTGCGGTTAATCCTCATGATGGAAGAATGGTAATTATTGAGATGAATCCCCGTGTTTCACGTTCTTCTGCTTTAGCCTCAAAAGCAACTGGCTTCCCCATTGCAAAGATTGCTGCCAAATTAGCAGTAGGATATACTTTGGATGAGATACCCAATGATATAACCAGAAAGACTCCTGCTTCATTTGAGCCTACCATTGATTACTGTGTGGTAAAAATTCCACGTTTTACCTTTGAAAAATTTCCTCAAGCAAAACCAATTTTAGATACTTCCATGAAATCTGTAGGAGAGATAATGGCTATAGGACGCACTTTCAAAGAAGCATTACTTAAAGGAATCAGAGCTTTAGAGATAGGTAAATTTGGTTTTGATTCTTTAATTGAAAAAGATATCTCTCAGAAAGAGGCAAGAGAAAAAATAAAGCAAAATTTAAGTATTCCCAATGATAAAAGATTATTTTTTATTGCTGAAGCTTTCCGTTATGGATTTAGTATAGAGGAGGTTTATTCTTTAACTTATATTGATAAATGGTTTTTAAATAATATAAAAGAGATTGTTGAGTTTGAGGAAAGATTAAAAAAAGAAAAATTAACGCCTTCTTTACTTAAAGAAGCAAAAAAGATAGGGTTTTCAGATAAATTTCTGGCAGAACTTCTTAATACATCTGAAGAGAAGATTCGTAAATTAAGAAAGAGAGAAAATATTAAAGCAGTTTATAAATTAGTGGATACCTGCGCTGCAGAATTTGAGGCTTATACTCCTTATTACTATTCTACTTATGAATATGAATGTGAGGCACGCGTATCCAAAAAAAAGAAAGTGATGATTTTGGGAGGAGGCCCTAATCGGATTGGACAAGGAATTGAATTTGATTATTGCTGTGTTCATGCTGCTTTTGCTTTGCGTGAGGAAAATATTGAAGTAATTATGGTGAATTGTAATCCCGAGACAGTCTCTACTGATTATGATACTTCCGATAAACTTTATTTTGAACCTATAACTTTAGAAGATGTTTTAAATATTGCGGATAAAGAGAATCCTTATGGAGTAATTCTTCAATTTGGAGGGCAGACTCCACTTAATTTAGCTTTAGGACTTGAGAAAGAAGGGATAAATATTTTAGGCACAAAGGCAAAGTATATTGATATTGCTGAAGATAGAGATAAATTCAGAAGACTTCTTTTAAAATTAGGGCTGAAGCAACCAGAAAGTGGTATTGCCAAAAATTTGGAGGAAGCAAAAAAGATTGCTTTAAAAATTGGATTTCCAGTACTGGTAAGGCCTTCCTATGTTTTGGGAGGAAGAGCAATGGAGATAGTTTATGATATCAATACTTTAGAGAGTTTTGTAAAAGAGGCTCTGGAATATTCTATGAATCAGGTGATTTTGATTGATAAGTTTTTGGAAGATGCGATTGAGGTGGATGTAGATTTAATTGGTGACGGAAAGACTTTTGTCATTGGAGGAATTTTAGAACATATTGAGGAGGCAGGGATTCACTCTGGTGACAGTGCAATGTGTCTTCCCCCCTTTAGTCTCTCTCGAGGAACAATTGAAAAGATCAGAGAAGCTACTTATGCATTAGCGAAAGAGTTGAAAATTGTAGGATTGATGAATATTCAGGTAGCAATTAAAAATTCCTCTGTTTATATTCTTGAGGTTAATCCTCGCGCCTCAAGAACAATACCTTTTATATCTAAAGCGATTGGAGTACCTTTAGCAAAACTGGCAGCTAAAGTTATGCTGGGGAAAACCCTTAAAGAATTAGGATTTACTAAAGAGATAAAACCTCCCTATTTTTCTGTTAAAGAGAGTGTTTTTCCATTTGACCGTTTCCCAGGAACAGATATAATTTTGGGTCCAGAGATGAAATCTACCGGAGAAGTTATGGGGATTGATTTTGACTTTGGAAAAGCTTATCTTAAAAGTCAATTAGCTGCTTCTCAATTTCTGCCTAAGGAAGGCAATGTATTTATTTCTGTAAGAGATAAGGATAAAGAAGCAATTGTCCCTGTAGCAGAAGAAATTAAAAGATTAGGATTTAAAATTCTGGCTACTCAAGGAACAGCTACTGTTTTAAAGAATAATGGGATAGAGGTAACAGTCCTTCCCAAATTAGCTCAAGGTCGTCCCAATATTTTAGATTATATGAAAAACAATGAAGTCTCTTTAATTATTAATACTCCTTCAGGAAGAATTCCCCGTAAAGATGAGGTAGTGATAAGAAGAGAAGCGATTTTGCGAAAAATTCCAGTAATTACTACTGTCTGGGGAGCGCAAGCTTCAGTTAAAGCAATCAAGGCACTGCTTGAGGAGAATTTAGAAGTTAAATCTATTCAAGAGTATCATAAATTGATAAAATATTAAATATGCTTCTTACAAAAGAAGAGATAAAAAAATTAATTGAGGAAAGTAGACTCATTGAGAATTTTATTAATTTAGATATTCAACTTACTCCCAATGGGTTTGATTTAACTGTCCAGAAAATTTTTAAGTTTATCTTGCCCGGTTCTATAGATTTTTCCAATAAAGAAAGAGTGATTTCAGAGGTAGAAGAACTCTTGCCTCAAAAAAAGAAAGAGGAAAAATATGGATGGTGGTATTTATCTCGTGGGGCTTATAAGGTAAAAACGAATGAAATTTTAAATTTGCCCTCTGATTTGGTGGCAATAGGATTTCCTCGCACATCTCTTTTAAGAAGTGGTGTATTTATTCAAAATGGTGTATGGGATGCGGGATTTTCAGGAAGAAGTGAGTTCATTCTTGTTGTGGAGAATCCTTTTGGAGTAAAGATTAAAGAAAATGCACGCTTGCTTCAGATTATTTTTTTCAGAGTAAAAAATACTCAAAATTATCAAGGGATATATAAAGACTTAAAATGAAAATTATTGAGATTGAAACTCGCCGAAGGGTAGAATTTATAGAGATTACCGCATCTGTTAAAAAAGCCGTTAAAGAAAGCAAGATTAAGGAAGGAATTTGTATTATTTTTTGTCCTCATACTACTGCCGGACTCCTTATCAATGAAAATGCGGATCCTTCAGTAAGAAAAGATATTATCAGCCAGCTTGAAAAACTTGTCCCTCAAGATGAAAGATATTCTCATCTTGAAGGAAATGCAGATGCACATATAAAATCATCTCTTTTAGGAAATTCTTTAAATTTGATTATTCATGAGGAGGAATTAATCTTGGGAACATGGCAGGGAATTTATTTCTGTGAATTTGATGGCCCAAGAAAAAGAAAAGTTTATTTGAAATTAATAAGTGTTGATAAAGGAGGTAAGTTTATTTAGCAAGATAAGGAGGAGAAGATGCCAGAATTACCAGAAGTAGAAACAATTCGCCAACAGTTAAAAGAAAAAATTTTGGGAAAGGAGATTGAGGAAGTAATTGTTAAAGATAAAAGATCTATTAAAGGGATTTCAAAAAATAAATTTATAAAAAAAGTTACGCATCAAAAATTTATGGATATTTTAAGAAGAGGGAAAGTTTTAATCTTTAAGTTAAAAGATGATCTTTTTATTGTTGTTCACCTGCGTCTTACAGGATGGTTTATTTTAAGCAAAGAAATAGAAAAATTTTCACGGGTGATTTTTAAACTTTCCGATGGATATCTTTTAAATTTTTGTGATTCAAGGATGCTGGCAGAGATTAAACTTACCGATGATTGGCAGAAACTTTCCATCATAAAAGAGATGGGGCCGGAACCGTTAGAATTAAAATTTAGTGATTTTTTGAGTTTGTTTGAGAAGAAAAAGACAAAGATAAAGCCACTTTTGATGGATCAAAAATTTTTAGCTGGTGTGGGAAATGTTTATTCTCAAGAGGCTTTATTTTGTGCAGGGATTCATCCAGAAAGAAAAGCAGATAAAATAAGTGAGGAAGAATATAAAAAATTATTTAAATGTCTTATTTCAATCTTAAAAAAAGCAATCAAGATGAAAGGATCTTCGGTAGATACTTACCGTCAAATTGATGGAGAAGAGGGAGAATACATTCCTTTCTTAAAAGTTTATCAGAAAGAAGGCACTCCTTGTGTTAGATGTAAAACTCCTATAAAAAGAAAGACTATCGGAGGAAGGGGAACTTATTTCTGTCCTCATTGTCAAAAATAATTTCTTTTTATGCCTAAACTGATTTTTTTAGGAACAGCAGCCAGTGTCCCTTCATCTTCAAGAGATAACACCTCTTTAGTCTTTATTTATAAAAAAGAAGTTGTTCTTATAGACTGTCCGGGGAGCATTCATTTCAAATTACTTAAAGTAGGACTTGATTTTAAAAAGATAAAAAATATTATTATTACCCATCAGCATCCGGATCATTTTTATGGAATAATTGGACTGATTCATGCTCAAGGATATCTAAATGATTCTCTTAATATATTCACTAATCAACCCACAGCTAATCTTTTAAAAAGTTTGATAAAAAAGCTTAATCTGGATGAAAAAATTTATCCTAAAATTAAATTTTTCAATGTTTTCAAAAAAAGATTTTTCTACAAAAGTAAAGATTTTAAAATTAAGGCGATTTCAAACTCTCATATTAAAGATTCTTTTGGGATAAAAATTATTCAAGATAAGAAATCAATTGTTTACAGCTCAGACACCTCTTTCTCTCAAAATATCATAAAAGAAGCAAAAAATTGTGATTATTTAATCCATGACTGCACTGCCTCTTCTTTTTACTTCAAGAAACATCCTCAGCTTTATAAAATGCATACCTCATCTTCTCAATTAGTAGAAATCGCACGGAAAACAGAAGCAAAAAAAATTATTCCTATTCATTTTCTCCTTCTGGACAAAGATGAAGAGGAAAGAATAAAAAGAGAATTAAAGCCCCTTGAGAAAAGACTGATTTTTCCTGAAGATTTTTTTACTCTTTTGATTTGATTATTCTTAGATTTCTAAATATCCAAAATTACCTTTCCCCACAAAAATAGCTTATTCTTAAAAGCAACAATTATTCCTTCAATAAAATGTAATTTTTTTACTTCTTTAATTATTTTTTCTATATCTTTTTCCTTTTTTATCCGATTAGAGAAAGAGGTAGCAAAACTATCTGCCAAAATTGAATCAGCTGCAATAACAGTTACTAAATCCGCGTTTCCAAAATTTAAACTATGTCCAATGTGAGAAGAGGAAGAAGCCACGCCAAAGGGCGTATTCCTCTTTTCTAATCTGATAGTAATAAAAGAGGGAGAGAAATTCTCTCCTAAATAAAGACCAATTCTTTTATCTTCCTTTATCTTAAGAAACAGATCCCCACCATTTTCTATAATAACCTCGGAGCAAAATTTTAAAAGTTCTCTTCCTACATACCAACTTATTGCTCCTGCCACAGAAGAAAATGGTCCTACTCCTGCCTTTAAGGAAGTTTTTATCATATCCTTCACAATAAGAGGCGCATCTTCATCTATTTCTATAGGAGAAAGAGAAGAGAAAAAATGAGGATTAATCTTTATGTATTGAGCGATTTCTTCATAATATTTTTTTACTAAACCCTTCACCATTTCTTCTTCTATCGGCTTATCCAAGGATAAGAAAAGATCACTTTCTTTATAAATTATCTCCATAGAAAATTTACTTTTGCAAAAAAGGCGATAAAATCTTTCTTCGTATTTTAACATTTTATCTTAAGTGTTTAAGAATGATAATCTTTGTAGGATATTTTAATTCTTCCTTTTTTACCTCTAAGAATTCTTTTCTTTCCACATTTTCTTTCCCTTCCAAAAATCTTTCTACTCCATCAATACTGAATCCTAACTTAGAGGTTTTATAATGCATGGGGATGGCAATTTTAGGTTGAATCCTCTCTATAAGCTGGCTGGCTTCTTTTGCATCAATAGTAAATGTTCCTCCCACAGGAATAAGAGCAATATCAATATCTTTCAATTTATCATAATCTAACTCTAAAGTTCCCAAATCACCAAAATGAGCAACTTTTATATCATCAGCATTTATTATGAAAATTAAATTTTTACCACGCAAAGCTCCCTTTTCTTTATCGTGAAAACTTAAAAGTGCCTTAAGCCTTACTCCTTTCTCCTCAAATTCTCCTTCCTTATCAAAAATCTTAGCTTTTCTAAACTCTTGAGTATAATTGTGGTCAAAATGCTGGTGCGATACAGTTACTATATCTGGATCAATTCCAATAGGATCATAGCCAACAGTTTGATCATATGGGTCAGTAATAATTTTTGTTCCTTGAGAAGTTTCCACCAAGAAACAGGCATGTCCCAACCAGCTTATCTTCATCTCTGCCTCCTTTTCTACTCTATAAATCCTTCCCTGCTCTTTTTTCAAACAATCTCTACGCCCAAAATACGTGTAATTTTAAGTCTTATCTCCTCTTTCTCTCTCCTACCTAATATAAAATCGTCACTTATCAACTTAGGCAAAAATGTAAATTCTACTAAACCTTTATAAGAAAAATAACGAACTTTAATTTTAAACTTCTCCTCTATACACTCCTTAAGAAAAGCTAAAAGAGGCTGGTGGAAATTTTTTAAGAACTGATTGGGAAGAGCAAACAAAGAGACCAATTCTTCTATCTTCATTATTCCCCTTTTTTTTAACTCTTTTCTTATTTTTAAAAAAATTTGTGAGGTAAGATAAGCATCTTCTTGGGCACGATGAAGTCTTTCTGCTTTTACTCCTAAATAAGCACAGACATAAGCAAGGCTATATCGGGTAAGTTTAAGTGACCTTCTTGCCATTTTCAATACATCTATTGTAGGAGAATTTTCCAGTAAAGGGTAATTGATCCTTTCCAATTCTTTATTTAAAAAACTTAAATCAAAGCTGAGATTGTATCCACAAATAATAGAATCCTTTAAAAAATCTAAAAATTTATCGGCTATATCTTCAAAATAAGGAGCATCTTTCACATCTTCATCATAAATATGATGAATAGAGGAAACATAAGGAGGAATTTCTCTTTTAGGATTAATAAGAGTCTGGAAGGTATCAATAATTACATCTTCTTTCATCTTTACCGCACCAATTTCACAAATAGCATCTTCCTCGTGAGGATTAAGCCCTGTAGTTTCTACATCAAAAAATACTAAAGATAAATCTCTTAAGAGAGACCTCATTAAGAGAGAATTTTAACTACAATAGTTCTCTCCCTTGCACGAATATCAAAATCAATTAAAACCACCTGTTGCCAGATCCCCAGATCTAATTTTCCTCCTGTTACAGGAATAAAAAAATTCGTTTTAATAAACGAACTACGCAGATGTGAATGGGCATTTTCATCGCCCCAGCTAAAGTTATGTGCCCAGTCTTCTCGGTAAGGAATTAATTCTTCAAAGAGTCTTTTTAAATCCTTTATTTGACCTGATTCATATTCCATAGTGGTAATAGCTGCTGTTGAACCAATTACATTAAGAAAAATTATTCCTTCTTTAATACTCTCTTCTTTTACTATTTTCTCTATATGAGGCGTGATATTAACTATATCTGTATTTCCTCTCGTTTTTATTTTAATATAACGTGTTTTTAACATCTTTAAAATTTTAAAATCAAACTTTTAAAAAATCAACAGAAACTTACCTTGCCAGATTAGAGAATTTAGGCGGGAAAATTAAGGATCTATTTCTTCAAACAGTCCTTGTTTTACTTCTTTCACGCGACCATTTTTAAAAAGAATATAGATATCCTTTAAAGGATTAACCTCGTAAATATGCTCATAATACCAAATCTTCACATCTTTTTCATAAAGAGAAGGAAACACTTTTAAGGGTAATCCTAACAGAGCAACAACTTCCTCATCTGTCTTTTTAAGAAGAACTAATTTTAAATGAGAAAAGATATCATTACTGTATAAAAAATTACCATAAAGAATCATAAGGAGAATAATGTAAAAAATAATCTTCTTCGCGAGATTTTTCATCAAAATAAATATACAATATTTTTTCCTAAAAATTCAAGAGGAAGGGGTCTTTTTTAAGATTTGTGTAATCTCTTCAAGCTTTTCCAAAATCTTTTCTAAAATTTCAATTTGCCTTTTCTGAAATCTCTCCTGCTTCTCCTGAATATCCTTTGCTTCCTTAGCTAATCTTCCTAAATCTGCTATTTTAGAAAAATCAAACATAGATTTTTATTATAACAAAATTTTTAAACAAGTAAAACACCATCCGCTTTATATCATTTACCATTTTGCTATAACTGTATGGGCTCATAACATCCCTCCCACCTTCTTAGATTGTAAAGCCTGATACCATGAGTCATTTCCGAGATCCAAATTTGAAAAAATTTTAGAAAGAGCCGGAAAGGGAAACGTTGAAACATAAAGATATTTCTAAAAAATCTCTCTCTTGCCTTCTTGGCATATCTCAATTGCGGAAGTAAATATTTTTCAAGTAATCTCACATAAGCATACTCCAAACTGTGTTTCTCTTTCAAATGAAAATAAATACTCCAGGCAGCTATCTCTCCACTTCTATGAGCATAAAATATTCCCTCTCCTAATAATGAATCCACAAATCCAGCAGCATCTCCTATAAGAATAGTATTCCTATAAATTGGTCTTTCTATAAAGTTTCCATAGGGGACTAAATGTGCTTTAATTTTATCTAAACTTTTAAAACCTAATCTCCTTAAAAAATTTTTGAATTTTTCAACAAAAATCTCTTTTTCGTTTTTTATTAATCCGCCCAATCCAACAATATTCTTATCCTTATTTGGAAATACCCATCCATATCCTGAATCAATAAATCCTAAATATAAACAAGGTTCTCTTATGCTTAAATCATCCACAAAAACTTCCATGGTAATAGCTAAATCAACTCTCCATTTTTGGAAATCAAAAATTGGCAGTTTTTTTCTTATAATACTATTTACACCATCTGCGCCAATTATAAATTTTGCTTTATACCTTTCTTGCGAAGAAGTTAGAATTTCATTTAGGAAGGGTTTAAAATCTACAACACATTCTCCATCAATTACTTCTGCCCCTTGTTGCTTTGCTTTTTCTACAAAAAATAAATCATATTTATCTCTCTCTACAAAATAAAAAGTCCTGACGCTTTCTCCACTGAGAATAAGCTTATCTTTATAATATAACTTAAAAGTTTTAGAGGAAAAATTTATCAGTTTATTGAAATCGTCATCGGATAAATTAAATATTCTTTTTATAAGTTCGTATGTCTTAAAAGTTATTAAACCCGCGCATAATTTTTGACGAGGAAGTTTAAATTTTTCTATTAGTAAAACTTTAAACCCAAATTTACTAAGCAGATATCCTGCAGTTGAGCCAGCCGGACCAGCTCCTACAATAATAACATCATAATGTCTATCCATAGTTTATATTATTCTTAAATACTCTCGCGCCTGTTTACCTCTATTCCAAATATTTTAACCTTACTATGCCCAAGTTTGTTTATTATATCTCTCTCTTTTATTTCTTTCAATTAAAATTCTTGGAATGTGTTGTTGCAATAACAAAAAATTGAATTTTTAAAAAACCAATTCTTTTTAATTTGACATTCTTTTCTTTTTTATGTTTTATTTTAGAGAGAATATTTCTTAATTTATAGATCGTGCATATAGGTCTTTTGATATTTATTTCCTTTATGGATATCCACATAACATCTAAATAAAGATATTCATAGTTATTGGTTAGTGAACTATTAGTGAAAATATACTCTGTTTGTTTATCTGCCAAAGAAAAATGCGAAAAATATTTTACACTAATCCCATCGTTTTTATCTTGACAATGATTCTGAAAAGTATTACGATAGAGCAAAAAGAATTAAAATAGGAGATTTATAATAAAAAAAGTATTTAGGTTAATTTGTGTAGTTTTTTCTCTTCCACAAGAAAAAAGAATTCCTCTGAGAAAAGAATTAATCTCTATCTTTGCTAATTCCATAATAATCTCTCTTTATAATTTTTTGCAAAATAAAAATGAAGTATATGCTAAAATCTAAAAAAAGATATTTACTGCGCATAATTATTCCTGCTTATCCTAGATTTAATGTGTATTCTTCCATTGCTAACAAAACTACTGCTTTAGGTCCTTTGTGCGTTGCTGCATCAGCAAAAGAAGTTAATGGGTGGGAGGTAGAAGTTATTGATGAAAATAATTTCTATAATTCTCATCTGAAAACTCTCAGGGGAAAGATAAATCATAAACTTATACAGAATCAGAGACCCGCAGATGTAGTAGGATTTTATGGAGGACTAACTTGTACTACACCTCGTATTTATGCATTGGCTAAGTTTTATAAACAACAAGGAGTAATAACTGTCGCTGGAGGTCAACATTTTGTAGAGGAGACAATCCCGGAGGCATTATTTTCAGGAATAGATTACATTATAAGAGGAGAAGGAGAGATGACAATAAAAAAACTTCTTTCTGTTTTTTCTAATGCAAGAGATTTATCTTCAATTCCAGGCATCGCCTTTAAGAGGAAGAGTAAAATAATCTTCACTGGTCAGCAAATTCCTATAGAGAATTTAGACAACCTTCCTCTGCCTGATTTTTCTCTTCTTAAATATGCTAAAGTAAAGCTTTTTCCCGTAGGAAGAGTTCGTGGATGTGGGATGAACTGTGAGTTTTGTGCTGTTAAAGGCAGGCCTCGATATGCGTCTAGTCAGAGATTAATTAATCAAATTGATAAACTTGTAAAGGAGATGAAAGCAAAAGAATTTTTTATTGTTGACGATTTATTTGGTCAAGATCGTAAGGAAACTTTGAATTTATGTAAGATGTTGGCAGAATATCAAAGATTAGAGAAGATACAATTAAGGTTTACCGTACAGATTCGGTTAGATAAGGCTAAAGATGTAGAATTACTCAAAACAATGAGAGAGGCTAATATCAGAGTTGTAACTATTGGTTTTGAATCTCCAATAGATGAAGAACTTAAAGCGATGAATAAGTCTTTATCTTCTCAAGATATGTTAGAATTGACGAGAATATTTCACAAATTTGGTTTTTTTATACATGGCATGTTTATTTTTGGTTATCCTACAAAAGAAAAAATTAATTTTATGATGCCTGTTGAGGAACGAATAAAATATTTTGAAAGATTTATAAAAAAAGCAAAGCTTGATACGATTCAGGTAGTTTTACCTATTCCCTTACCCGGAACAGAGTTAAGAAAAAGACTTCTATCTCAGGGACGGGTATTTCCCCTTTCTATAGTAGGTTGGCAATATTATGATGGCACTTTTCCTCTATTTAAACCTGACTATCCTCTTACTCCTCAAAAAATACAGCTTGCTATGCGAAAAATTATGGAGCATTTTTATAATATAAAGTATTTCTTTATATTTCTTTTAAATTTATTCTCCATCATCAGCCTACCTTTTTATTTTAATAATTTCAAATCAGGCTGGAGAAGATGGTGTCGTAGAACACGCAACTATGCCTTTCGTATCATTGGTCAAAGAATTATAAAGATATGGACTGCTCAATTGTATAAAGAAGATTTCTCTAAAAAATTGCAAAGAGTAGAGAGCAATATTTCTAAAGATGCAGTAAAAAGAAACCTTTAATTGTGGGTAATTCTTTTGGTTTTTTTATTTATTAGCAATAAATCTGATTTAAAATAACCTTAATTTAGTTGTAGTGTATTTGTCTATTAACGGCAATAATTATAATTAATTTGTAGGTGTTTATTCCCTTCTGCTGGGATTGTAACCTTCCGGCTTCCTTCTTGGTCACTGTAAGGAGTAATTGCCGAGAAAGCAAAATCTAAAATAAACTTTCCCAATTTTTAAGGATGATTGCTGACGCAAAAAGGAATGAGGATGGAATAAAAGCAATTTTGGTATGGAAGTTATCAAGATTTGCAAGGAACAGAGAAGATTCAATCCTTTATAAAGCTCTTCTTAAGAAAAAAGGGATACAGGTAATCTCTATTTCTGAGCCAATAGATGATTCTCCATCCGGTAAACTTCTTGAGGGAATGATTGAGGTGATAGATGAGTTTTATTCTAACAATTTATCCCAGGAGACACTGCGAGGAATGA
>Ga0190363_1001787_pt1 | contig 12635 bp, 11 predicted proteins | sample 48721867_MG_FD_161272 | JGI IMG/M metagenome (GOLD analysis project Ga0190363, IMG submission 161272) | Hydrothermal vent microbial mat bacterial communities from Southern Trench, Guaymas Basin, Mexico - 4872-18-6-7_MG | ecosystem: Environmental > Aquatic > Marine > Hydrothermal vents >...
GAATAAAAATAACCTATCCAAACATAGAGAAAATAAAATAAAAAACAAAGAAACAATATACCCATACACAGAAACAATAATAACAGCAGAAAAATATATCTAAAATATTATGGTTACATTAAAAATTCATAATATTTGGTATATATATTGTTTAATTACATTTTATCTATAATATATATGTATTTCAAATTCATATTCAACTTTAGAACAAAAATATGATGTAAAGATTGTTACAAGTGAAGAAGAAATTATCGAATTAGCAAAGCGAGGTTATGATTGTCAGCAGATAGGGGAGAATAAGTGGTTGATGAAAAAACAATTATAAATTATGGCATTACGGTAAACGATATTTGTGATTTACAACGATTGCATGTAACAGTCAATACGTTTCCTATGTACGCTTTTTCTCTTTCTATTAGAACTTCTATATCATTTCTACAAGTACATTCAATACCCCATTTACATGTAGAAAAAGGGAATAACTCAACTAGAATTTCTGAAGTGTGACGAATACATTCAAGAGCATCTTGTTCTTTCAAGCTTTTTTCTTCATGGATTATATTTCTTAATATCCGAAAACCATGTGCTAACTCTTTTTTCCTTCCTAGATACTGCTCGCACCACTCGATCAGATTATATAAGTTCCAATTTTTTGGAGGATCTTTTTTCTCCTCTTTTTTATATTTTTCCTTTACACCAATCTCTAAAGATTTAATAAGCATAGGAACTGAAGAGTTTGGTAGACCGAAAAGATAACTTAAAACACCTTCTCTATAAAAATTCCTAATTTTTGGATATAAACCTATAGGAATAATTACTTTGAAATATGCTAAATGATTTAGCCTTTTCTCAAAATTTTTAATAAAATCTTCCCATTCCTTGAATCGAGATGATCCTAACAACCATCCAAAAATACCACCTAAAAGACTTCCTGTTATAAAATCACTATCCTTACCCATTTTATCACCTTAATCATAAATGTTAAATTTAATTATAAAAATATATTTTAGTTAATAAATATTCAATAAATATTCATATAAATTATTAATACTTTATTTAAGTATTTCTAGTATCTTAATCCCCTTATGTGTGAGGCTATATATTCGCCCTTTCTTCCTATTAGGAGTTAAGCAAATCACAATATTAATATTTATTAACTCATGTAATGTCCTACTAACATGTGTTATAGCTATTTTTGTTTCCTTTGAAAGTATCTAATAAAAAGAGATAAATTAAGAATTAAAAGACCAGCAGATCCTCACCTATATACATTTATTAGAGAGATAAGATTCATATCAATGAAAATCAATATTTATTTTTAATAAATGACGATTTTAATAAATGACGACTAGAAAAAATTGGGTGTAAAAGATGACGCTTGGACGCTTTGTAAAAAGGGAGAAATCTTGTGACAAAATTTATTTTAAAACACCTAGTAATGATATAATTATAATTTGTGACGATTTTCTAACCACCGAATACATAGAGGAAAATTCAATTGACTTAATAGTAACATCGCCTCCCTATAACGTAGATATTCACTACGGGTCTTTTAAAGATAATATTCCATATGATAAATATCTTGAGTTTACAAAAGAGTGGTTAGAAAAAGCATTTAAGCTCGTTAAACCAGACGGTCGAATATGTCTTAATATACCATTAGATAAATTTAAGGGAGGGCATCAAAGCGTATATGCAGACATTGTAGGAATAGCTAAGAAAGTGGGTTGGAAGTATCATTCTACGATTGTTTGGAATGAACAAAACATTTCAAGGAGAACAGCTTGGGGCTCATGGCTGAGTGCTTCAGCACCATTTGTTATAGCTCCTGTTGAGATGATCGTGGTAATGTATAAGAAAAGATGGAAGAAAACAAGCGGGAGCGGGGTTTCAGATATTAATAGAGAAGAATTTATAGAGTGGACGAACGGCGTTTGGGATTTTCCAGGAGAAAATAGAAAGCGAATCGGACATCCAGCACCTTTCCCAGTGGAGTTGCCAAAAAGATGTATTAAGCTCTTTAGCTTTGTAAGCGATGTAATATTAGACCCATTTTTAGGGAGTGGAACGACTCTTATAGCTTGCACTATGTTGAAGAGAAAAGGTATAGGTGTAGAAATCGATAAAAAATATTGTGAACTAGCAAAACAAAGACTCATTAAAGAGACTAATATCTTGCAAAAAAGGCTAGAGGATGTATGAAAATGAGACGGGGAATTAAGTGCAAAAAAGAGATTATAGAGAAAATAAAAACAAAATATGATGGGATCGTAAAAAACGAATACAGTGGAAAGTATACTAAAGCTCTGGAGAATTTTGATAATATCGCAGAAAACAGATTAAGAGGTATTCTCAATTTTTTCTATAATAAACCTAAAAGTAGGAATCAGGCTTGGAAGTCCTGTAAAGGGGAATTCTATGAATATGCTGTATTTAAAGCATTAGATCAAATAATTTCACAAAAAGAAAAACTTCTTGAAAGATTTGAAATCTTGGAGGGAGATAAAGCTTTACCACAGTATAGAGAAGAAGTTGCGATAAAAAACTGGAGCGAAATATTTCCTGACGTAGACATATTGGTAATTGAGAAAGGAACAAGGAATGTTAAAGCTGTCATCTCGTGTAAGACTAGTCTTCGAGAAAGACTAACCGAAACGGCATTTTGGAAAAGAGAACTAGAAAGAAGTCCACATACAAAAGATATTAAGTTATTATTTGTTACGACGGATAAAGATAATGAGCTTAGGATAGACACTAATAGATATATAATTCTTCACGTTATGGATTGCACGTTTGTAACTGATCCTAATAAATATAGACAATTAATTCAAGCCTACAGGGAAAAATATGGAGATAGAAAGGATTTTAACACATTGTTATCGAAAATTCGTGAATTTTCTGAAATAGAAAGTTATCTTAAAATACTATAGTAACTTTACGTGAAATATATTTCTCAAATCTTTTCCTAAGGAAAGGAAATATATATTAATATTCATTTAGTTTTTTCCATATTTTTCTATACAATATTACTGCTCCAATATGTGTGCATATTTTTTTCTCCCTAATTTTTCCATATCGATTTAGAAAGCATGTGCAGAAATATTTCTGCGATTTAGGTAGAAAATTTACATAGTAGTATGGATAATGGTCTCCCAGTTCTCTATAGCCTTTAACTATCCATGTTTTACCGCTTTGAGTTATACCCAACATGTATCTTGTTAGACATCTAACATACCATGACTCACTTTTATCTGGAAAACTCATATACATGTATCTTAATGCCTCTAAAATTCGTAAAACATATTCTTTATTCAAGTTAAATTTCTGGCAAACAACTATAGAAAAAGTGCTGTCAGTAACATAGTCAAATCTATGCCTAACAATATATCTACTCAGCTTCAATGCTTGTTTTAAGTCTCTCATATATCTCTACTCCTCTCGATGTTAAGACTATCTGACCCTGTCTATGCTCCAATAAATTATAGTTTAAAGCTTTAGCCAGAACATCAAGCTTACCCTCAGTCACATCGTAAAGCATTTTAAACGTCAATACTCCACCATTCTTCACAACCTCGTCAATAAGCTCTAAGACATCCTTAAACCTAGAGTAATCTACACCCTTTCTAACAAACTTTTTAGAGTACTTTATAAAATTATATTCTTCATCAAGTATAGAATAGTATCCGTTTATTAGATTAAATACAACGTATTCTTTATCCCTAAATATTCTGAATGCGTCATCCCTAATGCTTGGATTAAGCTTACCATACATAAAATACTGTCTCTCCAAACCTTTATGTAAAACCATTTTACTGCATAGACTTAAAACATCTAGACGAAAATAATGTGAGACCAATACATCATCATTTCTTAAAAAGCGATAAACATATTTCATTTGCTCATTATTAAGAAAACTTATATCTATAATCCTAACACCATCAAAATTCTTCAATATATTCATTATACTGAAAGTAGGTGCAATTCTAATTATATGGAAAAACTTTTTCTCCATATGTTTAACTTTATCTATAAGTTGATATAGCCAACAATACTCGGCAATATATTCCAGCAAATCACTATATAGTGCTAGGTCTAGGAAATCCCTATATTCAGATATCTTATTAAAATCACTTAAAGAAACAACATTATCTAAAACCAAACCATACAAAATATCTGGATCAACCTTAGAGGAAAGAGGCAGTACACCATCCTCAACAACATATATCCCATCCACATCGGGATACATTTTTCTAGGCAAAAAGAATACAATCATAACTATTCACCAAACTCTGTTAAAGCTATTTCCTCTGGAACAATCCTCAGGAGAACTGGATGAGGAGTATAAATTCGTTTAAGAACCGCATTTCCCGGCTCTCCACGTTTAAGCCAATTAATCGCTGAACTATCCAATCCCATGTATAGGCGAGTATAGCTCAAATAGTCTGGCTGACTAGCTCCTAGTGCAAGAGTATATCCGCAGAAATTCCTATAGACCTCATCTACATCGCTCCAGCTGTGAGTTAATAACATTAATGCGACACCGAATTTTCTGTAAATTCTTGCAACAGTAGTTGTAAGAGGTTCCCCAAATTCATGAGAAGGTTCTGCGAAAAGATGAGCTTCATCTATGATTAGTAGATATCTTATTTTTGTCAATCCCTTCTCCAACGACTTTTTAACTATCTTTGTAAGAAACATGTGGAATGTGAATCTCATAATTTCAATTGGCATCATTATATATTTTCCACTTTTTGTCGATCCGAATGTCAACAATATTGGCTTATTCCTATCTAAGATTTCATCTAAATTGATTGACTGAGATGAGAAATATGGTAATATTTCTGCTATTTTACTTGCCAGAAAACTATACCTTCTTTCAAGACTCTTAAATAACTCTATAACACCAATATCACTATTATTTTCAGCAATATTTCTAATTATATTTCTCTCCTCGAAACTAAGAGGTGCAATATAACGCATAGCCTTAAAGAATTCATTTAAATCTACTGATAATGGATTAAACGGATGATCTACTAGATCAACTATTACACCATTAATAGCCTCGAAAAATCTTCTATATTCACCTGATGGATCAATCACTATTGGAATAAACTTTTTCTCAGCCCTCAAAATAATAGTCCTAGCTGTAGTAGATTTCCCACTTCCAGGAGGACCTATAAGCAATCCGTGTACGTTCTCTAATCTATTAAGCTCCAAATAGACCCTATCATGCTTTGCAGTCGCTGATACTCCTAGATAAATACCTTTAGTCGTTCTGGGAGTAATAAAACTAAATGGACTAAATACTGCTAACTGTATACTTGTCCGTAAAAACTGCTCTATACTCCATGAATTAATCTTATCTTCAAAGTCTTCATATATTTCCAGAAACTTTTTCCTTCGAACCCCTATAATCCTACCATAAATATCTATGAGCTTATCCTTCCTAACCTTAGTCGTTGTTATACCCATATTTCGTAGAAACTGTAATGTTAATCCAATATTCTTTCCTCCGCATACAAAAACGCTGACTAGGAAGGGCATCTCACCCTTCCGAATACGATCAACAAGCATAAGGGTTTTAGCTGCACTCCGTACATCTCTGATCTTAGCAATCGATTCTTTGTCAAGAATATCTTCACTTTTTCTCTCCAATCGATAGATCTTCAAAATGTCGTAGGGCTTTAGATGAATGAATATAATACTATCACCTAGACTAATATCTCTCAAAGATAATGCAATACTACCTATCTCAGATTTACTTGGATACTTCTCTGTCAATAATCGTGCATTAAAGAAAACTGTATCTTTAAATTTAAGCCAAACTCTATTATATTTCAGCAATGATAGATGATGTTTCCACACACTCACTGTCAACGCTAGAGAAAATGGAAGAATATATGGCGTTATGAATCCCAATAGATTTGACAATAATACTAAAAGGGGAATAAGAGGTGAAGGTCTCTTAACTGTAAGGGGTTTTTCTAGCAATCTTACATTAATCTCCCTCTCAACATCATTCACCGCTATAATTTTCGAAATATATCCCTTATACAATAACTGATTTTTAAGGGCTTTTACTTGACTAGCAAATAGTTTTAAAGCTTCGGCACTCTTAATATTAGCATATTCAGTCGTCAGCCTTAAAATATAATAATTATTTTTAATAATAATTAGAATATCTAAACTGCTATGTAGAAATCTCATAAAGTATTCTGCTAAGTCGCCGATACCTAGCTCTGATTCAGTATATTCAGTTTCTTTAATCTGCAGGAACGTAGTAACATAGATTTTCTTTCTCTTTCCAGCTCTAATTAGATAATAGTCATCTCCCTTCTCAACCTCATCGATATCGAGTAAGCTAAGCATATTTTCTAAAGACGTGAAATTATAGTACAGCTGTCTGCCATATCGAATTCCTATAAAAAAGCCTAGAATTGACAATAAGGGTAAAACTATGTATATATTTCTAAACAATAATGCGAGTAAAAATATCATTAGTACAAGCCAAATCAGGAGAATCCATTTAATTCCTGGAATATACATTTCTGCTTTCACCCCTCCCAGTTTTACGGAATCTATTCCTTATATGTGGATAGTTTTTGCGGAAATATTCTACACAATACTTCATATCTCTAATTATACCATATTTTTCATCAAGTTCCTCTAACATATTGTAGAATAGGATGTATGGATCCTCTTCCTCCATTCCTTGAAGAACTCTAATTTCATTGTGAAATGCGACATATAGAACTATCTCGTGAAGCATTTTTTTAAAAACTTTTCTAGCATTTCTTTCAAAATTTCTGCCATATTTCTTTAGATAGTGTTTTTTATAGAACTTTATTACACTCCTATCTCTACAAAGCTTTTTCAAGCCATATTCATATAGAGTTACATAGTCTTCTGAAAGAAACTTCAATATCTCTATTAGACTAGCCCAATTATCAATCCTCATTTTTAATACTATCTCCCATCCTCTCAAAATCATAATACCATATTTATCCACCATACTGGCCACCCTCCAGAAACTTTGTGAGAAATTCGATACGATAATTTAATTCATCGATAAGCCTATCAATTAGCAAAAGCGTTGGCTTATATTTCTCCACAAATTCATTACGATATTCTGGAGGTACGAGTCTAAGAGAATCATCATACTTCATCCTATATACATCTCTAGCCAATCTAAGCTTATCCCTATATAATATACATTTATCACGATATTCCTGTAAATACTCTAGATATTCTCTTCTCAATAAATCAGAACCATATTCCCTTCTAAGAGTAAAGATAGCTTCATTAAGACTTTGATTAACATCTTCTCCACCAATCTCTACGATAATAGCATTAACCTCATGGTTAATCTTCTTCATATACTGAACATTATTTCTAAGCCTATTCAGATTCTCAACAATAACACTTACATCCAATACTGGAGCCAAAAATTCCCCAATCTCCTCAGGAATTCTCTCCTTATCCACAGTCTTTGAATATCTTTCCCAAGGCATATACTGTAGCAGATCATATCTGCCTTCGATAGTCTCCAAAATTTTTTCAAATTCTTCATATTGCCCTCTATCCTCATAGTATTTTTTGAGGGCTGTAAGCATGAATTCTAGAGGATATTCCTTGAAATTGCTTGAATAAATATAGTTCTTAAACATCTTAGCCTTAACATCATCTATAGCAATAGTAGTCTTAGGAGTTATAGAGATAAACCTATATGGCTTTGTCTCCCGGATTGGAAGATATTTTAGTAGATCGTATTTGCCTTCAACCTTCTCCAAAATCTTCAAATACTCTTCTTCTCTACCGAGTCTAGAATAGTATCCTTTAAGAACACCTAGACTATATGCTACATCTCTACTTGAATAAATGTTTGATAAATATTTTCCAATACCTCTATCGCTGACATCTATTCCATATCTAAATCCATCTATAAACCTTCTATGATAGCTATCTAGATATTTATAGAGATGAGATATATCTCTATTACCTAAGAGTAGTTGCTGTGATCTAAATATAATGTAATCCTTTATGCTAACAATATTAATTTTCCTAAAGAACTGTGAGAAATATTGACCAGAAACACTATCACTAATTTTATCCAAAATCCCCCTAACCTTTTTAACATCAATAACCTTCCTTTCATAAAACTTTATAGCTATCCTATCAAAGAAAAACGCATATTTATCATAAATTTTAATAAAATCTCGATAGCTCTTTAATTTAAATGGAAAACTATATACATATCCCTTGTAGAACCTTTCAAGAACTTTATATTTAAAGCCAAAATCCACTCTCATTTTAGACAATTCTTCAATAATCTTTTTTTCGATCCTAGCTAATTCGCTAAGCTTTTCTATAGACCTCAATCTCTCTCTAATAGCCTTAGCTCCAAGTATTGTTGAAAATATGAGTAGATCCAGAGGTCTCCTAGTAGATAAGAAGTATGCAGTCCTAAGCTTTTCAGAAATACTGTAGAGTAGTGGGCTACCCCTTCTCTCCGCACTTTTCTTTGTAGTTCTATATCCTATATATAGTATTCCTGGTAATGGGCGATGGAATACAATACCATACTTATATATTGAATAAAATAGCTTACCAATTCTATCAATATAATATTTCTCAACCTTGTGTAAAAACTTCCTATCATCTCTAATCCTACTCACGGCTAAAGCTGTAATATGTTTAAGCCCCATTTGTCTCAAAGCCCTATAGCTCAATCCAATCTTAGATGAGGAAGTCTTCCTAGAAACAACGTCTGGAAACGAATAAAGAGAAGACAATATCGCTTGGCTAATACTACTATAAAATCTAGTTTTCTTAATGATACTCATATATGTTAAGCCTGAGATAGAAACTCCTCCAAACAATCCGCTTAGAAAATCTACAACCATAAATGCGGATACAAGAATTGTAAATATCTGTATCATTAACCCATAAATTTTACTATGATCCTCAACCAAAAGTTTGAGATCTCTATAAAGAGGATTGTCCTCAGTCCATAAAAACTGAGATAACTCGTCATACTCGAGGGGTAAATAGTACGTCAAATTGTGGATACTATATATACAGCTACATTTTACTCCAAAGGGAGCTCCTTCACAACTGTAAAGCCATACTATACTATTATTCCAACAGTAATAACAATTCCTCAAATATTCATCACCCCACTTGAAACGTGTGTGAGGATTAATTACCTCAACAAAGATTTTTGCTGGAGAAGAAATATTCCCATAGTAAGTTACATTTATGACTCCGTATACTGCGTCACTATATCCGGCTATCAGCGGAATATCGAAACGCTTAACAATTAGCATATAGTCATGCTCTATATATTCAGGCGGATACATTTCTTCCAATAGATTTTTATTAACAACAATTTTATCAAATAGACAGTCTTGAGGTAAAATAAGCGTATCAGGACCATTAACTATTTGAAGAGTATTATGCAAAAAATAAAATGGATCATATTTCTTATATCGCCAATCAAACAAACCAATATTCTCATACTTAGTCCAGCTTTCAGACAAATTTATTCTACAGTCAAAATACTTTAAATAAGTTGCATTCAGATCCGGAAAATCAATCTTAATAAAACTTCTACCCGTCTCATTGCTTAAAACCTTATAATGACCGTAAATTTCAATTATTATAGTTGTTTTCTTAACCTTAATTTTCCTTATAACCGTAGTCCCATTCTCCAATCTAATAGATACATTTCTATAAACATATGTAACATTCACTCTATCTCGAGAAACATATCTTGGATCCAATATTCCTTGAAATATTGATTGTTTATAGAAAAACCAACCACTCGAAAAATCACATATACCTTCTTCTGCAAATGCTTTGAATCCATCTTCAAAATATGCTCTGGGATAAACTATGCCCACATATATTTTGTCGTTCGGAGAAGGTTTAATTTCCCTCATATATTTTAATGAATAAAAACTATAGGTATGTATTTTACTGGAATTAACATAAATTGGCTTTGTAAAATTATTATCTACAGCAAATCCTCTCCAAAGATACACTATGCTGACCGGAGTATATTCTCCACAAGGAACCAATACATATCTAACATATTTTCCTAGATCCTTTGTAGTAGTAAGATACTGTGCATAACTTTCCTTCACACTTCCATTCATAAATTCTAGATTTCTTAGATAACGCACAGCAGTATAAGGGGGACAGCTAACATTTACCCAGACAACTTTATCATTAACTAACTTTGGTATCCTCAACATGGGAATAATTTTCAGCCAACCCATTCCTTTTGGCGGACTTTGTGCAATATTCTTTCTAATAAAATCATATTGACTTGAAATACTGTAGAAAATATAGGGTAGAAATACTCCTACAGCTAGACTAAACAATATTAGGCTTATACCTAGAGGTCTAGTATTTTTGAGAGGTAGAATTCCTACTCCAATAAAATACAGTATTGGAAATATTAGTTTAGCTAGAAATATAAATACTATAAAAAATTGTCCTATAATGATGATATTTTGTCCTATAAATGTTCCAGCCAATGCCATTCCTTGAACGGATCTATATGATAATTTAGCAATACCTAAAGATATGAGGGAATATGGAGATGATGAAATAAAACTCATTATAAGAAATATTAAACTAACTGTTTCAACGAAAACACCGTATAATGAACTTAGAATAGCTGCACTCATAAAATCTTTATACGATTTTTCGCCAAGCTCCCTTAACTCGCGTCCAACTACATTCAGTTTATCAAGAACATTATATTGACTAAACAAGATATATGAGGCAAAAAGTATAGATGAAACTATTAGTGCAAAAAGGCTATGCAATAAACGATTATAATCTTCTCTATCTGGATGAGACTTATAATTAAACTTTAAAGCAAAATATAGGAATTCAACAAAACTTAGACCAAAAGCTAATCCGAGACTAAATTCTTGAAGAGATAACATGAGCTATTCCACCAAAAGCCTTACTTAAACCATAAATTGTGAGAATAGCTAATGACCAGCAAAAACTAATGAATACAATAATTTTGATAAACTCCAATCCATCAGCTAACAATCCTGACTGCCCATTCCATAGACATAAGATGATTTCACTTATCTCTTGAAAGGGAACCTTTATTGGAAATTCCTTAGTTTCCAATACTCTTATAAAATCTACTTTTGGTAACCATGAAAGAAATATTCTTAGTACAATCGGTGATGCAATCATACTTCCAGATATACTTCTAGTTCTATCATTTACTTGTAATGCTATCCCTAAACTTACCAGAAATTCGAAAACCCACTCGATAATTATACACAGTATATAGAGACTATAGAAAATGAAGATAAGTGTCTGTGTTGTGAGATTGAGAAGCCAAGTCATTGAGATCCATAACCCTACGAGAGGACTTAATATCATCGTGGCTTGCAGTCTAGCTGCTACAGAAGCTATTCCAACCTGATATCCTAATAAGTTATGTGAAACCTTGTTGTAGAAATCCTTTGCATCTGCTAGACTTGGAATTGTAAAAAATGTTTCAGATGTAATGACTCCAAGTGTGATAGACATAAAAATTAATCCAGCAATACTATTACTCACATGAGATAATCCTCTCTCCCTATCAATATCTGAGGGGAGATTATATAAGCTTAAACCATACAATAATTCTAATAAACTTATGCCAAATCCAATCGATAAAAAAATATAGTTTATTATCATTTATCCCCCGCCGAATAATTCGTTCCAATTAATTGTAAATGGTGCACTTGGAATTACTCCGAGATATACTAGAAGATCTGGAAGCCAGACAAGTAACAGCAGTATAACGATACTTATGACTGGCTTCTTAAATGCATCCAATATCTCCCTAACACCAAGAGTTAAGTAGCCTCCAGGAGCCTGATACTCTATACCACCTTTAAGTCCACGAAGAATAGAGAATGCAAATATTATTATGATTGCTATCGTCGCGGTAAACTTTATGGCTGCAATTAGTAGATTTTTAAACTTATCTATATCGAATGATATGGGGGGCTGTGGCTGGGCGTGTAACTTCTCCATTATTGCTGACAATAGTACTGTCATTAGGAATATTTTTGTAAGGTTCCTTTTCATAATATCACTTTTATTAATTATTACAAATAATAATTATTAAAACACCAATATATTATTTTCTTTAAAGCTGTGCATAACTGAGAATAGAGAATGAATTGCGTAACCATAGTATCAATATTATTGATGCTTTTTGCTCTATCGTTAGAGCTAGGTATCAGCTTCAATCTATTTTCTTTAATGTTATTCTGATTCCGTTTCTTTTATATTCTCTTCTCATTACTCTCCATTTTCTATTTTGGCTATCATTTATTTCTTCAATGTTTCTTAGATATAGGTTTATTAAATATGGTGAAACCTTGGCTTTGTAGCGAAGATTTCTGTATATTTGGCTTGAGCTTACAGATGCGTGAATAGATTTGAAGCCAGCTAGAAATTTTTTCATAAAACTATCAATTATTTTATACTTTTCTATCCTAGATTTTTTAAGCAATTGCCCGCTCATATTATCGCATTATTTCTAAAAAATTATTATATAAATGTTGAAGATCTTAGGTTTTAGGGGGGGGGTTATGTATTAGTAAAGT
>Ga0190363_1001789_pt1 | contig 12633 bp, 10 predicted proteins | sample 48721867_MG_FD_161272 | JGI IMG/M metagenome (GOLD analysis project Ga0190363, IMG submission 161272) | Hydrothermal vent microbial mat bacterial communities from Southern Trench, Guaymas Basin, Mexico - 4872-18-6-7_MG | ecosystem: Environmental > Aquatic > Marine > Hydrothermal vents >...
CCTCCACCCTATCCGTCCTGCCGGCGAGCCGCTCCAACGTCTCGTCGTGGAACAGAATGAGATCTCCGTCTTTCGTGCGTCTGACGTCCATCTCCAGCGCATCCGCACCTTGGAGAAGTGCTCTATAAAAGGCCTCAGACGTGTTCTCTATCTCCTCGCCTGAGGCCCCCCTATGTGCTATAACCCGTACCATGGCCATCTCATATATACCTGAAGAACCTGAGGTGTTCCTCGGGAACCTCACATCTCTCCAGGAACTCCACGAACTGGGCGTGTAGCTCTTTGGCTCTATCGTGGCCTTCCTCGAAGAGGTTCCTTTCGCATCCGGGATCATCTGGGAGGTGATAAAGCTCCGGGGCCAGCGGTTTCTCCTCGATAGCGGCCACCTTTCGCTTGATGCTATCGACCATCTCCGTCATTTCAGCCCCCTCGACCCTTTCGACCTGGCTGCCGTAGATCAACATCCACTCGCCATCCGTGATCGTAGCTCGATTTGTGGGATGTGGTACTTTGATCCCTCTTGAGGAGAGAGTGGGCGAAGCTATGGCGATATCCCTGACCTTATCCACCTTCCCCTCGATAAGAGGCTTAAGCGAGTGTCCCTGCACCGTGGGCGGTATCTCAACTCCCATGAAATCGAGAATGGTGGGCATCAGGTCTATCGACTGAACGAGAGCTTTAACCCTCCTGCCCTCCGCGCCGGGGACATACATGATGAAAGGTATCGCCGAGACCTCAGGATAGAGAGGGATGGACTGATGGTAGTTCTCTCTGATAAGGGATTTGCCTATATAGCCGTGTTCGCCCAGGTAAAAGCCGTGATCCGTGGTGAAAATCACGACGGTGTTCTTCATCAGCCCCAACGATTCGACCCTTTCAAGCAGCAACCCGACCCATCTATCGACCATCGTCGCCTCGGCGGCGTAAAGCGCCCTGCAATGTTGAAGTTCCCTCTCGCTCAGAAATTCCTTCCACCTGTCATATCTGGGGTAGATCACCTCCTCACCGTCGTAATCCGGATCGAACATGTCCACGTAATGCTTGGGCGGATCCCAAGGCTCATGGGGATCGAACGTATCGACGTAGAGGAAGAAACGGCTCGTGTAGTTCTCCTCCAGCCACTCGATCGCCGCTTGCATCGTCCTGGCGACGAAGTAATCCGACTCGTGCTTTCTCCAGGAGACGTTCTTCAGGTATTGGATGACCGTCCCATAGGGGTTGCGGAGCTTACCCGGGTCGCAGGGAAGTTTGACATCGCTGGGCGCCGTTTTCCACCTATCGTGTTCCTGTCCTCTGATAAGCTCCCAACCCTGAAATCCCCTCTGATAGTTAAATCCGGGGGCAAACGGATGGGGAGTATCCACAATCAGGCTGGTCAGGACGCCCGCCTTATTGAGCGTATCCTGAAGGGTGATCTCATCCGAGCCCAGCGGTGACCAGGGTTTATAGGTAAAGGTCGCCCTGCCGGTCAGGATGTCGTTCCTGTTAGGAACCGTCGGGAAGGACAGGCAATAGGCGTTTTCGAACAGGATCGCCTCCGAGGCGAACCTGTCCAGTGACGGCGTATAAGCCAGATTGCCGTCGTAACATCCCAGGTTATCCCTGCGAAACGTGTCGGAGATTATCAGTATGACGTTCATACCTCTCCCCCTTATTCGTAGCTTTCAACGGTGAAGGACACCGTTCCCTCGAAGCTTTCGCCCGGTTCGAGGACGATCAGACCGACGTCCAAGCCCTTGGCGGTCAGATTCGGCGCGTCGGTCGGACAGGTATAGGGTTCAAAGCAAATCGCTCCGCCCCTAGGTGGGGTGTAGACGACTATCTCCCTAAAAACGCTCTCTGCCTCGACAACCATCTTCAGCTTTACCCCTCTATCATCTATGAGACACCTGGTGATTCCTCCCTCGTAGATCAGATCCGTGTAGACATCGTCTAACCTCACGCCCGCGATGGGCCTCGGCGTTCTAAAGTCACGCTCTTCATCCACAGGGATCGTCCTGCCGGTGGGGAGGAAATCCCTCAGCTCCCATAATCTCCGCGCAGGTATTCTGACAAGGCATTTCTCAAGAGGTGTTTCTGGTGAGATCGGGGCACGGAAGTAAGGATGTATGCCATAACCCATCGGCATCCTCTTAACCCCCGTGTTTCGAACCGAAAAATGTACCGTCAGTTTCCAACCCTTCAGGCTGTAGGTCAGCTCGGCGATGAAGGGGAAGGGATACTGTCTCATAACATCGGGATATCCCTTCGAGTCGAAGCTCAAGGTCACATAGGCTGCGTTCTGCGACCCTTGATCCGATACCTCCCAGGGGCGTGTGTATACCAGCCCGTGTATGGAATGTTCCCAGCCGGGACGTTTATCGAACTGATACGTTTGGCCATCGAATGTGAAGGTTCCGTTGCGTATCCTATTTGGGAAGGGGAAGAGGATCGGATTGCCGTAACCGCTTGGGGATTCCTGAAGTTGGGTGAGTGACGGTGGGGGATCAATTACATCTAAGCTCTCTCCTTCGTGTCTGATCGTGAATTTGAAACAGTTTGCACCGATCTCCGGAACCACCTTGGCTTCGCTTCCGGAGGATAGATCTTTGAGGGCGTAGACATCAAAGCCGTCGATCCTCTCCACCTCGACCGAGTATGACATCGCCTTTCACCTCTCCATACCTTATGGGGATGATCTTTAAGGCGGGGTATATCATGAAGAGAGGGTGGGGCGCCTCGGCGCCCCCTCATCTTACGCCACGCCTAAAAGCTCCTTCGCTTTGTCCACGGCGCTGGCGGCATCTCTGGCATATCCGTCCGCGCCTATCTCGTCGGCGTAAGCCTGTGTGACGGGCGCTCCTCCTATCAGGATCTTCACCTTATCCCTCAGCCCTGCCTCCTTGAGGGCATCGATCGTGACCTTCATCGACGGCATAGTGGTGGTCAGCAGGGCAGACATAGCGACTATCTGTACCTCCTGATCGGTGACGACTTGGATGAACTTCTCGGGGCCGACATCTATTCCAAGGTCTATCACCTGGAACCCACCGCCTTCAAGCATCATGGCGACGAGGTTCTTACCGATGTCATGGAGATCGCCCTTAACCGTTCCGATGGCGACCCTACCGACAGGCTCGACCCCTGATTCCGTCAGCATAGGTCTGAGGATCTCCATAGCGGACTTCATAGCCCTGGCAGCGATGAGGACCTCAGGGACGTAGAACTCGTTGTTCTTGAACTTCTCACCCACAACCGACATCCCCTTGATCAGACCCTCGTTGAGGACCTTAGTCGGGGGAAGACCCTCATCCAGAGCCTGTTTTGTTATCTGCTCTGCCTCTTCCTTTCTGCCGTTTATGATCGCCTCGGCCAAGGCGTTCAGATCGGCCATTATTTGCCTCCTTTTTGTTAGAGTTTATCGAGAAGCTGGGCAAGCCTATCCTTAACTATATCCTTTTTCTCGCTCTGATATGCCTCGTACAGCTTATACTCGCCATCGTTATCGATCCCTTTCGCGACTTCAGGGGCTTCGAGGATCTCGACGATCCTCAACCTCACATCCCATTCCTTCTCCTTTGGCAACATATCAATGAGTTCGCCGGCTATTGAAGGGCCATATCCCTTCAAGGCTTCAGCGGCAGCATTTTGAACTTCATCTGAGAGGTCGGATGAGAGGACCTTTATCAACCTGTCCTTAAGGGATTTCGGCGGTTTTCTGTCAAGCACCTTGATGACGTTAGCCCTGACGACCGGATCTTCGTCGTTTAACTTCTTAAGCACCACCTTCTCGGGAATGTGATTGATCAGGGAAAGGGCCTGGGAGGCGATTCTCCTCACCTCAACCCTCGGATCATCCAGGGCTTCCAATATCCGTCCGGCATATTCCTTTTTACCCAGCTTGTACAGGGCGACGATCGATTCTATCCTGACCACAGGATCGGTCGCTGTAGCGCATTTCTCGAGCGTCGACGAGGCGCTCGAATCCCCTATCTCGCCGAGTACCTCCACAAGGTCCTTCTCAGCTTCAGGTGTGAGATCGGATCTGTTCAAGGCCGCACACAGGGCGTCAGAAGCGGGATTGCCTATCTTGACAAGGGCATCCTTTAAAAATGGTATCAGGTCGGGATATCTGGATCTTTTATGGCTATCCGTCAGGAAGTCGATTATAGGATTAACCGCCAGATCACCGTACTCCACAAGCAGATCAATCGCATCGGTCATCAATCTGTTTCGACCCGAGGCTACCTTCAACAGCGCCTTCATCCCGTCTTCGCCCATAGACCGGAGCTTCTTGAAGGTTTCCTTCTCCTTTCTCTCGAACTCCTGCACCTTACCTGCCACCTTCGCTGCGGGGGTATCCTTAGCCCTTCGATACGCCATCACGAGGTAGGCATAGACGAGAGGGTTGTTCGGCTCCTCCTTCTGCGCCTTTTCGAGATAATCGATCGATTGGAACGCTTTCCCGCCGATCAACATATCACTGCCGTATTCGAAGTTGGTCACTTTCCTGCCCCTTTGACGTTCACATCCGACCACAAACACTGCCAGCAGGATTGTGATGATAATCGACACAGCTACATGTCTCCTCGTCATCGCTATCCCCTTGAAAGCTTGTTGCTTTATCCCTTGAGGTTGATTTTAGTTTACTAGATATGTGAAGCGATGTCAAGAACTGAATCGATCATCGATATATTCACCGGACATCCTTCAATCCTCCCCATAGGACAGCGAGTTTATCCTCAGACGACACGTCCAGTTTGAGCTCATTCGGCTGGAGGGCACGGGAGTAGATCCGAAATTCATCCATAGCTCCGACAAAATAATCCCCGGATGAGCCGAAAGCTGTGTCGCCAGGGCTCATGTTCCCTATCGCTCCTGACTGTCCGTGAGATCCCAGCTCTTCCCATTTCGTCTTCTCCTCTCCCATAAGCTCACCGTCGAGCCAGAGCGACATCTTCCCGTGGTCGTAGATCGCCGCCAGCTCATGCCAATCCCTCGTGTCGTCGAACGGCACAGATATGATCACCGGTGGCGGATGATTAGCGTCGCAGCAGACAGTGGCGAACTCGAGCTTCCCATCCATTATCCTGACACAGAACCCTGTCCACGCGCCCCCCTCGTCATATATGGTATGCTGTCCCTTCACCTCATCGGCTTTGAAAAAGCATCGGATTGAGAGCGCCGGATCCGGGGCTTTCATGATGGGAAAGGTCATATCGATCGCCGTCGCCCCATCAAATTGCCATGCCTTTCCCTCGACACCATCTATCAGCTTCGGTTTGCCCTTGACAGTGCCATCACGACCGTTACCGGATTTATCCTTCGCCTCCAGCGTCTCGAAGTCATAATACACATCCAATCCCTTCTCCTGAGCCAAAGCCGGAAGCGATATAACGAGGGAGAGGATCAAACTCGCAATCCCCCTGCCTTTTAGCACCTAAATCACCCCCCTATTTCGGTGAGATGCTGAAATAGCGGATGTGCGATTACGCTCCTCTCCTATGATCTTACCGCACATCTCAAGCACATCACCCGCGATCAATCCCCTCTGGGAGACCTTTCCCTCCGACAGAAGTCTATCGGCGGCGAGACCGTGATAGAAGACTGCCACTAAAGCGGCGTTGGTAGGGCTCATGCCTTGGGCGATCAGCCCGGCTATCAGCCCCGTCAGCACATCCCCCATACCTGCTGTCGCCATTCCTGAGTTCCCTGTCGAATTGATGTAAACCCTTCCATCGGGCGAGGCGATAACGGTAGGAGCTCCTTTCAGTGTGAGCGTCAGACCATATTTAACGGCGAAGCTCCTGGCGCTTTCCACCCTATCGCTCTCTATCTCCTGAACCGACTTCCCGGTGAGACGGCTCATCTCACCCGGATGAGGGGTCAAGACGACATCAGGTCCGAGCCTCTCCAGCGTTTCGGGGAACTGAGCTATCGCGTTGAGGCCGTCGGCATCGATCACCATGGGTTTGTCCGACTCGAAGCATAGCTTGCAAACCAGTTCAACGGTCTCCCGATCCCTCGACAGTCCCGGTCCAACGGCCAAGACGGTTGCCCTCGGCATGAAATCCAGGATTTCATCCATGGCTTTAACTGAGAGCGTCCTGAGCGGGGTCTCGGGCAGGGGAAGGGTCATAACCTCGGTGAGTTTAACCTCCATGACCTCGTTAAGGCTTTGCGGTATACCCAGAGTCACCATTCCGGCCCCGGCACGTAAGGCTGCCATCGAGGTCAAAGTCGCCGCGCCGGTCAATCCGACCGATCCGGCTATCACCAGGACATGTCCGAAGGTACCCTTGTGACCGCTCGGGGATCTGCGAGGTAAGAGGGAAAGAGCTATCTCCTCGGTGATCAACTCGGTTTTGACCTCCTGCGATTCGATCGCCACCTTCGGGAAGCCGATATCAGCAACTCTCACCTCACCGCAGTAATCTGCCCCCGGATACAGCAGAAGTCCCCTTTTGGGGAGGGCCATTGTGACGGTGAAATCGGCCCGCACACATGGCCCTTCCACCGCTCCCGTGTCTGCGTTCAATCCGGAAGGTAGATCCACCGCTACCCTAACAGCCTTAAGCTGGTTTATACGTTCTATCACCTCACCTGCCAATCCCCTGACGGCCCCTTTAAGCCCCGTGCCGAAGATAGCATCGACGGCGATATCGATCTCACCTATATCCCTCCATATCTCGTCAAGCTTCTCCGGCGAATCGATCGTCTCGATGGGCACTCCCGTTTTGCGAGCGAGCTCCAGGTTCAACCTCGCACTCCCCGAGAAGGATTCCGGAGGAGCCAGGAGGTAGACTGAGACTCTATAGTCGTGGTTATGCAGGTGTCTGGCGACGACGAGGCCATCTCCGCCGTTGTTGCCTTTACCGACGAAGATAGCCACCTTGAAACCCCCCGGTGGGAAGCCCTCCGTAAGCTCGCGGATCAGGTTGAAGACGGACATTCCGGCGTTCTCCATCAGCACGGCGCCCGGAATGCCTATCTCCTCTATAACCCTTCCGTCTATCTCCCTCATCTCCTGAGCGGTCACGACCTTCATCTTCTCCCTCCGGGCTTACCTGTTGACCAATATCACTCCTCCGGAGCCTACAGCCCAGACGGTTCCGTCCTTTGAGATACAGATCCCGCGCAGATCATTTTGTACGACGGCGGGCTCCGTGAGCCATGTCACGCCTCCATCGGTGGTGTGGAGTATCGTGCCTTTATCGCCCACGGCCCATCCCTCTTTGGCGTTTTTGAAGGCCACATCGTAGAGATTAACCTTCGTGCCGCTAACCTGGTCGTTCCAGGAGCTTCCGCCATCCGTGGTATGAAGGATAGCGCCGTTGACCCCCACGGCCCAACCTGTATTTTGATCGACGAAGAACATCCCTCTGATCTGATCGCCGATAAAGGTTGGTTTCCAATTGGCTCCGGCATCCGTCGTCTTGATTATGACGCTCTGTCCGGCCGCCCAGCCGACCGTGGGGGAGATGAAGAAGGTGGCATAGAGGTTGTTGAAGACCATCATCGATGTTCTGGAGACCCATGTTCCTCCGCCGTCCTCGGTATACAGGATCTTTCCCACCTCACCGACGGTACACCCGTTTTGTGGGGTTGGAAAGTGGATGCTATAAAGGCCCAGCCCGAGTATGGTTCCATCCGCCTTTATCCTTCGCGTCCTTCTGCCGAACTCATCCCTGGGATTATTGACGCTGCTCCAGGTTTCCCCTCCATCTTTGGTCTCGATGAGCGTTCCGTTGCTGCCGACAGCCCATCCCTTCTTCTCATCGACGAAGAATATATCGAAGAGGTCAAAGGCTGTGTTGCTGGACTGCGATCTCCAGGTTTTCCCTCCATCGGATGTGTGATATATGGTTCCGGCCACACCGGCGGCCCATCCCTCCTTGTCATTGACGAAGCACACCGAGGTTAGATCGCTGCTCGACGAGACGATATCCCAGGTTTCGCCCGCATCGAGGCTGTGGAGCAGGGTGCCGTTAACTCCGCCCGCCCAGGCTTCCGTCTCGCTTACGAACTGAACCGCCGTCAACCTGTTGAAGGTAGGTCTGGGTTTCAATGGAGCCCATGTTTCGCCCCCGTCCTCCGTTCTGAGTATCACGCCGAACTCGGCAACGGCTAAGCCGAGATTCGGATTGATAAAATGCACATCCCATATCGGCTCGGGCATTCCATTCGTATTGGGAACGTGGCTCTCCTGCTCCTCCCAGGTCTTACCGTCGCTCATATGGGCTATAGCACCGTTCCCGCCCACAGCCCATCCGGTGGTTTCGTTCAGTATGAACATCCCGTCAAGCGGCGATGCGGTGGGTGAGGGACGGAACTTCCATGTCTTGCCGCCGTCCGTCGTCTGAAGTATCGTCCCACCGGCGCCAACCGCCCAGCCTGTCGTGAGGGAGACAAACTGTATGTTTGTCAGCTCGTAGTTCGTGTCCGTCTCCTGTTTCTCCCACGATTTGCCGCCATCCGATGTGTGCATTATGGTGCCGCCATCGCCACATATCCAGCCGTTTTCCTCGTCGACGAACCAAACCCCTGAAAGGGTGGTCACCGTTCCGCTGCTCATCGGAAGCCATGTTTTTCCGCCGTCCGTCGTATAGACCATATACCCGTTTTCGCCTATGATCCATCCTCTATTCTGATCGATGAAATGTATATCATGGAGTTCCTTATTTGTAGCTATCTTGGAGGAATTCCAGGTTTTGCCTCCATCGGTCGTATATCTCACCTCACCTTGGGCGAGGAGAATCCAGCCGTGAGTCCGATCGATAAACTGGATATCAGTCACATCACCCTGCATCCTGCTCTCCCTCGCCACGCTCCATTTGGCCTGGGCGTTCGCGATGAGGAGTGTCATCGCGAGCATAACGGCCAATCCCAAAACCATCCCTTTCCTCATCTGATTAAACCTCCCTAAGATTCAAATTTTAATTCCCCCTTCAACTCTAGCTTACCACAAACCTCCTGATCGGTCAAGTAAGGGAGCTAAGCGCCCCAGATTCCGATGATAACCAGCCCGAAGGTTATGGTCAGAACGGCCATCATTCGAACGGCAAAACCCTTTTCTCTGTAGAGGATGAAGGCCGCCAAAGACCCTATGACTATACTGAATTGTCTGAACGCCACGACATAGCTCGCCCTGCCTGCCAGCTGATATGCCCATAGAACCAGCCAGTATGCTCCGAAGTTGAAAACCCCTCCCAGAATTGGCATTCTCCATCCGAACCCCTTCTCGGTCTTCATCCTATCCTTTTCCTCGGGGGCGACCAGCCTTCGCATCGACATGTATGAGAGACCAGCGAGGGTGTGGAAGAAGTATCCATATCTGGCTGCGGTCGCAGGGCCCTGCTTGATCAGCTCGGAGGAGAGTTTGTCGAAGGTGGAGTATCCGACCGTTCCCATCGCCGTTAAAAACATCCAGAAGCTCGTCCTGTTAACATATCTCCTGAGATCAAGCCGTCTTATCGATTCAAGGGGTGAAAGCGAGCAACCTACCACGACCAGGAACATCCCGATCCAGCCCGCCGCCGTCGGCATCCTCCCACGAGCGAGATCCACTAGCCCCATAAGCAGAACGGGCAATGCCCGGGCGACGGGATAGACCGTCGTGAAGTCACCTGAGCTGTAGGCGTTGGCCAGCGAAAGATAGTAGAGGCCACAGAAAAGACCCGAGACGGTCACGTAAAACCATACCCTCGGCGGGATAGATCGAGCGATGAATTCGCTCAACAGACCGGGGATCAATCCGATCAAAATAATCCCTATCTGCATGCGCTCGAAAAAATCGTGCTCCGATCTGGTATGTCTGGCCATCAAATTCCATGAGGCATGCATGAAGGTGGAAAGCAACACCAAGACAGTGGCAAGTAGATTCATCTCCTCAATGCCTCATACCCATTCCAGTGCGCCGCGTTCGCTGAGGAATTCGATCGCCTGTTCATAGGTAGGCAGGCCACTTCTACCTCCGAGTTTCGTGCAGTTGAGGGCAGCCACGGCCGATGCGAACTCGAAACACCTCAGAAGATCCCATCTTCTCATCAGAGCGAACGCCAAAGCTCCATGGAAGGCATCCCCGGCGCCGGTCGTATCGACCACATCGACCTGAAATGCGGGCATGCGACGTGGAACGCCGTCCATCATGAACATGCATCCTCTCTCACCCATGGTTATCGCTACGATCTCCGGTCCGAGCTCAGCTAAACCCTCTAGGGCGAATTCCAATCCCCTGTCTTTAGCCAACTCTCTGGCGATCCACTCGTTGACTATTAAAGCGTCAACCAACCTGACGAGATCCAGGTTCGCCCTACTGACCCTCATCCCGGCCACGATCTTCGTCCCTGACCCTTTGGCTATCTCGGCAGCTCTGAGAGCACCCTCATACCATGAGCCGTCTATGAGCAGAACTCGCGCCGAGGATATCACACCCTCGGGTATCATATCCACAGGGGAGCCTAGATTTTCGCCCGGATAGAAGAATACCGTCTTATCTCCTGTCTCCATCTCCACATGTACCACGCTAACGGGGGTTTTGCCGTCATGAGCTAGGAAGAGATAATCGGTGTTGACACTCTCCTCCTGGAACTCCTCCAGGATGAATCTTCCCATTCTGTCGTCGCCGATTCTTCCGCAGAAAGCGGTCGTGGCTCCGAGCCTTGCAGCAGCCACAGTGGCTGTTGCAGCAACTCCCCCGCTCTGCATCAGGTATTCCTCCACAATAGCTCCCCACCTCCTCGGCCCGGGAACACGTATCAGATGGTCGACATCCACCAACCCCAGGCCTATTATCTGAAAGGCCCTTTCATCCGTAGGTCCCATTTATACCCTTCTCTCCCCCAGATGATTTAGCAGTTTTACCAGGATATATCTTATGTCATTGCCCCCTGGGCAATACCTGATGCATCTACCGCAGCCGACGCACCCCAAAAGATGGAGGTTCTCCGGAATATAACAGAATTTATGCATCACCCTCTGTCTCATCCTCTCGCGCTGGGTGGGCCTGGGATTATGGCCGGAGGCCTGCTTAGTGAATATCGGAAAGGCACATGTATCCCAGACGCGGATCCTTCTACCGCCATTTTTAAACCTCTCGTCAGATATGTCGAAACAATGACAGGTGGGACACAGAAAGGAACAGACGCCGCACCCTATACACCCCAGACGAGCCTCCTCCCAAATCTCCGAATCGAAGAGGCCCCACAGCTTCTCAGGTTCTATATGAATCGGCTCACCTGGAAACCCGGATCTGAGCAGGTTGTCGCGAATGGTCTCTCTGGACCTCCGGGCTATACCATCGATCTCGCTCTCCTCCATCTTCTCATCAGGCAGCTCCCTCAACAGTTTCGCGCCTCTTTCGGTGATCGGTCTCGCTAAGAAGCTTTCGCCCATATCGATGAAAAGAGCGTCGGAGTTTTCCACGGAGAAGGGGTCTCCTCCTACCATAACGCAGAAACAATATCCGTCGACGGGACTTGAACAAGCCAGGGAAAAAAGAACGGTGTTTTTACGACGGATTGCATAATAGGGATCAACCACGTCTCCCATGAAAACCCCGTCCAGGAGGCTCAACGCTCGAAGATCACACGGCCTTGCTCCGAAGATGAGCCGTTTGGTCTCATCGGGCAAGGTCTCGACCGGCGGTCCATCCCCGCGCCATTCAAGCAAGGTTTCGGTCTGCGGAAAGAAAATGGATTTTATCGGCCTCCTGGTGATTCCCTCAATCGGTATCTTGGTATCTGGATCGAACCTTGCAAACCCAAGCCTTTCCTCCGAGGGCACAAGCACCTCATATCCTTCGGATGCGATGGATTCCAGGAATGAGTTCAGCTTATCCTTATCTATCCTCTTCATCTCGGCGATACGTCCTTCACCTCGATTCTCTCAAGCTTGAGATCAGGTTTCCCGGCCTCAATCCACGCCGAATACCAGAAGCTCGCCAGGAACTCCGATGCCTTGGCCAACCTGTCGACCAAAAGCGATCCAACATGCCGATCCATATAGGCGTAGTATTTATCCGCTTTGGATTTGAAATCCTCAAGGTCATACTTTATCTTGAAGGCCTTCATGGCGGCCTTGTCAAAATAGATGATCTGATCAACGTTGTAGAAGGAATCGACTATCATCTGAAAGGCATACTCCAACTTATCATCTGGAAGCCGTTTGACGATGATCTTCCGACCCTGGAGTTTGGACTTATATTTATCGAGATATCTCTCCATTAACCCGATTTCAAACCTCTGGTGGACTCCCCTATGGGCGTAATCGGGCGAGTCATAAGGTACATCGAACTTATAATTTCCGGAAAAATCCCCGTTGTAGTTGCGTGTGCAATGTAAGGGCATGGTGCTATCACCTATGAAGTGTGAAACGATTCCAGCATGATACACAACGGATTCCAGGTCATCACTTTTAAAGGCCCTCACGAGTTTGTCGTAGTAATCGGCTATCGTCCATGGAAGATATCCCGCTTCACCCCGCTCATCATAGAGCTTCTTCAGCTCCTTTCTGTCTCTGGGGAAATCTTTGAACGGATATTTGAAATCGAACTTGTCTATATCGAGGTAATGCCAGGATGCTGTGTATCGGGTTTCGGGATTTGCCTTCCACTCCCAGTCGGGGACATTCGAGAGCCTCACCAGTTCATCCCTA
>Ga0190363_1001790_pt1 | contig 12631 bp, 12 predicted proteins | sample 48721867_MG_FD_161272 | JGI IMG/M metagenome (GOLD analysis project Ga0190363, IMG submission 161272) | Hydrothermal vent microbial mat bacterial communities from Southern Trench, Guaymas Basin, Mexico - 4872-18-6-7_MG | ecosystem: Environmental > Aquatic > Marine > Hydrothermal vents >...
CTAAAACCTCCAAAACCTTAAAAAAACCTTTGGTTGCAGTTATGCCTGAAATTTCTCAAACCCAAAAACCATTAAAAACCTTAATTAAAGCTGGAATACCAACTTATCCAACACCCATAAGAGCAGCAAAAACATTAGCAAAAACCTTAAACTACCAAAAATTTAAAGAAAAAATTTTAGGAGAAAAGATTATCTAGAACAAAATGTTTAAGCAAAAATGGGCCCGTAGCTCAGCTAGGATAGAGCACCGGGCTTTTAAGGGAAACCGATGAAACCCGGGGGTCGCGGGTTCAATTCCCGTCGGGCCCGCCACATTTCAACCACAAATTTTTTCCATCAAATATCACCACCTTTTTTTCTTACAAGGAGGCAAAACTAGCATTTCAGATGGAAATGTGTGGTTTAAACCATGTACTTTAAGAATTTCAAGTATGAGCATTTAAGTCACCAAAAGAAGATAAAAGGAGATAAGGGGATTTAAAATACTATTAGTCAATTTAAGACCATCTGTGAAGTAGTTTGTACAATCTTATCTTAAGCCAAGTTTTGGATATATTCCTTAAGTTATGTCCAAATTCTAGCGTCTGATAAGGTTTATGTTTCTCAAGACATTCTCCTCCTCTTTAATTTTTGTAGCTAAGCTTATACAATTGTACTACGAATAGTATTACGGTGATGAATACGGTTTCGTCAACGTTTACTGTCCGAGTTCCAAAGAAGCTTAAAGAGAAGATGCGCAAGTATCCGGTGGAGTGGAGTGAGGAAGTTCGCCGCTTCATTGAGGCTAGGGTCAGACAGCTTGAGCTTGCAGAGACAATCCGAAATGTGGGGAAGAAGGCTGAGGGAAGAAAAGTCACAGTTGATTCTACAGGCTTGATAAGGGAGGATAGGGAACGTTAGTGCAGCAACCCTTAGTCTTGGATTCCAGTATTCTTGTGAAGCTTGTTCTAGCTGAGCCTAGCTTAGAAAAAGTTAGAAGCCGTATATGGAAGGCCCTAGAGGAAGGCTGTAGTCTGTACGCTGTTGACCTAACCTTAATTGAAGGATTAAACACAATCTGGAAACATGCAAAGCTGTATAATGCTCTAAAAGAGGATGAAGCTTTATCAGCGGCTAAAGACCTTGCAGAAATCTACGATGGCTTAAACATTCTAACCATTAGGGAGCTTCTAGATGAAGCCATAAAACTAACCCTAAAATTAGGCATTACTATCTACTATTCTCTTCAAGTGGCGGCAACACAAAAGCTTAAAGCCATCCTATACACAGCAGACCAAAAACTGTACAATATTTCGAAAAACATTGTAGCCTCAGAACTGCTAACCCACTAAAAATTATGTTTTGGGTTGGCAATACAGTGGTACTAACTTAAGCTTCTAAGAGAGGTTTCGAAAAATTAAATTTTTAGTAAGACAGTGTCATACACTGTCATACTAGGGAATACCTCCCATTTTGAATGTTGAGAAATCCACAAATTATGGTTTTTTACCCCTTGTTTACCGTTAATTTTTAAAGTTTTAAGTGAGTAGTTTAGGTTGGGATTGGTTAATTTTGGATTTGAAGAAGGCTTTTACCATCTACCAGTATTGTGAAAGAATTAAATCTGAATTGTTAATTTTATCTGGGCTTGTAGATGAAGCTTTTAAGGTTAAAACTGAAGAAGCTGGTGGGGCTGAGAAGGTTATTGTATCTTTTTTTGAAGCTTTAATTGGTGAAATTAGGATAGCTCAACACTCAACAAAAATGAATGAGTTTTTTGATGCTGAGTTAAGGTTAAAAGAGGCTTTAGGAAATTTTAGGTTAAAATCATCCAAAGAAACCCAAAAAAGTTTAAGTGAAACAGTTTCAAAAATAACTACAGCATGTTCTAAGGCTGTGGAAGTTTTAGCTGAAAACAATCTAATCTAAAAATAAAACTACATTTCTGTATTTTTGGAGTTTATGACATTCGGTAAGCTGAATATCTTTATACCGATTCAGATAAATTTAATTATTTGGTGTTTGATATGGTTGTTGCAACACCTGAAACATATATTCAAAGATTAAAAGAACAAAAACCCTTAATTTACATGGGTGGTGAAGAAATAAAAAATATTGTTGATAACCCCATTTTTAGGGTTGGAATAAATGCTATAGCAACAACCTATGAAGCTTCAACCAAACCCGAATGTCAAAATTTAGCTGTTTTAGATTCACCATTAATCAATGAAAAAATTAGCCGATGGACCCATATCCAACAAAGTATGGATGATGCTATTCTTAAAATGAGGTTGATGAGAAAACTTGGAAGCCTATTTCCAGGTTGTGCCTGCAATTATCGATGTATAACCACGGACTGTTTAAATGCAGCATGGGTTATCAGTTATGAAATAGACAAAAAATACCATACAAACTACCATGAAAGGGTTGTTGAAATTGTTAAACATGTCCAAAAAAATGATTTGGTTGTTGGAGGCTCCATTGTAGACCCTAAAGGTGATAGAAGTCTCCCTCCCAGTAAACAACCAGACCCAGATGTTTATCTACATGTAGTTGAAAAGGGTGAGGATGGTATTGTGGTTAGAGGTGCTAAAGCCCATAGTACAGCAGCTCCCTACACAAATATGTTATGTGTTTTTCCATGTAGAGCTATGAGAGAAGATGAAAAAGATTATGCTGTAGCCTTTTTTACACCAGTAGATGCTAAAGGAATAACCTACATCTGTAGACAATCCTCAGCACCAACAGAACCTAAAGAGGTAGAAGCTCCTATAAGCTCAAGATACGGGCATGTTGAAGCTTTTGTTGTTTATGATGATGTTTTTGTTCCATGGAAAAATGTTTTTATGTGTGGAGAATATGAGTTTGCAGGTCCTATGATGAATACTTTTGCATCCTTCCATTTATGGCATAAATGTGGATGTAGAACAAACAGTATAGACCTTACAATAGGTGCTGCTGCCTTAATTGCAGACTACAATGGTGTTGAAAGAGCTTCCCATATCAGAAATTATCTTACTGAGATGATTATCAATGCTGAAATAGTTTATTCATGTGGAATTGCTGCAGCAGTTAATGGTTTAAAACATGAATCAGGTGTTTACATACCTAATCCCTTACAGGCAAATGTTGGAAAATATTATGCAAGCAAAAAACTTGGTGAAAATAGGTTTTATCTTCAAGATACTGCTGGAGGCCTTGTAAGAACAATGGCAACCGAAAAAGATTATCAAAATCCTCCAACCAGAAGATGGATGGAAAAATATCTAAAGGGTAAGGTGGATATCCCTGTGGAACATAGAATACGTGCTTTCAAACTTGTTGAAGATTTAACAGCCTCAGATTATGCTGGATGGTACCATGCAATGTGTATTAGTGGTGGAGGAGGTCCCCAACTTTTAAAAGGTATGATCCTAGCAACCTACAACCTTGAAAGAAGTAAAAAAATGGCTAAAGTTGCTGCTAAAATAGAAAAATCTTAGGTTGTAACATCAGCTAATTGTATGTAAAAAAAGGAAAGTTTAAGCTTTTTTTCTATCAACAATCCTTAAAAATTTCCATCCACCAGCAGCTTTAATCTCTTCTGGTGTTAATGGTTCAATAACAGTTTCAATTCCTTGACTCTTAAAATCCCCAATAATTTTTTCCTCAAACTCTTTAGGCAGCTCTTTTAAAATTCTTAGAATAAGTTTATCTTGAGGTTGAGGTTTTTCACGGATAGTTTGGTATTGAACATATCTTGTTTCAGGATATCTTTGTAAAACTTCTTCAACATCTCTTTGATAGACTTTTTTATCTTTTACCCTAATTTCATGAGCAACTCTTCCCAACAACCTAGCTTTGATAAAGCTTCTTCCACATGAACATTCAAAACCTTCAAAATCAACAGCATCCTCCGACCTCCATCTAAGGTAGGGTGTAGCTCTTCTAGGGAAAAGATTTGTATACACGATTTCCCCTCTTTCACCAGGAGCAATGTTTTCCAATCTTTCAGGGTCTATTACTTCACTTATACATAGGTCATCAGCCATATGTTGCCAATTTTCTATAACATTTTCTTCACAGTAACCTATTAATGCACAATAGGTTTCTGTTGGACCTCCAGCATCATAAAGGGGGACACCCCAAATATCCATCATTTCTTTTCTTGTATGGCTTGTTAAAATATCTCCTGCAAAAATAATACTTTTTAATCTTGGAAGCATTTTTCTAATGTCTATATTGTTTTCTTTAATGTAGGCTGTTGCAATTTTAAGTCCTTGAGTTAGCATATGGATTACATGTGGATTTGCGTAACTCCAAAGTTTTACTTGTCTTACATCTGCTTCAACTTCAAAAGGAAATCCTCCACGTTTAAATTGGATTGCACCTATTTTTTCCGCACCAGCATCCAACCAAGTATTATACATATGGTAGTAAACCATAAAATTCATGAGAATTTCATTTTTTCGAAGTCCAGCAGTCCACATCCATCTTGCAACAACCTCACCAATATGGTCCCAATCTGATTTTGTGTAGGTTCCAAAAGTTGGAATTCCAGTTGTTCCTGTTGAAGTATGAATGTTGACTAGTTCTTCAATGGGTACGGCTAAAAATCCACCCCAAGGGTCTCCAGTTTTATCTCTTTCCTCACGAACAACATCTTTAATGGTGAAAGGAACTTTTTTCCTAAAATCATCCAAGGTTTTAATATCTTCAGGAGTTATTCCTAATTCTCTAAATTTACGGTTGTAGTAGGCTGTGTTTTCGTATGCATGTTTAACTTGAGCTTTCATCCTTTTTTCTTGTAGCTTCTCAATTTCAACTCTAGGCAAAGTTTCTATTTCAGGATTCCAGTATTTTCTTTCTTCCATTAAGTTTTCAACCCCAAAAAATTGTTTAAAGTTATCTTTGCAATGGTATCAATCAATATTTATTTTCTGAAAAATACTTATAATCTTTTTTATGGAAATATTACAACCCTAATTGGATTTCCTATTTGCCGCTCAATAACCTCTAAACCTTTTAAAGTATCCTCCAAATGAAACTTATGTGTTATAGAGTTTGAAAGATTAAGTTTTCCTGTTGTCGTCATCTGAACAAGTTCTTTTAACTCTTTTCTTGTCCCTGCATATGAGCCTAAAACGTTAACCTCCCTTCTAACAATTAACCTTGTATCATAAAATAATTTTTCAGCAGTCAATCCAACTAAAACAGCTTTTCCACCTCTACGTACACTGTTAAGTGTATTTTCTATGGTAGATGGTTTACCAACAAACTCCATAGCCACATCCACACCTTCCCCATCCGTTAAATTCAGAAGCTTCTCCACAGGATTTTCCTCCACAGCATTTATGGTTTCATCCACCCCAAACTTTTTTGCTGTTTTAAGCTTGTAATCTACAAGGTCAATAGCCACAACCTTTGCACCAAAAATTTTTGCTAGTTGAACAGCATGAATTCCAAGACCTCCAACCCCATAAATAGCAACAACATCTGCTGGTGAAATTTTTGCCAGTTTAATGGCATGGTAAGGTGTTAATACAGCATCTGTTAAAATTGCTGCATATTCAAAAGGAAGATTTTTAGGTATTTTAACACAATTCACCTCTGGAACCTTAACATATTCAGCCAACCCTCCATCCTCATGAATACCAAAAATTTTCCACTCACTACAAATGTTTTCCCTACCAGTAATACAGTTAGTACATTCTCCACAAAAAATAACCAGATAAACAGAAACATAATCTCCAATCTTTACCTTTTCTACATCTTTTCCAGCCTCAACAACAACACCTGCAAACTCATGTCCAAGTGTGATAGGTTTTTTTGGAACAGGTGTTTCCCCATGTAAAATATGTACATCTGAACCACATACACCACAAGCTTTAACTTCAACCAAAACATCCCTCGGTCCTATAGAGGGTTTGGATATTTCCTCAACTCTTAGATCACCTGGACAATAAAAACGTGCGGCTTTCATTTTAAACACCAAAACCAATTTTTTGCATAAACAAATTTTACTTTTCTTTATAATCAACAAAAATTAATTATTATTATGGTTCCATAAAGTTTTCTACCAAAAAATTAAATAAGGTTTACATATAAAATTTATTTTTTAGGTGGTGTTATGAAAAAGTCTACAGCAATTATTATCGCAATTGTGGTTATTGTTGTCATTATAGGTGGTGTTGCAGCTTATCTTGCAACAGCACCTGCACCCGCCCCAACACCGCCAGCAAAACCAAAAGAAACTTTGTATGTTGCTGTTGTTGATGATATGAGTGGACCGTATGCTGCTTCAGGTCAAGAGTGCTATAGGGGAGTAATGCTTGCTCTTGAGGAATACAATTATACGGTGTTAGGTCACCCGATAAAGCTTATCCAACGTGACACAGAGCTAAAACCTGCTGTTGGAGTTAGAAAGATGAGGGAAGTATGTGATAAGTATGGTCCCTACCTGATAATGGTTCATTCAGGTTGTAGTAGTGCTGTTCAATTAGCCATGACCGAGGTAGCTAAGGAAAAGAAAGTCTTATTCTGGACTGAAGGTTGGGATACAAGATTAACAGGTGAGTCAGGTCATAGATATGCTTTTAGATGGGATGCCCCCAACTGGGCTAGAGCCTCAAGTGCAGTAGCAGCTTTCCTAGATAAATTCCCGGAAGTTAAAACTGCATACTTTATCACAGCAGATTATGCTTGGGGTTATGACATGGAAGAAAAGTGTAGGATGATTTTAGACCAGAGAAATGTTACTGTATTGGGTAGCACCTTAACTAAGCTGGGTGAAACCGATTACAGTCCAGCTATCAGTAAAGCATTAGCAACAAAACCAGATGTTATCATCGTAAACCTTTATGGAACAGACCTAATGAACTGTATAAGACAACTTCATGCTTATGGTGCTAAAGAAGTTACCAAGATACTATCTCCAGGTGATGGTCTTACAATGTTAAGAGGTATTGGTGCTGAGGCTTTAGAAGGTGTTTATGTTGGAAACGATTGGTGGTGGAAGATAGATACACCTTTTACAAAAGAATTTGTCCCAAAGTTTATGGATAGATTTGGAGCTGTTCCAAGTTATTATGCAGCATCCCACTACATAACAACCTTACTTACTCTTAAGGCTGTGGAAAAAGCTGGAACATGGAAACCTCAGAAGGTTATTCCAATTCTTGAAGGTATGGAGTATGAAGGTCCAACAGGAAAAGAATATGTTAGGGCTGAAGACCATCAATGTATTCACATCTACTATCTGCTTGTAGGAAAGTCTCCTGAAAAAATGACTCATCCAGATGATTATGTTGATGTTGTTGGTGGTGCAAAAGTTTATCCGGATCCAGCAAAAGATTATAAGACCAGTCCAATTGACAGAACAAAAGAACCCCTTTAAAACATAAAAACATACAAAAAATTTTTTTATGGTGTATTGTAAGAAATTAAAAACTTAGTGTTTAAGCTTTAACATTCGAATATTAGAAAGTAAATATCGAACCTGGAAGAAGTGGTAGATTATGGTTACCCATGCAGAATTCTTACCTCAACTTTTAAATGGTATAGGATATGGTGCAACCATAGCTTTAATCGCTATAGGATTATCCCTTATATTTGGTATGTTAAAAATAGTAAATTTTGCCCATGGAGCATTATATACCTATGGAGCATATGTAGCCTTCACAGTTTTTTCCGGAATTCCAGCAGGTGTTTTTTCTTTTTGGCTTGCTTTAATAGCTGCAGCAGGATTTGTAGGTTTTTTAGGTTTAGCGATGGAAACTATCTTTTTAAGACCTATCTATAAAAGACCAGATGCCATACTTTATGGGATACTGCTTACATTTGGTTTAGCTGAAGTTTTAAGGGAAACTATTCAGATTATTTGGGGAGCTATGCCTAAAAATCTTGGAATACCAGCATATCTAAGTGGTTCAATTAATCTTGGATTGTTTATTTACCCAATCTACCATACAATTTTAATTGTTTTAGCATTTGCTGTAATACTTTTTACATGGTTTTTTGTTGAAAGAACAAAACTTGGAAGTTTAATTAGGGCTAGTGCAGAGGACCCAGAAACAGCTAGTAGTCTTGGTGTAAGCATCCACAAAATTTATACTTTAACTTTTATGCTTGGCTGTGTTTTAGCTGGATTGGGTGGAGCTTTACATACACCTTTAGTGGCTTTAAGAGCTTACATGGGTATAGATATCCTTGTTGCAAGCTTCGTTGTGGTTGTTGTTGGTGGTCTTGGAAGTATTCCTGGTGTATTATTGGGTGGAATTCTTATCGGAGTTGTTAGAAGTGTTACAGCTCTTTACTGGCCTACAGCTGTTAATGTTGTTATGTTTATAGTTTTAGCTATTATGCTTGTTATTAGACCAACAGGACTTATGGGTAGAATCTGGTAAAGGGTGAAGCTTATGAGCTTCAAAACCAGAGAAATCCTGAAAGAAAATGTTTTACTAGTTGCATTCATAATCTACCTTATTATTTTACCTTTTGCTGTTCCCTACCCAGCTTTAGCAACAGAAATACTTATTTATGGTATGTTGGCTTTAACCTTCATTTTATTATTAGGTTATGTTGGTTTACTGGATTTTGGAACAGCAGCCTTTTTTGCTATTGGAGCTTACAGCATGGGTTTACTGCTAAAATTTTTCCATATTTACATCCTGCTAGGAATGTTTATTAGTGTTCTTATAACCACAATTTTTGCTTTAGCCATAGGTTTTCTTTGTCTTCGTAGAGGAGGAATCTATTTTGCTCTTTTAACCTTAGCCTTCAATGAAATGATTTTTTTCATTATTTACGAATGGAGAGACCTTACTGGTGGAGATAGTGGTCTTCATCATGGAATTCGACCAGACCTTGCCCCATTTCTTAGTCTCCAACCAGAAATAAACTTCTACTTTTTCACCCTAATCTTCTTTGTTGCCGTTTTTTATCTACTTCTTAGACTTATTCATTCACCTTTTGGTAGTGTACTTCAGGCAATAAGAGAAAATGAGTTAAGAACAACAGTTTTAGGTTATAATGTTGACCGATTTAAATTAACAGCTTTTGTTTTAGCTGGAGCCATTAGAGGTTTAGCTGGTTCACTTTTTGCAATGTACCAAAAATTTGTTGGAATTGAGATTGCAAGCTGGGTAACCTCTGGAAACGTTATAATAATGTCTTTAATGGGAGGTGTAGGTTCACTTTTTGGAGGAATTGTTGGAGCTACAATCTTCATCATAGCTTCAGATATTTTAAGTGCAATGTGGGAACGTTGGCTTTTAATCATAGGTATAGTGTTCGTTGCTGTTGTTTTGTTTATTCCAGGTGGAGTTTGGGCTGGTTTAGAAATTCTTTACAATAAATTAAGATTAAAAAGTTTTGTTGAAAAAATATCCTCGTAAAATCTTATATGAGGGAGAATTTCCATCTAAAGGTGAAGAAACATGTCCCTCTTGGAAACAGAAAATTTAACCAAAAATTTTGGTGGATTAAGAGCTCTTGACAATGTAAGTATTAATGTTAAAAAGGGAGAACTTCATTCCATTATAGGTCCTAATGGTGCTGGAAAAACAACTCTTTTCAATGTTATTTCAGGAGTTTTTCCACCAACATCTGGTAAAGTTAAATTTAACGGTAAAGATATTACAGGATTAAAACCTTACCAAATTTCCCATCTGGGTATAGGTAGGTCTTTTCAGGTGATTAGCATCTTTCCAGCTTTAACAGTTCTAGAAAATGTAAGACTTGCAACCCAATCAAGAGGAAGTTACAGTTTTAACCTAATTAAAAAGGTTTCAGACCTTAAAGAACCAACAGAAAAAGCTTATGAGCTTTTGGAAAAGGTTGGTTTAAGAGAAAAAGCCTCATGGAAAGCAGGTCAACTTTCACATGGGGAACAAAGATTGCTAGATATAGCCATAACCTTAGCAACTAACCCTATTCTTCTTATGCTAGATGAACCTACAAGTGGACTTTCACCAGAAGAAACTACAAAAACAATTGAAACTATTAGGGAATTAGCTGAGGATAGAACAATTTTGTTGATAGAGCATAAAATTAATGTTGTTTTAGATGTTTCAGATGTAATTACAGTTCTTCATAGAGGATGTGTTTTAGCTGAAGGTACACCAGAAGAAATTCAAAGAGATGTTGAGGTTCAAAAAGCATACCTTGGGGTGAGATAGGTTGCTTAAAGTTGAAGATATTCATACTTATTATGGTGAAAGCTATATTCTTCAAGGTGTATCCTTAAATGTAAACAAAGGTGAAATAGTAACCTTACTTGGAAGAAATGGTGCTGGAAAAACAACAACCCTAAGAAGTATCATGGGTTTAACACCACCAAAACGTGGAAAAATCGAGTATAAAGGAGAAGAAATAACAGGTAAAAAACCTCATGAAATATTCCATAAAGGAATAGCCTTAGTTCCTCAAGGTAGAAGAATTTTTAGTAGTTTAACCGTACTTGAAAACCTAAAAATAGCTTCATCCAGAAAAGGCCCATGGAACCTTGAAAAAGTTTTAGATATTTTTCCATCTTTAAAGGAAAGGTTGGGTCATCGTGGAAATGAGTTAAGTGGTGGAGAACAGCAAATGTTAGCTATTGCGCGCGCATTGATGGGTAACCCTGAGCTTATTCTTTTAGATGAACCTTCTGAAGGGTTATCTCCCATAGTTTTAAATGCAATAGCCAAAGTTTTGGTGAAACTACGGGAAGAAGGATTTACAATTTTACTTGTCGAGCAAAATGTTCAAATGGCTTTGGAGATAGGTGATAGACATTATATAATAGACCAAGGAAGGGTAACAATGGAGGCAACAAGCAAAGAATTAGCCAAAAATGAAGAAATCAAAAGAAAATATCTTAGCATTTAAATCTTTAACTTCAGTTTTTCCGTTTTAAATCAAATTCTTGCTTTTTGAATGTTTGTTTGGCTTTTAAACCCCTAATTTTTTCGGGTAAGATTTAAATAATTTAAACAGTTAAAATTAAGATTAAATTTAAATTTTTTAAACTAGACCATAAAAAAGGCAAAGTTCAATCAAGGTGGTTAATTATGTGGAAACCGAACGTTGAAATGACGCCAAGAAAAGAAATTGAAAAAAACCAGGAAAAAAAGCTTAAAGCTCAATTAAAATATGTGTATACCAACTCGGCTTTCTACAATGAAAAATTTGGGAAGACTGGAATAAAACCGGAGGATGTTAAAAGTCTAGCCGACCTAGAAAAACTACCATTAACAACAAGAGATGAGTTGGCTAAAAAGGTAAGCCCTGAAGACCCTTTTAGTGGTAGATGTTGTACTTCTGAAGACAAACTATGGTGTGTTTGCACCCCGCCAGAGCAGGAGATTAAGGGTTCTCCAGTATATACGGCTTATACTGAGGATGACCGAGATGCTCTTGTTGACCATATGCTTAGAAATCTTATGATGGTTGGACTTATTAGAGGTATGAGAGTTGAAATTCAAGCTAGTCTTAATGAGTTGATTCATAGATTGCTGGAAAGACATTTTATGGTTCATAGGGCTGTTCAGGAAGTTTTTCCTTTTACTTCTATTCCTATTGAATCCAGTTTTATGATGTTAGACCTTCCAAGGATGATGTATTTAACCAAATTTTTTAAGCCGGATTTGCTTATTACAACTACTGATGTTGCAAAATCTTTAACTGATGAGGTTAAAAAAGGTGGGGAAACACCTAAAGATGCTTTTGGATGTAAAATTGTGGTTCATAGAGCTAGATTTGGAAACCCAGTTTTAACATCTGAACAAAGAAATGAATTTGTTAAGGATTGGGGTGGAAAACATTTTTCCATGCTAGACATTCAAGATAACGGTTTTTTTGCAACAGAATGTTCAGAGCTTTCAGGGTTGCATGCATGGGAAGATGCCTTTATAGTTGAGGTTGTTGATGAAAAGACAGGTAAATCTTTGGCAGATGGTGAAAAAGGAAAACTAACGGTAACAAACCTTTTCGCTGAAGGAACACCATTAATAAGATACATGACAGGTTATGATGCAAAAATTACAAAGGAAACTTGTGGTTGTGGCCGAACCCATGTAAGAATATTTTTACTTTAAAATTTAAAATTTGGTAGGTGAAAGTTAAAAATTGGTGGTGGAAAAAATGGAGAAAACAAAATATTGGAATCCAACCATAGAAACAATGTCAAGAAAAGAAATTGAAGAGCTTCAACTTAAAAAAATTCTAGCTCAAGTGGACTATGTCTACCACTACTCACCTTTCTACCGTAAAAAATTTGATGAAGCTGGAGTTAAACCATCCGATGTTAAATCTTTAAAAGATATGGATAAGCTTCCAATGACCTATAAGGATGACCTGAGAGCTGAAAGAGCTAAAACTGGAGACCCATTTGGTGGAGCATTATGTGTACCCTTAGATGAAAAAGTAATAACAATTAATGCTTCAACAGGAACAACAGGAATTCCATCCATTTTTGCATATACATGGGAAGATTTAACTGTTGCAACTGAACAGGAGGTTAGATTAAAATGGATGAGAGGATGGCGTCCCGGAATGTCTGCATTGGTTACTGCTTTCAGATGGCATGGTTATGTTCAGATAGCTTATCTAGGTTTAGACCAGTTAGGCATAAAAATTTTTTATGATGTGGGTTATCCACTACCCAATTATGGTGCAAAATATGTTTATAATC
>Ga0190363_1001791_pt1 | contig 12629 bp, 10 predicted proteins | sample 48721867_MG_FD_161272 | JGI IMG/M metagenome (GOLD analysis project Ga0190363, IMG submission 161272) | Hydrothermal vent microbial mat bacterial communities from Southern Trench, Guaymas Basin, Mexico - 4872-18-6-7_MG | ecosystem: Environmental > Aquatic > Marine > Hydrothermal vents >...
AGAAGTCCAAACCATCCTCATCATTACCCCTCTTTACGAGGTGAATCATCTTTCTATAGTTCTCTACATCCAGTAACATTCCTGAAGTTGCACTCTTACTGTAGGGAGAACCAAAGCCTACCTCTCCATCAAACTCACCACCCTTTATCTTCCACATAAGCCTACATGAATTAACGCAGCTTATGCATGGAATAACCTTCTCAGTAGTCTTTAACCTGATTTCTTCCCCATAAAGCTTATCCCACTTATCTCTAGGCCACTTCCCAGGGTACTGAGTATACTTGAAGTCCTTCCATCCAGCCCCAAGACCCATCCTTAACCATACAGGCCTATAATGCCAGGACATAGCCCTTCTTATGAGTTCCTTAGAAATTTCGTAAAATTCCTCAGGATCCGCGACTTCTATGTCCAAACTCCCCTTAGCAATAATGGCCTTTAGATTCTTTGAACCCATAACAGCTGCTGCTCCTCTACCAAGCGAGTTAGTTTTATCAACTATACCTATAGCATATCTAACTAAATTTTCGCCAGCTCTTCCTATAGCGTAAACTCCTGTGTAAGGACCTTCCTTCTTAATAAGCTTATTCGTTACGTACTGTATTCCCTTCCCCCAAAGATCTTCCGCGTTGATGATTTCTATGTCAGTATCTGTAACTTTTAAGTAGGATGGCCTCTTAGCCCTACCTGTTATTATTAAGTGATCGCAGCCAGCCATCTTAAGACCTAAACCGAAGAATCTCCCACCTGTACTAGCTTCTCCTATAAAGTATTTACCATCCTCAGTAGCTAATATAGCGAACTTCGTTATCAAAACCACTTTAGGAGTACCGTACGTAAGTGTGCCTACTAACACTCCAGGATTAAATATTAATGCGTTCTCGGGATCGAATGGGCTTACTTCAGGTGAGAATAAGTTTAGATCTGCAGCAATCTTCCATCCAATTCCACATCCTCCAAGGAATTTCTTTACGCTCTCCTCATCAATCTGCCATCTTGATACCTTCTCTCTAGATAGGTCGACGTAGCAGACCCTACCCTTATAACTTCCTTTAAGAACCATACTAATCACCTCCTACAGGAGCAAAGACTAAGGCATCGTAGGGACAAGCCTTCACACATTCAGGCTCACCACTACATAAGTCACAGCAATCCTCATCAATGATGGGTGTATAGGTTTCTGTCTCAACATCTCTTTCAAGTTTTATGCATGACTTAAGAATGTTAAAAACCCTATACTTTTTGAATGAGCATGCTAACATACAGGAAAGGCATCCTCTACACTTCTCCGGATATATCTTTACTGTCATCTGAATGGTCTTACCTATAGCTGAAGTATGCATCCCTTAAATCACCTTTTAACAATTTCTAGTATGTTACCTTCAGGATCTCTGAAGTAACCTATCATCCATCCAGCACTTGTTTTCCTAACTCCGAAAACCTCTACACCTTTTGATTTTAAGTGGTCAATGGCCTTTTCAAAGTCATCCACTACTATACCTATGTGGCTAAATCCAGGATCATTCAATTCCCTCCCCTTCCCTTCCTTTTGTGTTGGGAGGATCTCTATTATACAGCCACAGTTCTCGTAGCCTAAGAAGTATATTGGAGGCCTACCAGGTTTTTCCAGGACTCTAATAATTTTAAATCCTAATACGTCCTGATACCATTTAGCAAGTCTTTCTACGTCTCTAGCATAGATTCCTATATGCTCTATAACCCAGCCCATTCCTTACCCCTCGACCTCAGCTATTACTGTTACGGGTACGCCATCTATGTTGGGGATCCAGAGAGGAGCAACTATGACCTTAAGAAGCTTTTTACCTACTGCAGGTTCTAGATTCATGTCTTCTATATGGAAGAATTTCCTCCCCCTTCTAAGAAATACTTTATGTACGGGGAATTCCGGTCTAGCCTTACCTATGTTCTCTATACCTAGAAGATCAACGCCGACAGCTCTTATGTTTGGAAATTCCTCAACTATGAATTTAGCTCCATCCACAGAAAATCCTGGTGATCTCTCCTCATATCTAGCAGGATCCGTAAACCTGTATTTAGAAAACCCTGTATATATCAAAAGTAGGTCAGCCTTTCCTAGTTGGTCTCTGTATAGCTCAAGATCTTTCCTAGTAATTTCTTCATAATCGTTCTTAGGGATGTTGATGAGGATGGGTTGTTGAAATATGAAATCATCTATCGTATACTCACTTAAGGTATAACCTTGAGGGTCTATGTGAAAAGGTAGGTCAATGTGCGTTCCCGTATGACTTGTTAATTCTATTATACTGGTATTATTGTATGAACCCCATCTTGTATAGACGCTGCCAATACCCTCGGGAGGCTTTATCATCCTTGATCTAGGCCATATCCTTATAGGGCCTAAGCTTCTTGGTACATGTGTTGTCTCCTTCGATAAGGGATATGAGAGTAAAAGGTAATGCGTCATTCCATTCACCCTAAAAGTAGGTGTATGCCGTAATAAAAGTAGTACATAATATAGGTCTTATATTTCACTTAAAGCCTTTCTTGCAGATTATAAACTATTTAACTATGATATATTTTTGAGATAACATCATCATATACAGGTATTAATTTCTCCACAGTCTCCTTAAAACTTTCATAGATCTCATTATATCGTTCATGTATTTGTTCATTAGGCTCATTCACTCCCTGGGGTTTGAGGAATTTCTCTATGACACTGAAATCCTTAAACACACCAGCACCTATACCACCTATTACTGCACTACCAAGACATCCTGCTTCATGTACATATTTGGGGTAAATTACGGGTTTTCCTAAAACATCAGCAAAGATCTGTCTCCATGTATTGCTTAAAGCACCACCGCCAATGATGTAGATGACATTTATTTTCTCACCTAACCTTTCGAACGCCTCAAATATTACGCGTGTATTAAGCGCTATACCCTCATATACTGCCCTCACGAAGTGCTCCTTCCTATGGGCTAAGGTCATTCCAAGAAACGCACCTCTCACTAGGGGGTCGTAATGTGGTGCTCCTCCTCCTCTCATGTATGGAAGGAAGAGAAGTCCTTGAGATCCTGGAGGTACCTTACTTGCAATATCTTCCATAAACTTATAGATATTCCCTCCTTTCCTAATAAGTTCTCGCTCTTCTAGGGAAAACATTATGTCCTTTAACCAGTCCATACATACAGCACCGCTGTATGTGTAGTTATGTGGTGCATACTTTCCTGGTATTACATGTCTATGGCTTGATATCCTCGTCTTAGTATCAAGTACTGGAGTATCCGAGAAAAATCCTGTCCAGCATGCCGAGCCTATATAGATGTAAGAGACGCCCTTCTTTACTACTCCCGCACCTGTAGCTGAGGCGGTTACATCACCGGAACCCACAACAACGGGGATGCCTGGTTTTAACCCCATTTTCCTAGCTTCTTCATCCCGTAAGTACCCGGCGATATCTATGGACTCATGTAGATCCGGGAGCTTATCTCGATCTATACCTATAGCGTCAATCAACTCATCAGACCATTCATTCCTGTGAATATTGAGTAGCCCTGTATTGAAAGCGTCCGTATAGTCTGTAACGAACGCTCCCGTAAGACGTAGCGTGATGTAGTCCTTCGCTTGAAGGAATTTATATGTTTTCTTATATATTTCTGGGCGATTGTTCTTTAACCACAGGATTTTAGCGATGGTGTAGTTAGCTATGTATTGTCCTGCACCAGTTATTCTGTAGAAATTCTCCCATCCCCCTATACGTTCAATGATGTATTTTGCCTCCTCAACAGCTCTGGAATCAGCCCATATCATTACCTTATCCTGTAAGAGGTTACCATCCCTGTCTACAGGTATCGTTCCCATCATCTGACCCGACCAAGAGATGGCTACAATATTTTGAGGTTCTACCTTAGTTTTCCTTAGTAATTCACGTGTTGATATGATTACTGCTTCATACCAGTCCTGAGGTCTTTGCTCTGCCATATTAGGACCTGGATAGAATGTATCATACCTGTAGTAGTATGTTGAGATGAGCTCGCCGTCAACACTAAATAGGCAAGCCTTACTCCCAGTAGTTCCTATGTCATGAATCAATATATATTGATTAGACATACCCTTATATCCCTCATTGAGATTAGTTTAATTACTAAATAAATACTTTAAATAATATATGTTCATATACTCAATATAAAAGTGCATCATCGGAGGAATAAGTTTCCTCAATAGGTCTGAAATCGCTCAGATAAAACATGTTTAATTAAAGATTATTAAATGATCGTAACCTAATTCCCTAGCGGATGTGATTATGAGATTACGATTGCGTAAGGGAGTATCAAAAGGTTTTTGGACAACAATCGCCGTAGCTATAATAGTTGCTATAGTTGTAGGTATAGTTACATATTATGTCTCCCCACGAGGTGTACCAGTAACAGAGTATAATAAATTGAAGACAGAGTATGAGAAACTAAAAGCAGAATATGAGAAACTAAAGACGCAGACAGGCGTGAATGTAACCTATTATAAACAATTATTGGAGAAGATGAAGCAGTACGAAATCTTTGACCCTGCACACATTCCTGCGTTTACTATATTTCTGAAGGGACGTGTTAAGACAGGCTGGTGGGTTAACGCACCTGTGATAAGGCAGTACTATAAGAAACCTCCATACACTATAGGGTTTATAACATCTTGGAGAGGGAACCCATGGCAGGAAACAGCTATAGCTGAGTTTAAGAGAGAAGCTGAGAGATGGATGAAAGCAGGCCTACTGAAGAGTTATATCCATAGAGATAGTGCCGGCTCAGTAGATACTGAGAGAGCCATACTTGAGGAATTCTATAGCATGTGTAAGGCAGGGAAATTAGATGGAATAATTGTTGACCCTCTTGATCCAATAGCACTTAACGATATTATCGAAAAGATATATGATTCAGGCTGCCCGATAATTCTATGGAATGACGCGGTAAATACGACGAAATATACCGCGTATGTAGGTCCCGACGACGCAACTGGCTGGATTATGGGTGCGGAATGGCTTGCTAAGCAATTGAATTATTCAGGTAAGATATTGTTCTTTAGAGGTTTGAAGGGCTACCCTATAGATTATATAAGAAGTGATAACGCATTAGCGGTCTTCAAGAAGTATCCAGGGATTAAGATAGTAGATATAGTTTACGGCGATTGGTCTTACGACAAGGCAAAGAAGCTCTTCATGGAGCTCATATCAGCGCATCCCGATATTGACGGCATCTTCACCGTGGGAGGGCAGATGGCAAGTGCCATAATTGATGCCATGATTGAGCTAGGTATGGATCCAAGTAAGTATCCCATAGTAGGTGAAGATCAAAATGGCTTTATGATAAGATGTACGAAGTACAATATCAAGTGCTTCGCGCCATGCCATCCATCAATATCATCAGCTATAGCTCTAGACTTAATGATAATGTTGCTTCAAGGCTACCCAGTACCAAAGTTTTACTACTACTCATCACCAGTCATAACTCCAGATGAGATACCTAAATACGTACGCCCCAACGCACCAGAAGGAATATTCGTCTTCACGCCATTATCTGACGAAGAGCTCAACAAAATTATTAAAGGTGGGTAAAACTAAACTAAGTTAAATTTTTATAAACTAGCCTATCCCTGAAAATAACGAACTCATAGTTATAATTGGGGAAAGAGCATGGAGAACAAGGGAGTTGTCTTAGAAGTAAAATCTATAACGAAGAGATTTCCAGGAACAGTAGCACTGAAGAAAGTTTCCCTCCTGTTAGAGAAAGGGAAGATATATGGATTAGTTGGTGAGAATGGTGCTGGGAAATCAACTTTAGTAAAGATTTTGATGGGCTTCCTACAACCTGATGAGGGCGAAATAATCATTAAAGGGAAGAGAGTAAGGATAAGAAGCACTCATGAAGCTAGGTACAATTACAAAATAGCGGCAGTCTTTCAAGAACCTACGATAATTCCGGAACTTAGTGTTGCTGAAAATATTTTCTTGGATAGATTAAAGATGTTTAGGAAGGGAGGACTTATTGATTGGGGACTCTTAAGGAATGAGGCACAAGCCATGCTTAATACCATAGGGCTTGACATTGACGTAGACATGAAAGCCAAAGATCTACCACTCTATGACGTTCGTTTTGTGGAGTTAGCTAGGGAACTATCTTACGACCCTGATATTTTAATATTAGATGAGATAACGGCCGTATTTGATAGTTCTAGGGTGAAGAAGTTATTTTCAATACTTAAGGAATTGAAGAAGAGAGGGAAGACCATAATTTTTATTTCCCATAGGTTAAGTGAAGTTCTCGAAATATGTGATGAAATTATCGTGTTAAAGGATGGTGTTCTTCAAGGAGTAATACATAATGTTTTCAGTAACGTATTAGCTTTAAGGAAGAAAATAATAAGGTTAATGACAGGATTCGAAGTAGAACTGACATTTCCTGAAAAAACAGGTTTGACGAGAAAGGGTAAGCTTGTTTTAGAAGTTAAGGGCCTAAGTAATAAGTGGCTTAAAGAAATAAACTTAAAATTGCATAAACATGAGATTGTGGCGCTAGCAGGTCTTAGGGGACAAGGCCAGGATATCCTGTTGAGGACACTCTACGGTATAATACCTAAGAGGAAAGGAGAGATTTACCTAGAGGGAAGAAAGATAGAAATAAGGACTCCATTAGATGCCGCTAAGTCCGGGATATTTTTCATATCTGATAATAGAGACCTAGAGAATTTATGGTTAAGTCTTGACGTACATACGAATATCTCACTACCAAGTACTACTTCAAGAGCGTTTAGGGGTATCATAAGTTTAAAAAGAGATAGGGAAGCTGTAAGTAAGATAATTTCTAACCTTAAAATAAAGATTGCATCACTTTCACAGCAAATAAAGTACCTTAGCGGCGGTAATAAGCAAAAGGCTCTTATAGGGAGATTTCTGTTGATGAAGCCGAAAATAATCTTAGCTGACGAACCTACCAAGGGACTTGATGTGGGAACTAAAGTGGAGATGTATAAGATATTAAGGGAGCTTGCCCAGAAAGGAATACCATCCTTAGTTATTTTAACGGAGCTACCAGAAGTACTGAATTTACCTGATAGGATCTTAGTTATGCGTGAAGGTAGGATAGTTAGGGAATTTGCTAAAAAGAATATTAGTGAGGAGGAACTTCTAGATTCCTATTATGGCTGAGGGTTGAGATCATGAGTTTTATAGAAAAAATAAAAGACCTCATCACTAGATACTACATCTATATAATATTAATAATGTTGTGGGGTCTTGCAGCCGCTGTTTCACCTTTCTTTAGGACATTAATTACATTCTCAGCCATAATTATTGCAGCAGTACCTATAGCTCTCATCAGCCTTGCGCAGAATCTAGTTATCTTAACAGGTAATTTCGACCTAACGGTGGGTGTCATGGCGAGCTTAGCCACAGCAATAGCTTCGGAGACTATGACGTATAACTTAGCACTTTCCATAATAATGATTTTAGGTATAGCAGCATTTATTGGCCTAATTAATGGCTTAGGTGTAGCTCGGTTTAAGATAGATTCATTCATAATGACCTTAGGAATGATGTTTACATTAACGGGTATCACTTACTATATCAGACCTAGTACTGGAGGTAGCATCCCTAAGGAATTAAGGGACGCACTTCTTTACAGTATAAATGGTTTCCCTGTAACACCGTTCTTAATACTCATATTGACCTTGATTGCAGGGGAAATGCTACTTAAACGAACGATTCTAGGTCGCGAAATCTATGCAGTAGGCGGTAATCCTGAGAGCGCTAAATTACTGGGGATTAATGTAGAGAGGGTACTTATAAAGGTCTACATCTTAAGTGCGATAATATCATCAATAGCTGGGCTTTACCTAGCTGCTCTCTACCAGTGCGGAAAACCTGATGCTGGAAGTCCCTACCTCTTTGATTCCTTCACCGCAACATTTATGGGCGGTACCTTAGTTACTGGAGGAGTAGGTGATTATGCAGGAACATTTGCTGCTTCATTAATAATTGCTTCATTAGTGCATGTTCTAGGATACATGAATGTGAGTGTTTGGCATCGATTCATAGTTAAAGGGTTGCTTTTAGTTAGTATTGTTGGTATTCAGCAGTTAATAATTCTAATTAAGAGGGTGAAAGAATGGAAGGGTTAAAGTCGAGAAACCCACTTAAGGTAAGAAACTTTAAAGGAATTTCAGCTTCAACTCTTCAGTTAATATTACTAATTGTAGCCTTAGCAGGACTTTCTATTGCCGCATCATTCATCATGCCAGGATTCTTAACATTTAGACACATTATGACGCTCCTCTACGGGTATACCATGCTAGGTATACTAGCTTTAGCGGAGACATTAATAATACTGACAGGGAACATAGATATTTCATTAGGGGCTATTTACTGGATAACCATAATGTATGGAGCGATATTAATGAATGGTAAGGAATTATGGATACCATTACTTGTATGTATTAGTTTAGGAGCCCTCCTAGGTCTTATTAATGGGTTCGGGATAGCATATTTACGAATACCATCAATAGTGATGACATTAGCCATGTTGATAGCATTAACTGGTGTATTATACGTTACAACTGGTGGTGGAGGTCATGGAAGAGCAGCACCCGAACTTATATCATTTACTACAGGAAGGATATACGGCATACCGAACATAGTGCTTGTGTGGATAATACTGGTAATTATACTTGAGTTTATGCTTAGAAGAACAGTACTGGGTTGGAAGATACGTACAATAGGTAGTAATAGTACGGCTTCTTACCTTACGGGAATAAATGTTAACAGAATAATACTACTAGTATTTAGTCTTAGTGGTATCTTAGCTTCAATAGCAGGGTTATTCTATTTAGGATGGGCTAGAACACCCTATCCAACATTTCAAGCCGGTGCAGGAGTAGGTGCTAGGATCACACTCGACGCTATAGCTGCCACGATATTAGGGGGAACATCATTTTACGGGGGAAGAGGGAGTTTCGTAAGGACATTCCTAGGTACGCTTGTCTTAGCGATATCCTTCAGTATCTTAACAATGTCCGGCCTGGGATGGACATGGAAAATGATATTCTCAGGTCTCATAATGCTTACAGTAGTAGGGTTATATAGTAAGTATAAGACATAATTTTGCATTCCAAGTTCTAACAGTCATAAGAAGAGTCAACTTCCATTACATGAATTTATTAACTTCGTACAATTTCATTATTTTTATAAAAATCTAGATAGCAATTCCTTAGAGGGCTATAAATAGTAGATGCGTAACATAATAGTATAATAGATGTTTGTTAGAGTGCTTAAATAAGTGTGGAATACTATGAGCTAGGGTGTCTAAAGGCTTGAACAAGGAAAAATTCGCTAAAGTAATCCCTCCATTAATCTCGTCGTTTACAGAGAATGGGGAGATTTATGAGAAAGGTCAAAGAGAGATAATAAGCTTCCTCATGGATAAAGGTATAAGAGGCTTCTACGTATGCGGTACTTACGGTTTAGGGCCCGCAATGACTCTAAAGCAGAGAAAGCGGATTGCGGAAATAGTCGTTGATGAAGCTGGAAGTAAAGCAACAATAATAGTGCATGTAGGGGCATCTAACATAGATGATGTCCTAGAATTAGCTAGGCATGCTGAAGATATCGGGGCTGATGCTGTTGCAAGTGTTCCTCCATTCTATTACAGGTACGATGATGATGCAATGCTCCGGTTCTATAAAGCCCTGGTTTCAAAGGTAAATATACCAGTATTTGTGTATAATAATCCATCAACAACACACAATCCCATAAGTAGTGAATTGTTAGTACGACTCGCTAATGAGGGAGTTGCAGGGATCAAAGATAGTAGTTTCAGTATCGTGAAGTTCTATGAAGATATTATAGCACTTAGTGGGAGAGAATTCATATTCATAATAGGTACTGAGGCTTTAGCCCTACCAGCATTAATGGCTGGAGCCACGGGTGTTATCTCAGGTCTCGCAAACGCTATCCCAGAGCCTAACATAGAGTTATTCAATCTAATAAAGGAAGGTAGGTATAACGAGGCTATTAAAAAGCAGCTGGAAGTAATAAAGCTTAGGAAGCTTGTTCATGAAGTACCGACGTATCCCGCAATATATGAAATCCTTAAGATGAGAGGTGTTGATGCAGGGTATCCAAAACCACCGTTTAGAAGATTGACGGAGAAGGAGATAAGCTATTTAAGAAACAAGCTAGGAGAGTACGGTTATTTATGAGTTTGGAATAAGTAAATTGTTTTTCCAGTATAAGGCAAATCCTATAGTCAGTAGCGCGTTTCCTAAATATGAATAATACTTCATAATTCTTACCTAGTGTACTATAATATTCCTAGATCCTTAAGACTTCTTATTATTTTATTAAGTGCCTTCCTTAAATGCATTTCTACAGTTACTTTAGAAAGACCTACTTCACAGCTTAACTTTTCAAGGTTTATAGACCTCGGTATATTAAAGTATCCTTTATCTATGGCTATTTTTAGGATCTTTAACTCATTACTTGTTAGGTTTGTTAGTAGGTGCTCCATCTTACTTAAGCTTGCGTAAAGTCTCCTCGCTAGATCTACACTTTTCATGTACTTATATATGAAATTCCTCGAGCCATAGTGCTTCTCTAAATCACTTATGAAGCTATCTAAGAAGTCTTTATATATTAATACATCAAATATTCTTCTCCCCTTTCTAAACGTGTATGGTAGAAGCACAATTGCGTGATTCCTCTCTAAAATCTCGAAGAATTCACATTTAGATTTTAGCGCTATAAAGTAAGCAGAATTAAGCTCCACACTGCATGACTCTCCAAGTATTTTGTAATTATATTTACTCTTTACGTACTTGAGATACTTACATAAATTCGCGTCTGATGTGTAAGCTAACACGACATAATAATCTGAAACAGGATATTTATAGACCTCCACGTAAAGTGGTGAAGATAAATGTCTGCTTAAGTCAGCGAGAAGGCTTTTCCATGACTTATTTACGATTATGGATATAGGCTTAAATCCATAAACCTTTAGTATGATGTTCACCTCACTCATTAAAGCATACTTTAAGAGAGGGTAAAAAGTTTATTCTTTAGATTAATTAATATAGATATTGTTTATCCTCAATAACGACTTTCATACTAATTTTAACATTTATAAATTAAAAAGCTAAGCTCATTATCAATTGAGGTTCCCATTAAGTAAAAGCTCATAACTCATTACTAAGATCGCTAATACTGGTTTTGAGCTTATTAATACGGTAAAGAATTAGGCACAATGTCTTAGCATTAATAATTTATCAGGTTAATCTTAACTTTATGGAAGCAAAATCCGCCTTGCTCGCGTATTACAGCACTTTAATTTCATGGTGCTTACTTAACATCTTAGTTAGATTACTTTCTTTATGAGTCTTTCAAACAGTTTCCTATATACCACCAAGAATATGAATCCTCTCAAGTACACATCAACGAACATGGCTATCCATGCACCTATGACACCCATTCTTGGTATTAGTACTGCCGCAGGAAATATCCTGAATGTGTAGAGCCCCACGGCATTCAATATCATGGGTATTAACGTGTTACCGCCACCCCTTATAGCACCGCTTAAGGTCATGGCTAACGCTAAGCCTGGCTCACTAAGTCCTGCAAGTATTAGGTAAATACTTGCTAAGTTAGCAACATCCTCAGTAGGTGAGAATGGAGATACTAAGTACTTAGATGTTAACGCTACAACAACACCTAATACACCCATAAAGAGAAGTGAGAGCTTAGCTGCCTCCCAACCAACCCTCTTACCACTACCTACATCACCTTTACCGATCTCTTGACCTGTAAGTGCTGAAGCAGCTATTGAGAATGCGAAGCCAGGCATGTATATAAAGCTCTCAATCCTCACACCTATTTGATGAGCCGCTAAAGCTACGTCACCACAGCGAGCTATGAATGCTATGTACGCATTATTACCTACAGAGAATATTAGACGTTCAGTAGCAGCTGGAGCACCAATCTTTACTACATTCTTAACCTTAGATATGCTTAATGACATGATTGGTGTTAAACCTAATCTCCTTAAGAACATGAATTCTATGGGTACCATGTAAACTATGGAGAGTACTGTAGCTAGAGCTGCACCAGAAACACCCATTGCTGGAAATCCGAAGAGGCCATAAATCATTATTGGGTCAAGTACTATGTTAAGTAAACTACTAGTTAGGATTGCTATCATAGACAATTTAGTAGCTCCAACAGCTCTTACGGCTGAATCCATAACAAATGCTGCCAAGAATATGGGTAAACCTAATATCCTAATTCTAAAGTACTGAACAGCTAACTCTATGAGTTGAGGTGACTTACCACTAATTAACTCAATAGCTTGGTATGCAACTACATACATAAGTATAGATGTTAGTAGAGTAGTTATGGAACCATATATCAATGATATACCTATAGCTTCTCTCGCCTTCTCAAATTCCTTAGCACCATAGCTTTGAGAAACAATGACTAAAGCTCCCATACTAAATAACGCTATGACTACGAAGAATAACCATGAGAGATACGAACCAATAGCTACAGCTGCTAAAGCTGTAGCACCTAATCGTGCAACGAAGTACGTATCAGCTATGGAGTACAGGCTATCACT
>Ga0190363_1001792_pt1 | contig 12628 bp, 24 predicted proteins | sample 48721867_MG_FD_161272 | JGI IMG/M metagenome (GOLD analysis project Ga0190363, IMG submission 161272) | Hydrothermal vent microbial mat bacterial communities from Southern Trench, Guaymas Basin, Mexico - 4872-18-6-7_MG | ecosystem: Environmental > Aquatic > Marine > Hydrothermal vents >...
CCAGTACTTGGAGTGATGCTTCAATGGCGCTTGTCGTGCCAGATAATAGTGCTTATGTCGGACTGCGTATGGAGGCGACGGCTGGTGGGTCAGATGCTCACGTTTACATCGATACGATGACCATAGACTTAATAGGTTACATATTCAGGGTTGATGAACTTGGTAACATTGTTGTGTCTCTTAAACAGCCTACTGCGGTGTACTCACGCCATGTGAGTTTTGACAACTCTAGTGGTTCAGTCGACTTCGTGTCCCCGTTGTTCAGTGAGCCTGTTCCATCGAGGAGGGCAGTCCTGAAGAGGGATGTTAATGACAGTGGTGACGTGTACATTGGTGATAGCTCTTCACAGGAGTATCCTCTATCGCCTGGCGAGGTACGCGAGTTAACTGTCTCTGACCTCTCTGCAGTGTATGTGAGAGTCCCTCCTGGTGTTACTGCAAATATCTATGTCCTTTACGAGGTGTAGTGGTAGATGCCAGAGTTTGGATTCTCTAGGATCAAGTCTGGAAAGATAGAACCGTTAGAGGATAACACCTATGATATAGGTAAGGACACCCTAAGGTGGAGAGATATATACCTCTCTGGGAAGGCATACGCTTCAGAGTTCGTTGGTACTGTTGACTACTCTAACATACACCTCCCGTCAGGTGTCTGGACTAATCTAAATGCCGATGAGCTCGACGGCTACCACGCATCAGATTTCGCACCAGCATCGCATACTCACACCCGCTCAGAGGTTACCGACTTCTGGAATACACCGTTCTGGACTAACATTCCAGATAAACCATTTAGTACTCTTGGTTCTGAGTTCACTACGAGTGATGGTGAGCTCCAGATCTCTAGTGTTGATTTCAGCAAGATAACGAATAGGGTTAGTAGCTTGATCACGTTTGACAGCGATTTAGTACCTAATACAGATAACGCTTTTAGTTTGGGTAACGCTAATTACCGCTGGAAGGATGGTTGGTTTGGCGGTAGTGTGTATGTAGGTGGTAGGGTTGGTATTGGGACAACAAGTCCTGCACATCCGTTACATATTTACACGAGTGGTTATGATGGGTTGAAAATAGAGTCATCAGGTGCAAAACCAAGCATATACTTGACAGGGTATGATGGATCAGTTAAGAGGTCAATACAAATTACTACTGGGTTTTATGGTAGGGCGCTTGAGATATATTTTCCTGAGAGCGGGTATTATGTTTCGCTTGTACCACCACGAGCAAGTTCAACAAATACAATTACGAGGCCACCAAATTTGATGTGGTATGGAGGGTACTGGGATGGTACTTCTTCACAATGGTATGTTTTTAAGATAATGCCAGAGGTTTTAGATACAACTCCAACAGGACGCTTAAGGTTTAATTTACCAGGTGTTGGTGATATTTTAGTTTTACATTCTAGCGAAGGTGTACAGGTAGGAGACAACTTAAAGCCTACAAGCGATAATGCCTACGATTTGGGTAGTAGCAGTTACTATTGGAGGAACATTTATTGGAAGAGTACATTATATGGTGGTTCTGGGGCAAAGATTGACTTTGCAGATGAGGAAGGAGATAAAATATTATTGTGGGGGAACACTTTTGGCATAGGCATTGAGTCTGCTACTCTTAAGATGTGGGTGAGAGACCCAGGGAATGCCCATTATTTCAAGTGGTATAGGCGGGCAGATGACGGGACAGAAACGTTAGTAATGTATTTAAATACTTATTTTGGTCTTTTGCCAGGTCAGGATGATACATATAATCTGGGTAGCGATGGTATGAGGTGGCATAATATTTACTACAAGGGAACACTCTACGGTGGGAGTGCGGAGTTTAGTGGTACTTTGACTTTAAGTGAGGAGGGGGTGTATGTAAAGACATCTGATTTAACAGCACAAATATTGAAGGTTAGGACGGGGGATGTGTATGGTAATTCTGTAGGGTTTGGAGGAGCAAATGGTGCACTAATCTTAGGAGCAGGTGAAGTTTGGAGAGATGCAGTGGACAACATTGCGCCTAATGATGAGTGGATATTTTTGGTTTCGGATGCTGGTATTCACTTTTATGTTGCGCAGGGTAGTGGTTGGGGAACAGGTTATGAGTCTTTAAAGTTGAGTAGTGATGGTATAAATTATTCGAGAAGTATTTTACCGTTGTCAGATAATGCCTACGATTTAGGTACTGAGAGCTTAAGGTGGAGAAATGCTTACTTTGGTGGGGTAGTTACTATTGAGTATCCAAGTGAATATCAGTTTGGTGCTTTGCTGTATGTTAAGAACTCAGGAACAGGAGAAGCAGATGCGTATATAAAAATTGAAGGAAGTGGAACGGGAGAAGAAGGAATATTTTTATATCATTCAGGTGAGTTCAAGGGTGTAATTGAGAGTGGTGCGTACTATGGGAATGATATCGGAATTGCTTCTATTGGAAAGATACGACTCGGCATTACTAGTGGTTGGCCTTCTTTAACTTGGGTAGCTAATGTAACAGGGTCTGGAGTGATTCCAGCTTCTGATAATGCTTACGATTTGGGCAGTAACAGTTACTATTGGAGAAATATTTATTGGAAGAATACACTATATGGCGGTTCTGGTGCAAAGATTGACTTTGCAGAGGAGACGGGAGATAAAATATTATTGTGGGGGAACACTTATGGCATAGGTATTGAAAGTGGAACATTAAAGATGTGGGTAAGGGATTCAGGGATTGCTAATTACTTCAGGTGGTATAGAAGAACTGACGACGGGACGGAGACATTGGTAATGTACTTAAACACTTATTGGGGTCTTTGTCCAGGTCAGGATGATGCCTACAATTTAGGTAGTGATGGTATGAGGTGGCATAATATTTACTACAAAGGGACACTCTACGGTGGGAGTGCGGAGTTCAGCGGAGCTGTAAAGGCTGATTGGAATTATGAAGAGGTTATATATGTTAGTCCGTCTGGTGGGGGAGATGGTAGTAGTTCTAGTAGTCCGACAACGCTGGATGATGCTTTAACGAGGGCTAAGGCTAGAAAAGTAACAATATGTCTGGCGGACGGGGAGTATCATATTAGCAAGGATTATGTGATAACGTGTGATAGGCTTTACATTAAAAGTTTGAGTGGTGATCCAAGTTCATGTAAGATTATATTTGACACGTTTTTGTCTGGAAGTTATAATGCAAGCTATAGTATTGAGGTATTTCGTGGACACTTAATCTTTTGTAGGGTAACTCTTGAAAATGCACCGAAGGTGGATGATTCCGCTGGTTGGGCTGTAAGTAGTGGAGATTTGTGTCCGATAGTTTTGGGGGCTGGTATGTATTATGGTGTGAATAGTGTTACATTTGATAATTGTGTGATAAATCAGACTAGAGATTATTTTGTGAGCACGAAGCATACGTTTGGAAGTGTTAGTTTTCTAAACACTACAGTAAATATGAGTGATGATGCTGTTGCAGTTGTTTTGAACAGTCTTGGAACGTGTGCAATAAATATATACAACTCAACAGTACCTAGTGGGTACAAGTGGGTTAAAGGACTTGCAGGGACATACATATCTTCGAGTTACGATTATGGTGGGACTCTGCCTGGATTTCCGACAATAAAGCCTGATGCTGACAACACTTATGACTTGGGTAGTAATAGCTATATGTGGAGGGATGTGTATGCCTACGAAATTAGGAAGGCAAGCGACTTTGCAATAAAGTTTGACGGTGAGAATTTAGTATTCTATGAACCAGAGGACAGTAATGCAGTTGCATATCAGATCTTAGATGCAGGAGCTGGTGGTAACTTTACTCATGAGTTTTATAGTAGCGGTCTAAGGTTAAAGATTGATAGTAGTGGTATATCACCTTTGAGTAGTATTGTTCCAATGTCAGATAATACTTATGACTTGGGAAGCGAAAGTCTAAGGTGGAGAAACGGCTACTTCGCAGACACAGTCTATGCGTCTCAGTTCGTCGGCAACATAGATTGGAGTTATGTCCAAAATGCACCGTTAGTCGGCGTTGTCCTGGCATTCGATGACACGGAGGCGATGGTAACGGGCACGACAGAGACGGAGGTCAAGTACTTCAGGTTCGTTAGGGACTCTTCCTTCTTTAACGTGAAGAAGATCAGGTTCATCGTTTCGGGCTACAGTACCTCGGGTACAGGTCAGCTCAAAGTATATATAGATGGCACTGCATACGCTACTATAGATTTAACCTCTACAAGCGAGGGCGTGTATCAGGCCGATGTTGATGTCTCTTCGCTCTCTGATGGCATCCATACTGTCTCTATAAGGCTCGTCGGCGGTAGTTCATCCGAGACCGTCGTGAATAACTATGTCATGGCTGTAGGATTGATGTAGTGGTGGTGGTCATGCCGAAGTATAAGGTTGTGGATATCCGTCTGGATGGAGACCAGGTCGGTATTATACTGGAGGGCAAGTGGAAGTGGAAGGATCAGGAGATGGACGACGGCTTTGCAGTCTGGCTTCCTCTGGATGAGTTCAAGGGGTTCTTTGACGAGGAGGGTAATCTTGACAGGGATGCTCTCCTTGAGTTTTTAAAGGAGAGGGTGAAGGAGAGGTTTGCGTTTTTGAAGCAGGTTCATGAGGAGCGTGAGTCTAGGGAGAGTGCCCATAAGGGGCTGATTGAGAAGGTGAAGGAGAAGCTGAAGGACACTGAGGTCTCCAGCTCTTAGTCTCTTCTTTTTCTTATTGTTTTACAAAAAGTTTATATAATCGTAATACCTTTTTTATTATGTAGAGGTGGTGGTAGATGCATGCTGTTACTGGGGCGTATATTTGTGCTGAGCTGATGAAAAGGCGTATTATAACGGCAATGAGGGAGCTGGAGCGTTCAGTTAGCAGGCTTTCAAGACTCTACCTCTTCGAGTACGAGGACAGGGAGCTCGGTTCGTATGAGGAGGTCATCCTAGGCCTCGGGGACATCGGTAGGGCGTATGACGTGCTCTTTGAGACGCTGGACGGACTACATAAGTTTGAGGAGGAGGTCTCTGTTAAGCTCGTCCAGCTGATGAAGGACATAAAGAAGTGGTTCAGTTCTCGCGGTGTCAAGGTGAAGGAGATCGGTATTGCGAGGGATGTCACTAAACTTTCGGCGATTGAGGGTCTTATTACGGTGGTCGTCGACATCGATAGTCCTGCAAAGAGGCGCGAGTTGACTGAAGAGCTGAAGAAGACACTTGGTCTTACTATCTCTGATGTCCGCGTCACTAATATTGTTGATAAGGACTTGATTACGCTTGAGGAGTTGGAGCGTGAGCTGGATGTACAGTATGAGGAAGATGAGGGAGAAGTTTGAGAGGAGGGTGAGTAGGAAGCTAATGAGGTGTGTTCATCTTCTCATGAGGGCATACAGTGTGCTCAATAGTGCGTATGATGATGTGAGTGTGTTCAGTGCCGAGTACCGCGATGTTATCGATGACCTGTATGAGTCACGCGTTAAGCTTTTCAGCACTATTAAGCGCCTTGAGAAGGTGGCTGAGGACTTAAGGGATAATAAAAGAGACTGTCCGTGAGGGCTTTGTCCCGATGATGATGCTAGACCGCTCTGATGTGTGATGAACGGGCTGACTCTGAGGTGTTGTGTGTGATTCCGTATGAGCTGTTACTCAAGGCGTTGGAGGAGTGCCTCAAAGTAATTCATGAAAGGAACTTAGAGCTCAAGGGCTTTTGTGTCATAACCGATAGGGATTACGAGCTTGACTGGAAGACCATAAAGATTAAGTTCATAATCAAGGGAGAACATGAAGACCTGCTAAGGGTCTGGGATGAACTTTCAAGGAAGGTCTCTCAGGTTCTCACGGCATTTAAAAAGTATGTTTATGTAGAAGTTGAACCTAATGAGGAGGGATAGTGAGGTGGTACGTGTGGAGGTAAAACCAGTCAGGCTTAAGGATGTTAGGATAATCGCGAAAGGAAACGCTAAAACTACGTCTGCGAAGGTAGCGGACAGCCGTGCTGTGATATGCCTATATGAGCCAGGGAGGCTTGAGATAGGTGGTGAGCGTATAAGAACCATAGAGGAGATACCTGACGTGATTTTCGGGTGTGCGGTGAAGGTATATGATGGTGCATGCATAGTCGTTAACGCTTTCCATGTGCTACTCTATGCCTTCAGTGATGGTGAGCGTGGTCATATAGTGTCAATACCAAAGGAGTGGCTGAGGATGGTAGGCTTCTGGAACTTGGCTGAGATGGGAGACTAAAGGTGATGGAAGGTGACAATGCGTAAGATGTATTGCCCAATATGTAAGGAATTTGTATGTCCGATAAGGCATGTGTACCCAGATAGGGTTGAGTACGTCTGTCCAAAGTGTAACAGGGTTCTTGAGGTTGTACACATGTATGGAAAATGGTACACTACAAGTGGGTCAGAGTGTGTATGGGATAAGTGAAGGTGGTAGTGATGTTTGAGTATCCGCCGTTTCCAGACCCGTACTGGTCATGTCTCACTCCCATTGAGAAGGTAAAGTGTTGCTTTTGGGAGTATGTCGCAGAGCCAGTTATTACCTTTGCGGATAGGTTACTCAGAAGGTTCGGTAAAGGGCTACCAGAAGACCTGAGGCTTTACCCGTTTGAGGTGGTACATGGGTACGGTATAAGGGCATACTTCAGGCTTGTTGCAGGTGTTATCAAGTACCTTAGTGAAGGTCATTCACGAATGACTATTAGGTAATTTACTAAACGTGTCACAACCTTTGATTTAGTTTGAGGTTGTGACACATAACATTAGTGTCAGTAAGGGAGTTCGTATGGGTTGAGGTGTTGAGGAGTGATGAATTATGTGTGAGCATCTTGTTGATGTCATTTCTGAGACAATAACATATCTGAGTGAAAGGGGCTATGAAGTTGTAAGGATTAATGCCTGCAAGGAGGTCTCTGATGTGCTTATACGCAGGGATGATAATCTTCACTACTGGTGGGACATAACTGTACACATTTGGGATGTAGGGAACATTGATGACCTGTTGAGACTTCAGGATTCATTGAGAGAACACTTACGTAGCGTCTTCGGAGACGATGTTATGGTGAAGTACCGAGTGTATCTGTGGGGTGTTTAGTGTGGGTGAGTGGAAGGAGAAAAAGTTTAAGGGTGTAGTTGTTCCTGTGTGTGACATTGATATGCAGTGTTTGAGGGTAATTGAGGAGTATTATAGTGATTTTCAGACAAGCAACATAGAGATCATTGACATCTTTCCAGACTATGCATGCGATCTTTTTGACGAGTTAGATGTCTGTCCTGAGGATGACTGCCCTCATAACGTAGGTGGTAAGTGTAATCCGCCCAAGTATGAGGTTGAGATCGTCATCAGGTACAGGAGGGTGGTTAATAATGAACATTAAGAAGGCAAGGGAGATAATAAAAAAGGCAAGGAGTGGTGAGTGGGTTAAGATGGTAGACCTTGAGGAAGCGCAGTTCACAATATACGTATATAACCTATTAAAGGACTTTGTGGAGACTATGGGCATTGATGCAGATGAGAAGAAGATAGAGGAGTTTATCAATATGAGGTTCGGTGATAAAAATGAGTAGTGTCAAGTACTCAGTGGTCACTATAATTGGGTGTGTAATTGTGTGGATTGGTTTAATCCTGTGTATAGCTTTAGCACTCATGTCAGTAGAAGGCAGGAGTGCTAGCTATGATGAGTTTAGGTCGGCGGTGTTCCCTGGTGTCGTGACGACATGCGTGGGGCTTGTTACACTCATTACTGGTCTGATCATAAGTGCAGTCTCTGACATGACGTGCATATATATCCCTGAGTTCTGTGATGCGCTCCTCAAAGTGGTTACGGTGATCTTAGGTGTAGTGTGTTCATTCACGAATATACTGATTGCCACACTCCTATGACTGGGATAGTGAGTAATGGACAAAAAGTGCTGGAGTGAGGCCACCAGCTCCGTCCCAGACGGGACTTCATGCTCGTGTGGCCCATCAGCCTTGTCGGCCTCGATATTAGTTACTTTCCTTTACGCATATATTTGTTGCGGTGGTGGTGTATATGAGTGATACCGACGTTATTATCATCAACAGTAAGCCGTTTGTGAGCGAGAAGTATGTCTGTGCGGTGGCATACACAATTCAGAAACTAATACAGCTTGTGGGCAGACCTGTCATGGCATACGTTACTTGGGATGAAGAGCTACGGAAGTTCTGGATTGACGTTGACGTAGATCGTGAAGTTTTCGAGGAGCTCCGCAAGTGGACTTGGGATGTCGGCTATGATGATTATGTCTTTGTTTCCAATGTCATGATACCGTCCCAGAAGGAGAGACTTAAGAAGTTGCTTGGTGTGGGAGGCGATAAGAGTGAGGAGAGAGTTTGAGGTGAGGTTGGTAGTAAGGCCGTGGGATAGGGATCTAGAAGGCAACATCACAGAGGCAGAGGTTGACATTGATGTTAAGGGTGTGCCGACAGACGTGGTTGAGTTTTTGGATAGTTTGATTGAGGCGGCATTGGAGACAAAGCACTTTGATGGTGAAGGGATTAGCATCAATGACAATGAGGGTGAGTGGGCTGTTGAGCGCTGGAGGGTATGGAAGAGGTGAACTCCATGAGTGAGTTCTTTGAGATAACGCTGAAGGTCAAGCCCTATAAGGACGAGTGGGGTCGTGTCGCAAAGATGGAGATAATAATACCAAGGGTGTTAGACATAGAACTCATGACATTTTTAGAGGACATCATAGCCGCGTCAACTTATACCAAGTGGTTCTCGTTTGAAAAGTGCCATCCTATTGTTGAGGATCATAAGTATTTAGCTGATAGGATGATAATTGTAAGGAAGTGTTGGGATGAAGTTTAGGTTGGGAGGTGGTAATAATGGCTGAGAAGGAGTTTGTGTGTACGATAGGGGAGACTGAGGAGATTACGCTGAGGAACTACAATTTTGATGGTACGTGCATTGTAAAGGTCAATAAAGATAGTGGAGGTGGCGAACTTATTATTGGAGACTGTCTTGAAACTAACATGATGAAGGTAACATGGTCAGACAGGGACGACATGTATGAGATAACGAGGACACTGCTTGCGGGGTTGCTCAGGATAGGCGAGGTAAAGGAGGACATGACGGTGAAGGAGATCGTCGGAGAGTATGACATTGAGGAGAACCCTATTAGCGGAGTGAAGCTAAGGGGCTTTGGCTATTACAAGGAGGTCTGAGGGATGCTATTTAAGAGGGAGAGTGCAGACAATATAATTGATGACTACTTTAAGGCTAACCGCATTGAGACCCTAGAGGACGTGAGGAAGGCGTTTAAAGACCTGCTAAGGTTGTTTGGTGTCAGGTACAGAGAACTTGCATACGATAAAAAGCACCCGTACTTGGGCGGTGGTTTTCTCGCGTACAGGGCTGAGAAGAACGGGAAAGTGGTGTATGCTGTTGTCGTCGAGGGAAAGAGAAAAGTACCATTAAGTTTCCCAGATAAGTTCTTCATTCCGATTATTATATGTGACTGTCCTGACAACAAGTTCGCTAGTGTTTGTTTCTATCTAAAGGAGTTGTTTGAGACGATTGCGTTAATGCTCGGTGTCAGATGGGTAGGAGGTGTCTGAGTTGACGGACATCTTAGAGGCATACTTTTATGTGGTGGAGGCAAAGAAAAAGGTGCTTGAGGGGATCGAGGAGATCGAGGATGCCGTGTACTCCCTTTCAAAGCACTACACCTTTGCAGTCAGGGACATACACGGGATGCACGACAACGTGATAGAGGCCTTTGGTAGTGTTGGAAAAGCATATAGGGTTCTCAGTGATGCGCTGGACTCGTTGTACCATGCTGAGGACGGACTGTTTTCCGACATAGCGACGCTGTTGAAGGAGATCAGGGCGTACATTGAGGGGAAGGGAATAAAAGTAGAGGAGATAGGGATAACGGACATGCTCGGTGATATCCGCTTTTTCCCTAGGGTGATTGTCGTTGTTAGTGGCATAGATGACGAGGAGAGAAAGGAGCTTACTAATGAGGTAAGGAAGAGGTTTAGCATCTCTCCTCTATTCCTTTCAGTCATAACAGGTGAACATGGCTATGAGTTACTTACACCAGAGTCTATAGAGTCTAGGCTTAAGCCTAGGAAGAAGTAGTGGAGGTGGTTTGGGGTGACAAAGCTGTATTTGATGAACTCACCAGTTATGGTGTTTGAGGGTAAGAGCGCAGTGTTCAGGGCGGAAAAGATCAGTCCAGAGGAGGCAAGGAGAGTTTTTAACTCATTTAATCCAGAGGATGTCATTTCGGCGATTGGGCATGAGGCGACAGCTAAGGCATTATCAGTCATCCTAGGAACTGAAGTCAAGGTAAACAGGACAATGGTGAGTTTCGACTTTGGGGACATGGCGATAGTATTTAGACTGAAGCAGAGACTGCCTGAGGGCAAGGTTGTTGAGAGTATTGAGGAGCTGAATGAGATCGGGTATGAGCTTATGTTAGTCACTAGGGTCGTGTAAGGGGTTAGTAGTGTGGATAAGATAAAGAGGTTGCACAGAGAGGCTGTACCTGTTCACATCAGGGGAGTTAGGGATGGTGATGAAGATGAAGGTTAAGATGAAGAAGTATAGGCTGTGTGGGAATGAGTGGTTGCAAGATATATTTCCAAACAAGTCATTTGATTTTGTTTATGCTATAGAGATATATCCAGAGAGTGAGGATGAGCACGATGGCTGGTGGAGTCTGTTATCAAAGATAAAGAGTGATGATGTGCATATCAGTACGGAGGTGTACGATATTGAAACGCTGACACAGTGCTGGAGAGTGTATGTGGGAGATCCGATTTACAGCCATTCCGACGACGCAATTAAGTTGACAAAAGTGTATACATGCTACAGGCCAGAGACTAAGAAGATAGAAGTTCCAGAAGCGTTTTTCAATGAGATAATAGATAAGTTGGAGCAAGTGAGAGACGATGTTGGTAAAGCAATGTTTTCTTTGGCAACAGGTAGGTCAGAAAAAGCGTGGAAGAAGTTTGACAGTGTTATGAAGAATATAGATGAGATGATACAAAAGATTAAGATGAGGAAGGTTTCGTAGCTTATGAGGAGGTGGTAGTATGGTGCTTGGTTTCCTTGACATATATGGTGATGTTTGGCCAACTAGGGTTGAGTCGGTTGCTAGGGGTAATACAGTTACAGTATTTGTCATCATATCATGTGAGGGAGTTGCTTCCGACCAGAAGGTATATTATGACTTTCCAAAGACAACAGACGGTACTGTATGGGGGAGTAGAGTGATTATGTTTTGGTGGTGATGTGGATGGTTAAGGAGGAAAAGAAGAAGGGTATTGAGGGACTTATTAAGGACATTGACAAAGCAATTGAGGCACTTAATGAACTCAGGTACAGGCTTGCTACTCCCATGTTCTGGGAGGAGTACCTGGAGTATATCAGGGAGTGGGACGGGGATGAGTGGGTTGAGAAGGTAGAGAAGGTCAGAAAGATAATCGAGGAGAACAACCTCTATGGCATGACGGGGAAGGAGTACCAGCGTTCTGAGTGGTACAAGAAGATCAAGGATGAAGTGGGTATTTCTTTCACGATGCGTGCTTGGGGGAACTTGATGGCGTCGTTGATGAACACAAAGGAAGGTGAGCGTAAGTACATCTATGTTGACTTTGCATGGTAGGGTGCTGTGTATGAAACTTTATTACTTATATGGTAGGATAAAGCCTGACGGTAAGTGGAGGCTCATAGATAAGTACGAGTCCAAGGACGATCCAGAGCTAAAAGATATGATGCTCTGGAAGGGGATTGAACACGATGGCAAGGTGTACCAAGTTGAGTGGAAAGTAGTGAAGAAGTCAGCATTGGAGCACGTACTACGTGAGATACCTATGACGTTCGTCGAGTTTTTTCTTGTGCTGGCCATTGCAATAGGAGACTTAATAGGGTGGATTGTAGACTTTATACAGGGTAGAGAAGTGCTTTGAGGAGGTGGTGTGTATGGACAAGAAGACATTAGGAGTTGTTTTGTCTGTTGCTGTGCTTGTGTCTTTAGTTGTTGCATTGGTAGTGATCCCAGAGAGTACTAGTGACAGTGATGTCATTATACGGGTAAAGATCCCTGATCAGTACGTGGGCAAGAGCGTGAAAGTCGAAGTAAAGTTTATGATCGGTGTTGCGTACTGTTATTGTGCTCCTGTTACAGTATACACGTATAGGATAAAGGTTGACAGTGTTCCAGAAGTCCTAGAGTTGAGGATAGCGAGGGAGTGGATACAGGCAGGGATCGAGAAGTACACGTATCATGACGTTGTCAGGGAGGGGAATAAGGTGGTCGTGAAAGTGGAGCTCACTTTTGGGGACGAGAAGTTACCTCGGATCTATGCTGTATGTAGCAAGGTAGTTGGAGTTCCTGTAACTGCGTATGACTTTCCAAGTATCACTATTTGATGGGAGTATACATTATGTTTCCAAAGATAGGGGGAATAAACAGAGGTGAGAGTAGTGAGTAACTTTGTGTATTGGGTGGTGTTGTTCATAGTTGCAGTAGTTACGGCGACTTTAGTACAGGAAGCATTAGATAGAGTATTTCCAATGAGGTGTAAGGATATTGCAGAGTGTGTGTACAGTTGGGAGCTTGTATTCAGGGCATTTATTTCTTGTTTAGTAGCTTTGTTTGTCATGTTTGGAGTTGCGTATGTCTTGTGGCTCTTAGGCTTTCG
>Ga0190363_1001793_pt1 | contig 12624 bp, 5 predicted proteins | sample 48721867_MG_FD_161272 | JGI IMG/M metagenome (GOLD analysis project Ga0190363, IMG submission 161272) | Hydrothermal vent microbial mat bacterial communities from Southern Trench, Guaymas Basin, Mexico - 4872-18-6-7_MG | ecosystem: Environmental > Aquatic > Marine > Hydrothermal vents > Microbial...
TTAATTAGAGTGAAGTCTTTTTCCGTATAGTCTAGCCCGAGTATCGCATTTATCTCGTAAGTTCCTTTTGGACCGCTTATTGGAAGAACTAGGTTTGGCGGGTAAAGCCATACTCTTTGGCTTAATCTAATGTCAGGAGAATATGAGAATATTTCGGGCATCACTGCTGAAATTCTCTGAAGAGGCATGTCTCCCTTCAGCAGTATACCTTGGTAGGGGGGAACTTTTTCGACGGACTCATAGTTTATAGCGGGCATTATCTGAAGTGAAGTAAACGACATAAGTGAAAAAACTATAATAATGATTACGGCAAGATTTAGGAGGGTTCTAACTTTATGTCTTCTCATGTTATTTATTCCTATGGAAAGAGCCGCTAAGACTGCGCTTGACCTTTCTATCTCTGAAAAATGCGCACCCAAGTATCCAATTTTTATTTCTTTAATGAAGGAGGTAGCGGATGAAGCAGTATAGGCGAAACTCATCATGGTTAGAACCGCTATTGAAAGACCGAAGATCACCATAAAAACACTGTTGGCTAAATGGAAACCCGGATGGACTATGTAAAAGCAACCTGCGAAAACCGCGAATATAGCTAAGACGACAATTATTCGTTTTATTAGCTCTTTCTGCGGAAGCAATAATCTTTCAAGCACATATGAAAACGGCATTAGAAGAAGGAAGAAGAATACTCCCGTGGATATTGAATCGCTGAAAAGGCGCATTGTAGCTTGGTAAGCGGTTATCTCAAAGGCGTGTGACTGATATATTTTCTCGTACGCTTCAGAATAGCTTTTATTGTTTAGGTCACTTAGTGCTTCCATCAATAGTTTTTCAGCAGTGTTGTGGAAGAATAGAGCTTCCTGCGAGTATGATATTCCATGTGAACCAAGCGTCTCCAATCTAGAATCAACCAGCCAGTATAAATGCTCAGTTAACACGAAGGGCGTGTTATCGAAGAATAAGCATTCACCCTTATGAAGTACATATCCTCTTCCCATTGGCTCTCTAGATGAACTATTAGAGACAACGCTCACTAACTGCCCTCTGAGAGTTATCATGAGCTGGATTGGAAGGTTTGTTGGAACAAAAACCATGGCATCCTCCCGCGACATTATGACGAGGCCATAAAAGGCTGGCGGGCTATGAGAGCGGAAGTCCCATATTTCTATCATAGCTCCGGAGGAATCTGTGCTCATAAAACCCTCCATTGTGGTCGGGTTAAGCAACTTCGTTAAAACGATGCTTCCGCATTCAAAGAGAGGTATTCTTAAGGTTATATCAGGCTTATATAGCTGGAAGGGATTCGCAAATGACCCACCTTGACCTGACCCTCTAAATCCGCCCATATCATTGCTGAGCAATATTTCCCCTGTTTCAGGATCAATCTTAAAGGCTTCAACATTATAGGAAACTTGCGGCTGTAGTCCTATAAGCCTAATATTCCCTGAATCATCGCTTATTTCGATCACGTCAAACCCTGAAGGGAAGAGGGTTGCGCCTGGAATTAGGGTTTCTATTTCTTGGACGGCGCGTAGTCGCTCAGAAGTCACCCTAACAATAACATTTGAAACGTTTTCATACCAGCCTGTGGAGGGCGTATATTTCCAGGTGGACGCGTTAAGACACGTGAAGCCCCATCCTAAATATGAAAATCTTGATGGAGCCAAGGTTATCAAAATATTGTCGCATGCAAAAGACCCTGTGATTCCTAATATAACCTCTACTTGAGGCTCAACATTTTCGTATTTAATTCTATCTTCAGTGTCTAGGGGAGTTAGAGCGTAAACTCTCATAGAGTTCATTGTGAAAAAGCTTATTCCTCCGCCTCCTGTAGCCAAAGCGAAGGGTTCAGCGTCTACAACAACTGGTATTGGCGTATATGTGACTTCTTGCAGTTCAAGCTGAACTATTGAATATTTCTTGTTTGTTACTGATTGAAGAGCGGGCAGATACTCTCTGTAAATTTTCTGTCTAATCCACGCGTAACTTCTATCGAAATATTTTATTCTGCCGTAATCGTAGAATGTGCCAAGATTCTCCCCCGTTCTTATTGCTATAGATTTCGATTCCGACGACACGTCAATACTTGCAAACATAACAAGGTTTATTTCAGAATCCTCATTTACGCCAAGAAGATCAAAATTTTTATCTATGAAGTTTCTGGATCCAGCCAATCCTTCGTAATGTCCAGAAACGAAAACGAAGAGTATGTTATTAGCGGGCGGATGCTTACTAAAGATTCTTGCAATTTCTAAGAGTATAGCGGCATTAAGTGCGTCGGAGGCTCCAGGATTTATGGACGGAACCACTGACATTGAATCAAAATAGCTCACTAGCCCTATAGTGGTTTTGACATTGCTTCTACCTTTGAGGAATGCGATTACATTCCTTTCTTCCTTCACTTCCCACCGCATGTTAGAGGATAGCGTAACATATACTGGTTTTCCAGCATTTATTAATGACAAAAGAAACTCCCCGTCCTCCCGGGAGACATATAGCCTTGGAAAATTAAATGGGATGCCTAAAACCAATCTCTGCGCTATAGTTCTAGTTGTATCGTAGGGCTCCACAAATACTACGGCTCTAGCCCCCAAGAGTAAAGCATTTTTCCAATAGAATGAATTGAAATCTAAAAGAACTATTGAATCCTTAATCTCTTGACCGTCAAAATAGGATAGAGAGCCATCTCCACCATATATGAGGGGACCGGAGATTTTATCTTCGGGAATAGGACATGTTTGAACCCCGCCATTAGGCCAGAGCGGATACGCCTTTATGGTCTTTTCGTAGCCCGTGGAGGGCGTAAACACTTTTATTTCTGCTCCATAATCGACTGGAACTGGAAGACTATAATATTCGTATTTCGTCTCCAAACCTAAGGAGCGCAAATAATCATAAATGTACTCTGACGCATTGTAGGAGCCAAGATATCCAGAAACCCTAGAGCCTAATGAAGAAAAATATTTCACATGCTCCTTGATATTAGTCATATTAATTTCATTAATTAATGACTGCAAGTAGTTCGCATCAATACCTCGGTAAACTTCTCCAGTAACGTTTTGTATTGAAAAATGGAGAAAGCTGAAGGATACTAGGATCATAAGGAATATAAAAGCTGGAGCGTAGGTTTTCTTCATAGGAATCTCCTATATGTTTTAGGGAGGGATACCATATAATAAATTTTTTCATAGAATTAAAGACTGAGATATTTTATTTTAAAGAGAATAAAGCAGATAAATGAAGACCCGCTATGTTGTCAGCGCGCATAGCCTGCGAATAATTCCTTTTTTGATGGTTGAGGCTTATTCCAAGTTTTTATGGTTATGGTCGAAGGTTGGCTAAAAACAGGAGAAAGACGGAAATTAAGGCTCTCCAGAAAAGCCTCCAAAAACCAGAAAGTATGAAAAGAAGAATTATTCATAAGTTATGTGCGCCAAAAAAAAATGGGAAACTTTGTTTATCACCACGTAAAGTCGGAGAAGCGTACTATCAGTATTCCAAGGAACCAGCAGACTAGAAAACCTATGGCAAATGGTTGAACTCTTTCTCGGAAGAAACCGCCACCAACAGCCTTATAGATTATGATCTTAATTAACCAAGCTATGAATATGACACCGAATGGTAGAAAGCCTACATTGCCTAAGCACATAGAACTGTTGCCGATTATTAGCCCCGCGGGATTTAGTGGAAACCATATCCACTTTGTTCTGGCATACATTACTAGTCCCATGATGATTACCCCGATTAACACGTGAATTAGAGGCGAGGGTTCACCTGCATCGCGTAGAGGAGCATAATGCCACCATGATGGATCATAACGGAAGTTCACCGGAGCTGATAGCATCGTGGATCCCCAATTAGTGTTTATTAGCCCCACATGATATTCGCGTATAAGAGCGAGCGGCACGAATAATAATAGCGCTATTACCGTTGCTATAACGGAGCTCTTAAAGATTTCTTTGGGATTCGTGTTGCTGTCGTATCCAATCTTATAGACATCCAGCATTGCAGAGACATATCCATTGGAGAAGTTTACGTTCTGAACAACGGTCCAGTCATGCACAACCTGCGTTGCAAAGAAATCTGGTGTAGATTCAGATAGGGATGTTATTGGCGCATGATACCATCCGCTATATCCAAAGAGATCATTAAATATTCCCCTTGAATTTTCGAAGTACATGAAGAATGAACCGTATCCCGCTTCTCCTCTCATTCTGGCTCCGGCTACCAGAAAGATTGCCATGAACACTAATCCGATCAGTGCAACATGCCAAGGTGCGCCTATTGCTAAAGCAAACATTAGGAATAATAGGATTCCTGAAGCTATACATGCCATCCAAGCATAACGGTATAGGAGGGGTTCTTTTTCCTCTTCAAGCTCTGAAGGGGTCTTTCCAAACAGGGCTTTTATGGTACGCGCAATATACTCTCTATTGAAGATTATTGTAAAGATTCCTAGTCCAACCATTCCTCCAAAGTCAAATACGATTCCAGGCATGATGGGATTCCATCTTCCCTGCTGCCATGGAAATACTCCCCCATAAGCAAATGACCCATACTGGTTATAACCCATTCTCCAAGACCATAATGGAATAACGCCAGCCAATGTTAAAAGCGGCAATAGTACTACGTATATAAGAAAGCTAATTAAAACAGCCGTGTTCAACACGTCTATGGGTACCAGCAGGAATAAGCAGATAAGCCATGGTGTTAGACTTCCATTAATCACGATATTTATTATATTGTCCCATGGCATTCCATTCATTGCGGGATCAATGTTCCAGAATTCGGCAAATATTGCAGGATATATTTGGCCTAGGTCATTCACATACCATGCTGTCTCCGGTATGTTAGGCAGGACTGAGGGAGCATATGTGTTGATTATTCGAGGAAGCGACCAGAGAAAGCCTACTAGAAAGCCTGCATATAGAGAGCGGAGTATTTTTTTGTTTTCCTCTTGTTTAACGCCTTCTGCCATGAAATTAATTAGCTCCTCCCCTATTTGGGCAAAAGGGAACGTCCATCTCTCCTCTTCTATCCACCGTTTTCTCATTATTAGGGTTATGCTATACGAGAAGGTAATCGTTAGCGCTCCTAGAAATAGCCAGAACGCTATTGGCGGTATCCATTCGCCCCAAGGAACAGATGCTCCGCCATATAAACCAGCTTTCAAAGCGGATTCGCTAGGAGTCCACCAAGATGGTACGAGATTACCAAAATTACTTTTGGCAGCATCTTGGATTCGCGTTGCAAGTATGTAGCCGGCATACCATGAATAAAAAGATTTGACGCGGCCTATTGCAGTTGCAAAAGTAACGACTACTGTAGCGCTAATCCAAGAAAAAATCACTGTTAACTCTTGGATTGAAAACGGTTTAATGACTCCGGTTTTTGCCAGTAACTTGAGTGCTATGAGAAGGATAAAGAAGAGCACGAAGGATGATGGGAATAGATTGCTGGAAGAAACATCTAGTGATATGTCGAGATTTGTAAATCCCTGTTGGAAGCCGCAAAGCAACACTGCCATTTCTAGAATAATTCCGAGTATTATCGCCCTTTTAGTAAAGCCTTTTTTTAGTGATGCTAGAGAACCAGATTCTTTCGCCACTTTTCATCCCCCTTTTTGGATGATTTATACTTTTGAGCGGAACTCCTTATATAATTTTTCCCTAAATATATTAGAATTAAGAAATTAGAAGATTAATAAGTTAAATAGTTTTTAGTAGGGTACTGCCAGCAGAGCATATCTCACTATTAGGTATGAGGCTGTAAGAGTTAGCGTTATAGAGTTGCCGATTGAAAAACCTGTTAAGACCACAGATTTATATTGATCCCACTTTTCTCCCACAGCGCGTGACATTATGAACTTTCCAATTAAGCTTCCAATAAATATTCCTAGAGTCATTGGAGGAGGGCTGGCAAAACCTCCCATCATCGACGGAAGCAGAAATTCTAAACTAGCAAAAGCGCTTGCAAGATAAATTAAGCCTCCGATAAGGAAGGAGGCTAGAATCCAGTTAAGTCTTATGATAAGCCCCTCCATTATATATTTGATCTGTAGGCATCTGAACATAACAGATATAGGCCACTGTTGAACCGTAGCTGGAAAAACTGATGATGGTATTGAAGCAATCCTCCAGAAGAATTCAGTATATAAGAAACCGAAAAAGAAGCTTAGGGCTGAGGCTATAAGAAAGGCTTTAATATAGCTTTTCACATTTGTCCCCGTTATATGCGCCTGCTTTAAAGTGGAGGCAAAAGCGGAGCCTAAAACATTATTCATTTGAAGAACGCTTCCAGACACGATGAAGGCGTCAAGATTCTTGTAGCCGACCGCAACAGATATTGTTTCATTTAACATTGGTATATTGAAGCCCGCGCTGGTCACACCTGCAACCCGAGTGGATATTATAGTGCCGAATAAAGGCCAAAGCAAATTGAAAAATATCAGCACCCAAAGGGGATAGGAAGGAAGAAGAAGATGAACGAAAACAACCTGACAAGATGATGCAATAAAATAGATGATGAGAAGTTTGCTGTAATATTTAATGTTCGAGAGCTTCCGTGAGCTGCTTTTACTCCTAAAGAAGTCGAGAATCCTGTTAATGTTCTTCAGAAATGGAAACACTATTAAGCTAAACCCTAAACCGATCATTACACTGTTCCAAAATCTTAGCTGGGACCAGAAGAAATTGTAGATTGTATCGGACCCCGGTTGCCAAGCGCCTATGCCGCTAGTCCATAAGCCATACTTTACAAGTAGAAGGTTTCCTATAAAGTAAAATGCTAGATTGCCTAGAAGCATTAGGGAAGCAACACTGAAGGGGATCACCAATCCCATAGCGTAAGCAAGCGGATCTATGGGGAAAGCCAGAGAGGCCCCGTTTAAATGTAGCATTTCCAGATTCCTGTTAAGGTCGATCCATGGGATAGTAACGAATTGACCGAAACCAGAATAGTAAATGCGCCAAGGGAACAGTGATGGGAATAGTGATGGGAAGAGATAAACTATCATGGCAGGTAACGCGCCTACAAATGCGCTAGCATACAATATTTTTTTTCTACGAGATGTGTGAGACTCAACTAAAGCGAAAATCCCCTCAGCCATCGCTCCTTGTATCGGGAAGTCCAAGCGCTCCTCCATCCTGTAAGCTATCAACCCAGTGGTTATCATGACAGTTATTTGAAGAAGAAACGACGTTATACTTATGACAATTGGTAAAATCCATACATCATTAAGAAAAGTTCTACCAGAAAAAGTGCTAGGAACCCTATACCAAGAAGGAATGCCGGAAGCAAAGCCATACTCATTTAGGAGGGGTGAGTTAGCAAAGTAATAATTATTGTAAATAAGATTTAGGAAATAGAAAGCCCCGCCGAAACCTGCGAATCCTAACATGCTGATGGGGGCGATCGATGTTATTAGGAAGGCCTCTTGGGGAGATAAAGGTTTTTGATAGAGATTTGTTATTTCAGCGAAAACTATCAATAGCACCCAAACCGAGAAGGGAAGAAAAAGCCAGTATACAAGCTGATAATAAATCATTACCGGTGTTACTACTGCTCCACACAGAATTATCATAATCACTACTCTAGGAGTCAAATCTTTAGTTTTCAGTTCGCTTTCCGACAAAACCGATTTCCCACCGTCAGCATTTCATTAGCTTCTCATGCCATAATACGACAACATTATATTTCGGATAAATTGAATTAAATTCTTGATAAATTTTTCGGGAACTTTGGATATTGGCTTGTATTTTAGCTTAAGCTCATATGTGCTCGAGCCACGCTTCTTAAATGCTATAAGCTCGCTTTTGGAGGCATATATACCGTAAACATAAGTGAATTTAAATCTCAGCGAATTACCTAACTCGTCTTCAGCTTCCTCAAATCTAAGATCTTCAATTCTAATGGTAAATCCTCTCTTTAATTCTTCAAGCTTGCCAAGCACAAAGCTCACAAATATATCTTTTTCCTTCTCATCGAACTTGAAGGGTAATGAATATTCAGATTGAGCCGATAAAGCAAAGATTTCAGCTTCCCTTCTTTCTCTTTCTTTCCGCGTTAAGCTCATTTTCCGGATTCCTGAGGGAACAGCTAACAATACAGCGTTCATGGCAGGCTTTAAGCTGGCTAATGCAGATATCACAAGCGCTATGCAGGTTGAACCTATAGACCAATACCACTCTAACTTAGGGTGAACTGCAATATTTAATGATAGAAGAATGAAGAGTTGATAGGTAAATAGGCCGCCTATGTATCCTAAGCCGCCTCCAACTAACCCTATGACTAGGCTTTCAGCTATTACGAGAATGGCAATGTGGGATGGATTAAGCCCTAAAGCCGTGTAGCTGGAGATTTCTTTCGCACGTCCTCTAACCACATTCATCATTGTGACGGCGATATTACACATCGATATTATTAATGGTATTAACACAGTTACTCCAGAAACCTCAATTCCCCAGCCCATATGATAAAAGGAGTATTTACTGTTACTGGTTCGATACGCCACGTACTCTCTGCTATATAATAGATATCTTAGAAAGCTATCTTCTTCCTCATCAGTCATGTTTGTATTAAATATTATACGCGTTACTGCAACGCGTGGTTTAAACATTTTAATAGCATCTTCATATTTCATGATGATTACTTGAGATGGAGGGCACGCTAGAGTAGTATAGCTTCCGCTCTCATTATCGAACTTTAAGTAGTATGGGAGGAGAATTCTTGAATCAATTTCCTTCAAGTTCTCAAGGGACGATTCATCGAAAATTCCCGATATAACTGCGCTTGCCGTATAGGAACCCTTAACAGTTATAGAAACAATATCTCCTTGAGAAACATCTAATCTTTCGGACACGGATTCGCTAACCATAATTGGAGTTAAGTTGCCATCAAATTCCGTTGGAGATTTCCCAAGAAGCAATATTTCTCTTTCATAATCAGTAAATATTTTTTCTGATTTAGAAAAGCCAATTACACCTCTTATAATTACGGATTTATTATCGTAAGTTAGCCTACAAACCTCTTCCTCTCTGGGTAAACTCTCGGCTTTAGGTGCTACATTAAGGATCCCTCTTCGATTCATCAACCATTGGATGTCGCCCTCGCTTATGGGCAACATTCTTTCCTGAAGAATATTTCGCACAAGAATCCCGTCGGTTTTATATGTGTACTGAGGAGTGAATGAATCTACCATGATATCTTGTACTCTGGATACGGAAGTGAAAGCGGTCATAGCTATAATAGTTATAAGGATTGAAATAAGCGTCAACAAAGTTCTCATCTTCTTTCTTCTAACATTTCTTTTCCCCATACTAAATATTATTGGGAGCAGTCTTGTAAGCGGAGGTCTCCCGTATACTGGTTTCTCCCTCCAAATTGCGGGGAGAACAAAGAAAATAGCCATTGGAGCAATGAAAGATAGAATTGAAATTTTCAAGAACGACGTGAAATCAACTATATGAGAGCCAGGATATATGAAAAAGAATGCAATTAGTTCAATCACGTAGTAAATGGGGGAGAATAATAGTTTAAGTTTCTGTTGATCAAAGCAGATAAAAGCCAAAGATACTGCAAAAAATGCTAGGAAGCTTGGAATCAGAGATACTCCCATCATGGCGGTTTTCGCAAGTTTATTCAGCTCGCTTCTAATCGACTGAATCTTCAGGTATGCTATTCTAAGATATGAGATGGAATCAGTGTATTGCTTTCGCTCTAGACTTCTGCGTGCCTTGATTATTGCTTCCTCAACATTTCTGGTTTTCTCTTTCTGTAAAGCAACATAAAATCCCTCTCTTTCAGCTTGACTTAAATCATTAAATAGATCAACAAGCTCGTTCTGAACAACCATGAAGCTCTCAGGAAGAGCTCCTTCGGGAAGAGCTATCTCTAGCAGCTGATTCCACTCCACTAAATACCCTTCACCCTCATTATCTATCACGAAATTGAAAAACCCATACCGCTCTAAACCTTCTTCCCGCTCTAAAAGAACAAGCGCCTTCACGAATAGCTTAAATCTTTTGTTGCTTGGAACTATAACGATTCTCTCGTCTAAACCGAGAAACCTTGCATCTTCAGAATTTGGTCCATACAACAAAATCGGCTTTATCATCCCATATCTTGACGTAAAATTAGAACCATTAAGCACTAAAACTCTAACCGAAAATGAAGGAGCTGGAGGAATGTTCGGTGATTTAACATATCGTATATCGCCTAAAAGGCGGATTGTTGCAGCCTTATGTAAATATAAGGTTATGTTCGAAAAATTCTCTTGCTGAGAAAGATCAAACTCAACCTTCGCTGGAAGATAATCGAATACACCATTCTCTCGCTCTCGATACGCATATAAGGCTAGAGAATGAATGGGGATCACCGCCCCTTCTAAAAAGAAGACTCCATTACTGTCAGTTATAGTTTTATTGATAATCGTGGATGAATCTACATCCCATAGAACAAGAGTTGCATTTGGAATGGGAGAAAAATCTTCTTCGTCTAAAATGACACCATTAATGATGATGGTTTCCCCAGCTAGTTTAGCGGAAGAAAACCCAACTAAGAAGTTACTTACTAGTAGAAGAAGGAAGAAAAGAGTAATGAATTTAATTTTCTCCCCCGTAGACACTTTAGGCATCCCATCAATCTCCATATCAGGTGTTAATTATGTGTACCCTTGGATTAAAACATTTACGTTTATAACGCGTGCTTCTTTTTTTCTTTTAGGATTTTCAATAATTTCTAATAAAATGTCAATATAAAAAATTAAAATTTACTATTGTTAATTTTTCGTGGTTTAAATTTATAAGAGGAAGAGTTTATTGATTTATGTTGGTGATCGAGTTGGCAGTATTACTTTATCTTTCTGATGAGATTGAGGAGAAGATTAGAAATCTGGCCTATGAAAGATTTGGTAGGAGGAAAGGGGTCTTAAGCATCTTAGCCAAGCAGATTTTCAGGGGATACCTTAGGAAACTGAGAGGCAGAGAGTACGCGCGTAATTTATTTACGAAAAATGTAGAATTATAGAATTTTATTATCCTAAATGCTTGAGACACCTGTATTCTCCATCAACTCGCCACTTAAGGCTGAGCTTCTCTCAACCCCCCTCTTAAGTTATTAAGTTACAATATTTTTATATTTAAATTTTTTACCAGAATTAAAGGGAGGATTCTAAATCTTAGGGGTTCCAATTACGCTGAATAGAGAGAAAGAGGCGTTAGCAACTCTTGAGGATTTGAGCGCCCGTAGAGAGGAGAGGATTCTCTTAAAGAAACGTGTAATCTACAGACTATCAGACAAAGGAGGGAAAATCCTTGAGATCTGTAAGAACCTATCAAGTGGGGAGGCTGAGAGCTTCCTAGGATTATCACCCGCCTTTCTTCGTCATTAACGTTTTTATGTATTTCATGTGTAGTGAAGTATGCCTTTTTATATGCAAGTGATTCAGACATGGATTTCAGCCTAATGGGGTTGTGAAATATGTTAGTGAGTTGCGAAAAAAGGAGGTTATTTTTATTGGGTAGCTACTAAAGTATGTATGATGGTGTAGATATCTGGGGATGGCGGGTAGAATCGCAGGACTGGTTTGACTTCGGTTTCCATCTCGGGGATTTTTTGTTCGAAGAATTCTTTAACCTTCTTTCCGGCCTCTTTAGACTTTGCTTTATAGATGCACCAAGCTTCTAGGTTTCTTATATAGGAGAAGCATAGACAAACATCTTCTGGAAGAGATTGAAGAACTTCCAGCACTTTTCTCAACCATCATATATAGTCTTCTTTCTTCCACTTATGGATTGCTAAAAACAGTGGCATTAAATTATTAATCTTAATATTTTTAATATTTAAGTCTTCATGTCTACGTTTCTACGTTATAAATGGAAAGAGAGAATGCATCTAATTTACTCTCCTTTTTTAAAGAGGAAGGATCGTCTTTACATCATTTTTTATTGTTCTTTTGGTTCGCATATGAGCATGGGCTGATGGGTGCCGGGCTTATATTTCCGGATAATAGCGTAGTTCATCCCTCTCATTAGTTTCTCAATCGTTAGGATCTGCTGTTCATAGGGGGAGTGAACCTCCACTATCACACGCGGTTTACATCGCTCAATGGTTTCCTTCGCGCCTAAAAGAACTGGAAACTCATAACCCTCTGTGTCAATTTTTATTAGGCCTACATTCTCGAACTGAAAGCTATCAAGCGTCTTCATGGAAACTCTAATTGTTTTACCTAAGAAGAAACCCTTAGCTTTGCATATGACGCTGTCATAAACTGACATTCGATGAAGATTCAATATGGCTTCTCCATTCTTGTCGCCTAACGCTATATTATACACATGAACATTCGGCAAAGCCCTTTTTACAAGATACTTGTATGGTCTCGGACTCGGCTCAAAAGCGTAAACTTCAAATCCCTTCTTGGCAACATAATTCGTCCACATCCCAAAGTTTGCTCCAACATCAACAAAGCATCCCCCATGCAACGGCGTCATATAGGGCTCAATTATTTCTTCACTATCGATTGGAAGAAGATTTCCACCTAACCTTCGATTTATTTTTTGCAGCAGCTTATGAACTGTGAGACGAAGTACTCTTTTACTCCAAATGTACTCTTCAATGAAAAACTTT
>Ga0190363_1001794_pt1 | contig 12622 bp, 16 predicted proteins | sample 48721867_MG_FD_161272 | JGI IMG/M metagenome (GOLD analysis project Ga0190363, IMG submission 161272) | Hydrothermal vent microbial mat bacterial communities from Southern Trench, Guaymas Basin, Mexico - 4872-18-6-7_MG | ecosystem: Environmental > Aquatic > Marine > Hydrothermal vents >...
AAGTAAAAAATTAAGAGAAAAATTAAAAGAGCAGGCAGAGAAAATGAAAAAAGAAGTAGTGAAAAGATTTAAGGAAGCAAAAGAGTTAAGTGAAAAAGTTTATAAAAAAACAGTTGATGAAGTAGCAGTTTTTTGGAAAAAAGCCAAAAAAATAAAAGATGAAGATTTAAAAGAGATTGTAGATTATTTAAAGTCAAAATGGCCTGATATTAAAAAGAAAATAAAAGAAGAGGGAGAGAAAGAAAAAAAAGAGAAAAAAGAAAAGAAATAAAAAATGCCAGTTTTGTATCGGAAATGGCGTCCTCAAAAGTTTTCTGAAATTTTAAATCAAGATTTTCCTAAAAAAGTTTTATCTTCTCAAATAAAAGAAGGAAGAGTATCTCATGCTTATCTTTTTTATGGACCTCGTGGAACAGGAAAAACAACAACAGCGAGAGTTTTTGCCAAAGCAATAAATTGTGAAAAAAGAGAAGGATTTGAACCTTGTGGAAAGTGTTTTTCTTGCCAGGAAATTCAAAAAGGTTCAGCCTTTGATTTAATTGAAATAGATGCTGCTTCTAATCGAGGAATTGATGAAATTAGAACTTTAAGAGAAGAAGTTAAATTATCACCTGCTCGCTTTAAATATAAGGTCTATATTATTGATGAATGCCATCAACTTACTCAGGAAGCTTCAAATGCTTTGCTTAAAACTTTAGAGGAACCACCTTCACGTGTAATTTTTATTTTATGCACTACTGATTTTTCCAAAGTTTTACCCACGATTGCTTCGCGCTGTCAAATATTTGAATTTAAAAAAATTTCTTTTAAAGAGATTAAAAATTATCTTCAAAAAATTTCCCAAAAAGAAAATGTTAAAATTGAAGATTCTGGCTTGGCTTTAATTTCATCTTTATCAGAAGGATGTGTAAGGGATGCTTTGTCTTTATTAGATGAAGTATTTTTGGCTCTTGGAGGAGAAAAAACAATTACAAAAAAAGAAGTGGAAAAACTTCTTGGAGTTTTGCCCCAAGCGATGGTTTATCAGTTTTTTGATCTTTTGCTAAAAAAAGACAAAAAAGGTGTGGTTGAGTTTTTAGAAAGAATTTATAAGGAAGGAAAAGATTTGCAAATTTTTTTAAAAAAGTTTTTATCTTTTCTTGAAAATCTTTTGTTTTATAAATATTTACCCTCGGCTTTACTCAAAGAAGAACTTTCAGAAGAAGAAAAAAAAGAAATTTCAGAAAAAAAAGAAAAGATATCAGAGGAGAGGTTAAGAAAAATAATCAATATGTTTCTCAATGCCTACAAAGAAGTGCGCTTTTCTGATTTTCCTTTGCTTTCACTTGAACTTTGCTCTCTTGATGTGATTGATTTTTTGAATAAAAATTAAAATATGTCCCCGTAGCTCAATTGGAAGAGCGGCTGCCTTCTAAGCAGCAGGTTGGAGGTTCGATTCCTCCCGGGGACGCAAAAACAAAAATTTAAAAATTCTCAAATATTAAGCGAAATACCTACTTACGAAAAAAATTTATCATTGACAAAAAAATTTTTATAATTTCCTTTAAGGGACAATTTTGTCTCTTTAAAGAAACAGTATTTATGGCTTTGCTAAGCTTTCTTTTTGTTCAGAAAAAATTTAAAGAAGAGAAAATAAAAATCTTTTCTGTTTTTGATTTTCAAAAAATTTTTAAAGTGAAATATGAAACAGCTAAAAAATGGATTTCTCGTTATCAAAAGAAAGGTTATTTAATAAAAGCAAAAAAAGGCCTTTATTTTTTAAAGGAAAATGCACCTTTAGATTTTGAATTAGCTAATCGTCTTTATCAACCCTCTTATGTTTCTTTTGAATCAGCTCTTTCTTTTTATGGAATTTTGCCAGAGACCATCTATCAAATAACTTCAGCTACTACCAGAAAAACAAAAAGTTTTCAGGTGGAAAATTTAAAAAACTTTTAAATTTAATTCAAAAAATCTATGCTTGATTTTGAATATCTTAAAAAATTAGCCATTAAGTTTCAGAAAAGACAAGAAAACATAGTTAGAGAATATCTCCAACATTTGTTTTTGTCTTTTCTTTACAAATTAAAGGGCTCAGAAAATCTTTTTTTAAGGGTGGGTCAGCTCTGAGGATTTTGTATCAAAGTCCTCGGTTTTCTGAAGATTTAGATTTTAGTGCTAAAAATTTTCTTTTTAGAAAAAAAAGAATCTATTTTTTTAGAAGTTTTGTCTCAAATAGAGAAAGAAAATATAAAAATTGATCTTAAAGAAGCTAAATTTACTTCTGGGGGTTATTTGGGAATTTTGAGTTATCATCTTTTAGATTTTAAAGGAGAAATTTTTTTTGAAGTTTCTTTGAGGAAAAAAGAAAAACCAAAAGGAGAAGTTCAGACTATTGTGGGAGAATATTTACCAGCTTATTTAATTTTCTCTTTGAGTCCTCAACAACTCGAAAAGAAAAATTTCAGCTTTAATTGAAAGAGGAAAGCCACGAGATTATTATGACCTTTATTTTATCCTTAGACATCCCGAATTAAAAAAATTTGTTAGCAAAAAAGATCTTGAAAGGGCAAAAGAAAAATTAAAAAAAGAAAGAATTAATTTCAAAAGAGAGTTAGAAACTCTTTTGCCTATCAGCCATCATCCAATTTTGAAAAATTTTAAAGAAAGACTTTCTCAAGAAATAGAAAAATATTTATAATGCATTAATATACGCCATATCTGAAATAATTATAAAAATGAAAAAAAGTGAAATAACTATTTTAGGAATTATTCTACTTTCGCTCATTATCAGTATTTATTTCTATCCTCAGATGCCTGAGAAAATAGCCTCGCATTGGAATGCCCAAGGACAAGTAGATGGCTATATATCAAAATTCTGGGGGTTGTTTTTGATACCATTTATTCTTATTGGACTTGCTATACTTTTCCTTGTCATTCCGAGAATAGATCCATTGAAAGCAAACATTGAGAAATTTAGGAAATATTATGATGAATTTGTCATTTTATTTTTTATTTTCATACTTTCAGTTCACTTTCAAGTAATTCTCTGGAATTTTGGAGTTAGAATAAGTCCTAATGTAATTTTTCCAATCGGTATCGGAATTTTGTTTTTTTATGTTGGGATTCTTTGTGAAAATGCAAAAAGAAATTGGTTTATAGGCATAAGAACTCCTTGGACATTGAGTAGTGAAAGAGTATGGGAAAAAACTCACAAAATTGGTGGGAAGTTATTTAAAATTGCGGGAATAATTACTTTTTTGGGAGTATTTTTCCAAAGCTATACGTTGTTTTTCATTCTTGTTCCTGTAATTTCAGTTGCAGTCTATACGATTATTTATTCCTACTTGGAATATCAAAAGGAAGTAAAATGATGGCATGTTCGGAAACTCCCCACTTTGGTACGCTTCATCTAAACCTTTAACGAAATGCGAGCGAGCTGATTGATTTATAAATAAAAATTTTGTAAAATTAAAAAGTTTATCCCTTTCAACAAAAGATTTAAATAAAAGTTTATCCCTATTAACATTATGGAAAGATATTTGGTAGAGAAATAAGTAGAAGAATTGCAACCCAATTGAGAGGAAGAAGTTTAGATGTGAATAGGTGGATCTTGTAATTAAAGAAGGCCTAAAGGTAAAGCAGTTAATTCAGGTAAGTTATGCTTCAGATAGGAATGAGATAAATGAAAGAGAGATTAAATCTTTGTTGAAGGCTTCTGAGTTGTTAAAATGTAAGGATTTGCTCTGCATAACCTGGGATTATGAAGGAGTGGAGACAATTAAGAGAAAGAAAATTAAGTTTTTACCTTTGTGGAAGGGGTTGTTGGATTTTAATAGAATTTTTATATGAAAAGAGTCACTTTGAACTCAAAAATTAAAATCTTGATTGGGATTTTGGCTGGAATTTGTGGAATAATAATTTTATGTCTTATTTTCAGCAGTTGTTCGAGTTATTCGTGTTGTTATTGTTTTAATTTAATTTGTGTAGATACAGGATTTAGAGAAGTTGCAAAAGATAGTCAAAAAATTGCTGAAATACACAGGATACAGGTAGCTTTAGAAATGTACTATGAAATGTATGGTCATTATCCTGGAATAGGTGGAAAAGATTCTTGGAAAGAAACAAAGGAAATATTGATAAAAGAAAAGTTGTTAACTCTAAAGCAAATATTTTATGAGCCTGAATATTGGGTTTCTGAAAATAAAAAAGAGTATGTATTAAAGGCGCTTTTAAATACTCATTTAGAAGAACTAAACAGGGATGTGGATGGTTATCCTCTTGGTCCAAACAAGGTTTGGTGTGGGGAAAACGGAGAAAAAGAAAGAGAATATTGTATTTACAATACAAAGATTAAAGAACTGAGACTTTCTGATTTCACTGAAGCTTTCAAAGATAGAACTTTGATTGTTGTTGGGGATAATACTTCTGATACTGAATTGCAGGCTATAAATGAAATTGCTGATTATTTGCAAAAGAAGACAGGAAATAAGCCTTTGATAAAAAAATATTCTGAAATTACAGAGAAAGATAAAAGAAATCACAACTTAATTATTGCTGGCACACCAAAGACAAATTCCTTCCTTGAGGAGGTGTATGCATTGACAGATGCAACAAAGGTGACGGAAGAATTCCCTGGCGAAGGTAAGGGGGTTTTGGAGATTTTGCCAAATCCTTGGGATGAGAGTAAAGCAATGTTGTTGGTTGAAGGATGGGATGAGTGGGGAGTGAAGGCGGGGAGTGAAAGAACAAAAAGAGAAAGTATTGATATTAAGGAAAAAATACTAATTGTGTTCTACACTGGCTCTTCAGAGCAAATAACACATTCGATTCTATCTAAAGTTTTTGCTGGCGTCATATTTTACAAAGCTATAACCAAACCTACAGCTCCACCTGGGTTTAGCATTATAGCTGTGTATAAGGGGAGAGAATACCATATGCCGGATGATTTCAACTATCTAATGTTTGACTATGGTGTCAATCTTACTGATTCAAACGCTATCGATTTAGCAAAAGCTTTTATCATCGTTTCGAGACCGTGGGATCATTCTCAAGTTAATTTCACAACCGAATCTTTGATAAATGATACAGTTATAATTAACACTTACTCAAGAATAAATGGAATTACGGATAAATGGAGGTTTGATATTAAAAATGGACAATTCGAAAATGTTAAAAGAGAGATCACAGGATTTAAACAAGGGAATTACGTATATGTAGAGGATGCTCCAGGTCCTTGGTTGCCAGGCTCTACAACTGAATATTATTTAAAACTTAGGAGGTGATTATTCCATGAGAAAAACCCTCGCTCTAATTATTTTCCTCACACTATTAAATGTAAAAGGCTTTTATCATCGTTTCGATAACATGACGGGAAATTGGGGACGTGCACATTTCAGAAATTCCGCCTCAAAGCCCTAAAAGGTTGAAAAACCTTATAATAAAAAGGAGAATAAATTATGATGAAAAACAAAAAAATCTCAATCGTAGTAGGAGTTGTGATTTTAATCTCTCTAATAGGCGGGATTCTTTTGTGGAAATCTAAATTTGTGCCAAATGTAGTAGTTTTTACAGACAAAACTGAGTATAAAGAGGGAGAGAAAATTACTCTGTCTATAACTAATAATCTTAAAGAGCCAATATTTCTTCCCGGGTGTAATCATTACATTATTGAGAAGAAAGATAAAGACGGATGGAAAGAAAGCTCTCCTTATATTAAGCGTTGTGCATGGGAGGGCTTTGCCTTTAAAATAGATGTTAGTAAGACCGAAGTTTTCAATTTATTTGCTCTCGAACCCGGATTTTACAGAGCGAAGTTGTCTTATAGTATAGGTTGCGAAGAGGGAAAACCTTTAAGTAAGGCAAGATGTAAAAGTAGTAACACAGTTTACTCCAATGAATTCACGATTAAAGAAACAACCAAAACACCTTCGGACTGGAAAACCTATAGAAACAAAGAGTATGGATTTAAGTTTAAATATCCTCCAGAGTTTGAGATCATTTCAAGTTTTGAACCATTACATTCTTTCTTGAAAGAAAGGTTAGTGTTCATTCAACAAACCAAGTCTTTTCCTGATTATAACCTCTCTATAACTTATGTGTTGGGTATAACTAAATCAAAAGAAGATAAGCAACCTGCTAAATGTTTTGTCTCTCCACGAGATAAAACATTATTAACAGAAAAAGTGAACATTAATGGAGTTGTGTTTTATCACGCCACTGATGGCGGTGTGGCAGCAGGTACTCAATATTTTTCTGAAATTTACCGAACCATTTACCGACAGGAGTGCCTTGAAGTTGCTCTAATTGTTAAAAGTAGCAGTGATTGGATTGTTGAAGGAGTGGAACAATTGAATAAGAAGGAAAAGGAAAAAGGATTGGATATTCTTCATCAAATTCTCTCTACTTTTAGGTTTTTGGAGGAAGAAGAAAGGATCATGGAAAAGAAAATAAAAACATACCAATCTCCCGATAGTTTTCTTATTGCCAAAGTTATTCCCGGAAAGAAAAACCGATTAGGAAATGGATGGGAAAGCATAATTGAAATTTGGACAAATGATGGAAAATTGCTCCAAAAGAAAAATTATACTTCAGAAGATGGAGATCACGGTTTGGTAATAGCTCAAGCCGCCTGGACTCCTGATTCCCAATTTTTTATTTATAGCGCTTATAGCTCTGGTGGTCATCAACCATGGTTTTCAAGAGTGTATGTTTATAGTAGATCCTGTGACAAAATATACAACTTCAAAGAGGTAACTGGATTTACGGTAGCACGTGATGAATTCACAGTGGCAACTCCTGACATTGTGGCTTTCACAGTTTATACTTCCCCGGGAATGGGACCAACTGCTACAAAATCTTTTAAATTGAGTGATGTAATCAACACTTTAAAATAGAGGAAGGGTCATTTTTATTTGGTAGAATTGAATTGAATGTAACAAATTCAAAAGGATTGAATTTGGATAATTACGTTGAGAAGTTTATAGCTGATAATGATTTGACTATTGAAACAAGAAGAACTACTACCCTTGCCAATAGAGAAGGAATTAAATTAACTTATAGATTTGGTGGAACAGACAGATATGGAGAAGTAACTTTCGTTAGAAATAATGGAAATATTTATGCTATTGGATATACTAGCGGTATCTTTCTTTTCCAATGAACCAAAAATTCTTTCAAAGATGCTTTTAACTTTTAAGTTTTTTGAGCAAGACGAAACCGCCAATTGGAAAACATATTCAAATCCAGAGGTTAATTTTATTTTTAAATATCCGAATAATTGGGAAATTAAAAAAGATTATGAGTATAAAAATGCAGCCTGTCAGCTAGATCAAAAATGCAAGGGAATCAGAGTAGTTGAATTGGGTAAAATGGAAGATTCCAAAATACTTATTTCAATAAACAAACCTCAATGTAGTGGGATTAAATACGATACGCTTCCAGGAAATAACTGGATTTGTGTTTTTAACGATAATTCAGAGACATTAAATGTTTATGAGAAAATTAAAGATTCTTTTCAGATACTTTCTGAATAATCATGAAATTTTATTTTTCCTTTTCCAAAAAGAAAAAAAGGAAAATAAAAAATACTCTCGATTTAAGAGCTATTATTAAAAAATGTTTCGGATTTATAATATTTTAAAAGGATTTTATGACGCAAATTCTAATATTTGGAGATAGTATAACTTATGGAGCTTGGGATAAGGAAGGAGGATGGGTTCAAAGATTAAGAAGATTTTTGGATGAAAAAAATTTAACGAGTCCTGATTTCTATTGCGTAGTTTATAATTTAGGGATTTCTGGGGATACTTCTGAGGATTTATTAGAAAGGTTTGAATTTGAAACAAAACAAAGATTAAAAGAGCATAAAGAAACAATAGTAGCTTTTGCTATAGGCATAAATGATTCTCAATTTGTTCATAGTGAAGGAAACCATAGGGTTCCGATAAAAAAATTCAAAAACAATCTTCAAGAATTAATTAAACTTGCTCAAAAATTTTCTTTAAAAATTATCTTTGTCGGTTTGACTCCTGTTGACGAAGAAAAGACCACGCCAATTCCTTGGAACTCAGATAAATTTTACAAAAATGAATACATTGAAAAATATAACCAGGTAATTAAAAAAGTTTGCGAGGAAAACAAAATTTATTTTATTGAGATATTTAAGAAGTTTGAAGCCACGGGTTATCAAGAATTATTAGAGGATGGATTACATCCAAATTCAAAAGGACATAAGAGAATTTTCGAAATTGTAAAAGATTTTTTAATTAAAAATAATTTGATTTAGATATACATCCTCTTTAATTTATAAACTAAATTTGATAAAAAATAATAATGAAAAAGAAAATTTTTCTTTTTTTGATAATTGTTTTGTTGGTAGAGTCAGTTGCGTTTTATTTTTATGTGAAATATACTCGCAAGAAGTTAAGGGAAGCAGAAACCAATCTTAAAAAAATTGAGCTTTTAAATAATGAAATTGAAAAATGTCATGAACTTTTAAGTAAAAAGACAGGGAGTTTTGCTGAGTATGAATATTGCAAAAGGCTTCTTCAGACTTTTGAAGAAGTTAAATAAAAATATATAATAAAAAAATTTCTAAAGGTAAATTGAAAGAAAAATGAAAGTAAAAAAGAAGATAATTTTTATTTTCCTAGTGTTTATTTTTGGGGTTTTGCCTTTTTTTACCAAAAAAAATACTTTTCTTTTTTCAAATGGTGTTTTAGGAGAAGATTTCTTAAATAAAAGAATAAATGTTTTGATTTTAGGCCACCGAGGAGAAAAAGCAATTGCAGGAGGAATTTTGACAGACTCAATCATGGTTTTTTCTTTGCTACCTCAACAAAAAAAAGCGGCTTTGGTTTCTATTCCTAGAGATTTATATGTGAAAATTCCAGAGAATGGTTGGTGGAAAATTAACCATGCTTATGTTTATGGGAAAAAAAGAGGATCTGGACTTGATCTTCCCAAAAAAGTTGTTTCAGAAATTACTGGTCTTGAAATTCAATATGCAGTCGCTTTTGATATTGAAGCAGTTAAAGAAATCGTAGATATTCTGGGAGGAATTGATATTTATGAAGAGGAACCTTTTTATGGAGAATTTTATGGACACAAAGTCTCTCTTAAAAAAGGTTGGAATCATCTAAATGGTTCTGAAACTCTTGCTTACATAGGAGTGCGCAATTTTAGAGAAGGGGATTTTAAAAGAATGAACCATCAGCAAAAGGTAGCAGTTGCGATAAAAGAAAAAATAGAAAAAGAAGGTTTACTTAAAAGACCAGATAGAATTTTAAAAATTTATCTTTCGCTACGCTCTCATATTGATACAGATGTGCCTTTATTTCAAATAAAAAATTTGCTGGAGAATTTCAAAAATATCAAAATTGAGGATATTAAAACATTTGAATTTTCTACTTCAAATTATCTACGTGCCACCCATACGCGTGATGGGGCTTATATTTTGATTCCAAAAAAAGGATGGCAAAATTATGAAGATTTACATTTTGTGTCTCAAAATATTTTCAATGAAAATACTTTTTCAATAGAAAATGAAACTCAGCCCTAAAATCTTTTTTTATTTATATTTTTTGTTTGTCGGAGCTATTTTTGGTTTTTTGATAAGAAATTTTTTTGGAGGTGCTGAAAGTCAAACTCTTAAAGATCTTGCTCCTTTGATTGAAAGCTACAAAGAAATTAAAGAAGACTCTCTTTTCTTTTCTTCAGAAATTAGACAAAAAGTTATCCAAGGAGGAATTTCAGGAATGATTGAGTCTTTAGGCGATGAGTATGGAGAGTATCTTTCTCCAAAAGAGGCAAAAGAGTTTAAAGAGTCTCTTTCAGGAGAATATGAAGGAATAGGAGCAGAGGTAGGAATAAAAGATGACACTCTTACTATTATTACTCCTCTTGAAAACTCACCCGCAAAAAAGGCAGGACTTTTACCTGAAGACAAAATAATAGAGATTAATGGAGAGTCTACTAAAAATTTAACTTTATCTGAGTGCGTAATGAAAATTAGAGGAAAAGCAGGAACTTTTGTTGTTTTAACCATCAAGCGCAAAGATAAAACTTTTAAAGTAAAAATAAAAAGAGCCAGAATAAAAATCCCTTCTTTTTCTTATAAAAAAATTGAAAATATTCCAGTAGTTTCTTTTTATCATTTTTTCGAAAATACTCCAAAGGAGTTTAAAGAAAAAGTTCCTGATATTTTACTTTCTTCTGAGAAAAAAATGATCTTAGATTTAAGAAATAATCCTGGAGGTTATCTTGAGAGTGTAAAAGAAATTGCAAATTTTTTTATTCCCAAAGGAAAAGTGATTTTGATTGAAAAAGGAAAAAGTTTAAAAAAAGAAATTCTGTCTCAAGGTCCAGGAGTTTTTAAAGATTGGAAAATTGTAATTTTGATTAATAAAGGTTCTGCTTCAGCAAGTGAAATTTTGGCTGGGGCAATAAAATATCATAACAAAAAAGCAACTATTTTAGGGGAGAAAAGCTTTGGCAAAGGAACAGTTCAGCAAATGATTTCTCTTTCAGATAATTCTTGCTTGAAGTTAACTGTTTCTCAATGGCTTTTGCCAAATAACCGCTCAATTGACAAAAAAGGAATTGAGCCTGATTTTAAAACAAAAACTCCTTTAAAAGAAGCTTTAAAAATTCTGAAAAAATGATTTTTCCTTTATCTGATGAGAAAGTTTCTTATAAAAGGTTTATTCCTTTTTGTGTAATTTTTTTAATCCTTGCAAATGTAATTATTTTTTTAATGATGCTTTCTTGCCCTAAAGAATATATCCAAAAATACGCTCTTTTTCCTCAAGATATCAAGGAAGGAAAAAATTTTTTTTCGCTTATTTCTTCAATGTTTCTCCACGGAACTTTTTTGCATTTAATTTTTAATATGTGGTTTTTATGGATTTTTGGAGATAATCTTGAATGGCGCTTAGGAAAGATTAGATTTATTTTGTTTTATTTTATTTGTGGAATTATTGGTGGACTTTTTTTTGCAATTCTTTCTTCAAAAAACATTCCTGCAGTGGGAGCATCAGGAGCAATTTCAGGAATTCTTGGAGGATATTTTGTTTTATTTCCCAAAAATAAAATAAAAATTCTTTATCCTGTATTTTTTCCTCCTTTTTTAATTCCTGCATATATTCCCGCTTTTGTCTTTCTTTTAATATGGTTTTTATATCAGATTTTCTATCCCGAACCTTATGTTGCTAGCTCTGCTCATATTTTTGGATTTTTGGCCGGAGCATTTCTTGCGAAAATTTTTAAAAAAAGATAAAATTTAAGCGTTATGCCAACAAAAAAGAAAAAACCAACCACTTCTGGCCAAAGAAAGCAAGTGGTGGTTGATTATTCAGTTTTGACTAAAAAAGAACCAGAGAAAAGGTTAACGATTTCTTTAAAGAAAAGAGCAGGAAGATCGCGTGAAGGAAAAATTGCAGTTAGATTTAGAGGAGGAAGTTTTAAAAGGAAATATAGAATTGTAGATTTTGGTGAGAAAAAAAAAGGAGTTCCTGCAAAAGTTGAAGCAATTGAGTATGATCCTTCAAGAACTGCTTTTTTGATGCTTCTTTGTTACAAAGACGGAGATAGAAGATACAGAATTGCTCCAGAAGGAATAAAAGTGGGAGATGAAGTTATTTGTGATGATAAAACAGAAATTAAAATTGGAAATCGGATGAAACTTAAAAACATTCCTCCAGGAACTTCAGTTTATGAGATAGAACTCAAACCTGGGCAAGAAGGAAAACTTGTGAGATCAGCTGGATCTTCAGCTCAGGTGCTTTCAAGAGAGGACGATTATGTAATTTTAAGTTTGGCTTCAAAAGAAATAAGAAAATTTCACGGAGATTGTTTTGCAACTATAGGTCAGGTTTCAAATGCCTCTCATTCTGAGGAGGTTTTAGGAAAGGCTGGAAGATCACGTCTTCGTGGAAGAAAACCTCGAGTAAGAGGTACAGCCATGGGGGTTCATGATCATCCTCATGGTGGGGGAGAAGGAAAAGCACCAATTGGCCTGAAGCATCCCAAAACTCCTTGGGGGAAACCTACTTTAGGTAAAAAAACAAGGAAAAGCAAGAAATGGTCTGATAAATTTATTATTAAAAGAAGAAAATAAAATATGCCCCGCTCTCTCAAAAAAGGAGTTTGGGTTAATCCCAAACTTTTAAAAAAAATTAAAAAAGTAAAAGAGGGAAAAATGAAAGGTCCAATAAAAACTTGGTCCCGTGATTCTACAATTGTGCCTGAAATGATTGGAATGGAATTTTTAGTACATCAAGGAAAAGATTTTGTCCCTGTTAAGGTGAAAGAGGAAATGATAGGTCATAAATTAGGTGAGTTTGCTCCGACTACTAAGTTTCATAGACACGGGGGTAAAATGGAAAGAGAACTTCAGAAAAAAGAGAAAGAAGCTGAAGTAAAAAAGAAAAACCCCATAGGATAATATGCCAGAAATTAAAGCAAAACTTAATTATTTAAGGCAATCTCCAAGAAAAGTAAGACTTGTAGCAGATTTGGTTCGAGGAATAAGAGTAAAAGAGGCAAAAGTTCAGCTTGAATTTTCTCCAAAAAGAGCCTCAAAAGATTTGCTTAAGCTTTTGAATTCAGCCATTGCGAATGCAAAACATAATTTTGGACTAAA
>Ga0190363_1001795_pt1 | contig 12616 bp, 16 predicted proteins | sample 48721867_MG_FD_161272 | JGI IMG/M metagenome (GOLD analysis project Ga0190363, IMG submission 161272) | Hydrothermal vent microbial mat bacterial communities from Southern Trench, Guaymas Basin, Mexico - 4872-18-6-7_MG | ecosystem: Environmental > Aquatic > Marine > Hydrothermal vents >...
ACCCTAGACCCTTGACTCTAGACCATTTTTCGACTCTCGACCCTCGACTAATCCGACGCTGCGGACCGCGGACGGTGGACGGCGGACAATTGGCCATAGATACTACACTCAAGGGAAATAAGAGCGAACAGAAAATAAATTCTTGACAAGCGGGAGGGATTTTGATAAAATTTAGTTCGGTTTGCTGCCGGGTCGTCTAACGGTAGGACGCATGGCTCTGGACCATGTTGTGGAGGTTCGAATCCTTCCCCGGCAGCCAATGAAGTATGGCGCTATCGTCTAGGGGTCTAGGACAGATGGTTCTCAGCCATCAGGCCGGGGTTCGAATCCCCGTAGCGCTACCATTTAACCCCAGCCAGCCTAGCTGGCTGGGGAATTCACCGAGGAAGCTTGGGGTGATAAAAACATAATAAGGATAAGGTCGATGGCTTATTTAAGCGCTTGGCTGGTAGCGTTTGTGTCCTACCTCGTGTTGACCAGTTTTTCCGGAGGTATAGCCCTCTGGAGCAAGGGCGAATTAATAGCCGGGGCTGTCATATCTTTCTTCGTAGCGCTTGCCACCGGCAAGGTGTTATGTCCCACCTCTAAATCCTTCCGAATGTTAAACCCGATCAGATGGTTGAAATTGCTGCTCTATCTCATAGGTCCCTTCCCCCTCGCTATGGCGAGGGCCAACCTCGATGTGGCATACCGCGTCATAACGGGAAGGATCAAACCGGGCATCGTTAAGATCTCCCCTGATCTGAAGACCGATCTCGGAATCACCCTGCTCGCCAACTCCATAACGCTGACGCCTGGAACCCTATCCGTGGATATCGATGAGGAGAGGAACGATCTGTATGTGCACTGGATAAACGTCAAAAACACGGAACCATCTCCCCAGGAGGTCTGTGGGAGATTTCCCATCTGGGCTAGGAGGATAGCGGAATGAGCCTGACGCCGTTTCTAGTCATAGCTTTCCTGCTCATGCTTTCAGTGCTCATCACGCTGATCAGGATATCGGTGGGTCCGACCGTAGGCGATAGGCTGGTCGGACTGGATACGATGAACACGTTGGTCGTCGCGTTGATGGTTATCCTCGGTGTGGTCTTCGATACCGTGGTATACGTCGACGTGGCGATAGTCTATGCGTTGTTGTCCTTCATAGGGACGCTTTTCGTCGCCAAATATCTGAGGGAGGGCTCATGAGCGCTGTGGTTATAATCATATACGCGTTTCTGGTCATAGGGGTTATTTTCAACCTGTTGGGGTCAGTCGCCCTTTTGAGGTTTCCAGATGTCTACACGCGGCTGCATGGCGCCACCAAGTGCACCACCTTCGGATCGATCTTCACCACCCTTGCTGTGATCGTTTACGGGATATGGAACGGCGGGGGGAAGTATTGGACGCTGGCAGTTCACGCTTTCGTCGCTCTGATCTGTCTGCTGTTGACCAACCCCACGAGCGCACACGCCATCGCACAGGCGTCCCATCGCATCGGCATCAGACCTAAATATGCCGTGGTTGATAGGCTGGAGGAGAGGGAATGAAACTCTTCGATGTGTTTCACGCTTTAAACCTTATATTGATGGTTCTATCGGGATGGCTGGCGGTCAGGCTGCGTGACCTTTTGACCTCCATCATAGCGCTCGCCGCTCTGAGCTTGCTGCTGTCGCTCGAGTTCTATATCCTTCAGGCGCCGGATGTCGCCATAGCCGAGGCCGCCATCGCTGCGGGATTGAGCACCGCCATCTTCGTGCTGACCATCCGCAGAACGCGCCGGAGGGAGGAGGAGAGATGAAAAAAGGGCTGGGCTTTTTCTCGCTTGTGATCCTCATAGCCTCGATGATCGGCGGTTTCATGCAGGTGCATGATTTCGGGAAACCCCTCAGGACTGAGATGGACGATTACTTTATAGCGAACTCACAGGTGGAGGTGGCAGCCAACAACGCCGTGACGGCCGTGGTGTTCGATTACAGAGGATTCGACACCTTAGGTGAGGCAACGGTGCTCTTTGCCGCTGTGATAGGGGTCGCCACCGTCTTGAGGAGGATGAAGGGATGAATGGGATGTCCAAGATCGTCCGGACGATGGCCAGACTGCTTTATCCCTTCGTTCTGGCCTTCGGGGCGTATATCGTTATGCACGGCCATCTCACCCCAGGCGGTGGATTCCAGGGAGGAGCGGTCATCGCCTCCGGATTGGCGATGATGGTGGTCGCCTTCGGTCGGAGGAGCGAGAAACACGTCAGGGAAGGGGTTCTCTCCGTCATCGAGGATTTCGGAGCGCTGGCCTTCCTGGGATTGGCCTTCTTAGGAATCGGCACAACCTTCTTCTACAACCTGATCGCTAACTCCGGGTGGCTCTTCGGATCGTCGGTGAGCTATGGTTCAAATCCCGGATATCTCAACACCGGCGGCACGCTGCCGTATATGAACTGGGCCGTAGGACTCAAGGTTCTGGCCGGCCTGGGAAGCATCGTGGTGCTGATGGCCTTTGTCTTCGGGGAGGATGAGGATGAAGATACTGCTTGATCTGCCTTATATCTCCTGTGCGCTTCTGATAGGGTTCGGAGTTTACGCCGCCATATTCAAGAGCAACCTGATAAAGATCGTCATCGGTCTGTCGCTTGTTGAAAGGGGGGTTAACCTGTTCCTGGTATCCCTAGGATATCGGGAAGGGGCGAGGGCTCCGATATTCACCTACGCTCCAACGGAGAACATGGTCCTCCCAACCCCTCAGGCTCTGACACTTACAAGCATCGTGATAGGGCTGGCGACGACAGCCTTGATGTTAGCTTTCTGCATCCAGGTCTATAGAAAACATGGCACACTTGAATCCGATAGAATCGCCAGAAAATTGAAGGAGAAATCGGAATGAGCATAGTCGAACATTCACCGGCCCTTCTCGTCGGCATACCCCTTTTGGCCGCTTTCGCAACGCCGCTTATAAGTAAGGCTTCGGGTAAGTTGAGAGATATCTTCGTTTTCCTGTGTTTAGCCTTCATCTTCGCCCTCGCAGTCGTTCTGATATCGGACGTGATCCAGAACGGAACCAGGGTGTACGTCATGGGCGGCAAACTCCCCAGTCTGACCCTTCCAAGCGGCAAAACCTTCCCGATAAGGATAATTTTGGAACCGGATGCGATGAGCGCCCTCATGGTTCTGCTGACGGCTTTGATCGGCCTGATCGGTTTTCTCTATTCGCTGCAGTTCATAAGGGCCGAAGGGGCACCTGATAAGTTCTATACCCTCTTCATGCTGCTGATCGCCGGGATGCTCGGGCTGGAGATGACGGGGGATCTGTTCAACTTCTTCGTCTTCTTCGAGATCACCTCCATAGCTGCCTGTGGGCTCGTCGGGTTCAGGATATCCGAGGCGACCTCATCCGTGGCGGCCTTCAGAACGATGACCATCTACACCCTGAGCGGGTTGATTCTGCTTCTGGGAGTCGGGTTGCTCTACGGGGAGTACGATGCCCTCAACATCGCATATATCGCCTCAAAGCTCAGCTTCAGCGGCGTGGATAAGCTTGCTCTGGCCCTCTTCATCGGTGCACTGCTGATGAAGATAGGTTCCGTTCCCGCTCACATGTGGGTTCCCGACGCGTACGGTGAATCGCCCGCACCCGCCACCATCGCGCTGGTGATCAACACACAGGCGGGGCTTTACGGCCTTCTGAGGGTGTGCTTCACGCTTTTCGGCGTGTCAAGAGCGGCCCATATCGGCTGGTTGTTGGCCATCATCGGCACCATCTCGATCCTCGTCGGCGTGTTGGCATCCATCTATCAGAACGACCTCAAACGGCTGATAGCATACACTGCCGTCTCACAAACGGGATACATGCTCATGGCTTTAGGAGCCGGAATGGCCGCCAAAGGGGAGTTAGGGTTCGGACGGACGGCGCTTGAGGGAGGGGTATTCCACATATTCAACGACGTCATATCCATGGGTTTGGTCTTTTTGTGCGCTGGGATGATATATCGGGCGACGGGAATCAGAGACCTGAACAAGCTGGGGGGATTGGCAGGTAAGATGAGATGGATCGCCGTCCTGTTCCTCATAGGAGGATTAGCCGTGGCCGGTCTACCGCCCTTTAACGGGTTCGCCTCAAAGCTGATGATATACGAGTCCGTCTACAAGCTCAATCCTATATTCTCAGCACTCGCTCTCCTCTGCAGCATAATCCTTCTGGGCGTTTACGTCAGGCTCTTCTACTCCATCTTTCTCGGCTCGAAGCTCGTTGAACCTCAGAGGATACCGAAGGGCATGATACTCGCCTCATCCCTGCTGGCCCTTCTGATAATCGGTATAGGGCTTCTGCCGGGGATGGTGGTTAAATCCCTGGTTTCGCCCGCCGTCGGCGCCCTCATGGATAAAGCCGGTTACATCGGCAAGGTGATCGCTGGAGGGATGTGACGATGTTGGACGTTCTGAAATTGAACACCGGTTACGGGTTTTGGACGCCGCTAGTTCTCCTGGCATCAGGGGTCATAGCCTGTCTGGTGGTGCTGATCATCCGCTCTTTCGGCGAAAAGAGGTATAAGCCGAAGACGGAACAGACCCTTCCCTTCCTCTCGGGGGCAGGCGTCACTGACCCCTCGGCGCTGAAGGTCAGTTCGAAGAACCTATACTGGGGATTCACCCAGGGATTGAGCTCGGTCTTTAATGGACTGAAAGGGTTTCATTCAGGGGATGTGAACGATTTCGTAACCTGGAGCATCGCCCTGATGGCCTTAATACTACTAGTTATGCTTGTTCGGTGATCGATATGGCGAAGAAAAAACTTTCCAAGTTGAAAAGGGCGCTTTGGGTATTCCACGTGAACACCGGTTCATGTAACGCCTGTGACATCGAGATCATAGCGGCTTTGACGCCCAGATATGATGTGGAGCGGTTCGGGATAAAGCTTGTGGGTAGCCCCCGTCACGCCGATGTGTTGGCGATCACGGGGCCGGTTACCGCTCCCATGAAGGATAAGCTCAAAAGAATCTACGAGCAGACTCCCGATCCGAAGGCTGTCGTTCTGGTGGGCGACTGTGGCCTTTCAACCGGCGTCTTCCACGACTCATATAACATCGTCGGACCGGTGGACGAGATCATACCGGTTGACGTTTACGTGCCGGGATGTTCGGCAAGGCCCGAGGCTATCATAGAGGGCGTGGTCAAAGCCATAAAGAAGCTGGAGGATCTGGAGGAGACAGGATGAGTCCGGATGTGATAGTGAACGCTATCTCAAAGGTGCTGCCCGACGTGGAGGAGAGGCTCACGGTCAGGGAGAGCCAGCAAACGGCATTCAGACTATATGTGGAGATACCTCCTGAAAGGCTTAAGGATGTGGTCGAGGCGATGGCAGGAATCGAAATACCCCATTTCTCCGCTATCTCCGGCGATGACCTCGGAGATTCGATCGAGCTGAGCTATCACTTTGCTATGGGATGTCAGGATAACAGGGGCGAAGTGGTGACCGTGCTCAGGATGAAGCTACCCAAGGATAACCTGAAGCTACAGAGCCTGACCGATCTGCTGCCCGGCACCATGACGGCCGAACGAGAGGCCAGGGAGTTCTGGGGGGTGGAGTTCGAGGGGTTGCCCGACAAGAGACATATCTTCCTCCCAGAGGATTTCCCGGAGGACGTCCATCCTTGGCGTAAGGATGAAAAAGGTCTAAAGGGGATGATAGGCGATGAAACAGGTGATCAATAGAGATACCGTATACACGGTTCCGATCGGACCGATCCACCCTGCCCTGAAAGAGCCGATCAGGTTTACCTTCACCATCGACGGAGAACGGGTCGTCGACGTGGATATCAAGCCGGGATGGAACCACAGGGGGATAGAGTTCCTCGGTCGAAACAGAAACCTGCTCCAGGATCTATATCTGGCCGAGCGCGTCTGTGGGATATGCTCGGTGTCGCATGCCATAGCCTTCTCCCTGGCCGTCGAGGAAGCCGCTGGGATAACCCCTCCTCCCAGAGCAGACTACATCAGGGCGATCGTGGCGGAACTTGAGAGGATACATTCACACATACTGTGGGTCGGAGTAGCCGCTCACGAGCTCGGATTCGATACCCTGCTTCATATCTCATGGCAGATACGCGAGAAGGTCATGGACATGCTGGAGGCGATCACCGGAAACAGGGTTATGTACGCTATGCCGACGATCGGCGGCGTCAGACGGGATATAACCGATGACCTTGCGCGACAGATCGAGGATGGATTGAGCTATTATAGGGAGGTCTATGAAAAACTGGTCGATCTCTTCCTGAGGGACGGAACGATAAAGATGCGATGCGTTAACGTCGGTCTGCTAAGCGAGGACGAGGCGGAGAAGCTCTTCGCCGTGGGGCCTACGGCGAGGGCGTCGGGATTGAAAAAGGACGTGCGATACACCTCACCCTATATCGCTTACAGGGATATAAAGGTGGAGCCAGTCCTGCCGAGCGATTTCGGCGAGGAGATCAGGGGGGACGTCTACGACAGGATAGTGGTCAGGATACTCGAGGTGAAGCAGTCGGTTGAGATTATCGCTCAGTGTCTGGAACGGATGCCCGATGGCGATATAATGTTCGAGAAGAACCCCACCAAGCTTCTAGCGAAGCTTAAGGCGGCTGAGGGTGAAGGGATCGGCAGAGTAGAGGCCCCGAGGGGAGAGGTGTTCCACTACGTCAGGTTGGTCGCCAAGAGCGATCCACCGGTGACGTGGAAGGTTAAAACTCCCACGTACAGCAACCTGATGAGCTGGGTTCCCATGTTCAGGGAGGCTCAGATAGCCGATATTCCGCCGATAATCGCTTCCACCGATCCATGTATCGCTTGTACGGATCGGGTTGTGATCCTCGATGAGGATGGGCGTCAGATCATGGACGCCAAGGAACTACATCGTCTCAGCGTAGAAAAAACCCGGAGGTTAATGGGAGAATGAGCCTTGTCTATGGGCTGATATGGAGTTTGGTAGGCTCCTTTCTGGCGATAGCTGTCAGCCTTCTCTATAAAGGGTTTGACAGGAAATTTGCCGCCAGGTTTCAGGGGAGGATCGGGCCTCCGATAAGGCAGCCCTTCTTCGACGTGAGCAAGCTCATGGTCAAGGAGAGCATAGTGCCGGATACTGCCATCGGATGGCTCTTCAACAGCATGCCGATCATGGCCCTGATCGCTTCCATCCTGCCCTTTATGTTCATGCCGATTCCGCATAAGGCGGTTCTGGAGGGGCACGGCGATCTGATACTGCTGCTGTATCTGTTCGCCATGCCGGCGTTGTTCATGATCGTGGGTGGGCTCTCCTCCGGATCGCCCTATGCCGTCGTAGGCGCTCAGAGGGAAATGGTGATGATGATGAGCTATGAGCTGCCCCTGGCGATAGCCATCATCGGGGTGGCCTACAAGCTCGAACATCTCTATCCCGGAGGGCACGCCTTCTCTCTGAGCTATGTGGCCTCACATCCGATGTGGCTCCAGATGGGGCCGCTTGGAATTGCAGGCATGGCGATCCTGGCCTTAACGCTTTTGGCAGTGACGCCCGCCGAGATGTCCAAGATCCCCTTCGACGTCCCCGAGGCGGAGACCGAGATAGCCGGCGGTTTGTTGGTCGAGTATTCGGGCAGAAATCTGGCCCTCTTCTACATAGCCGATACGGTGAAATCCCTGGCCTTTTCCATCCTGCTGATCCAGCTCTTCGTCCCCTACGGGCTGAGCGGGCCTCTTGGGCTGGAGGGAATCTCCGCCGGGTTGGTCGACCTCGCCTTCCTGCTGTTCAAGGCATTCCTGGTGATGATCGGCGCTATAACCCTCGTGAGGGTTGCGTTCGCCAGGTTTAAAATCGATCAGGTAACTAGGTTTTTCATCATTCTAGTGAGCTTGACCGGATTGGCCGGTTTGATACTTATCTCGATAGACGTGGTGATGTGAATGGTAGTCCATGAACTTATAAGAAGGTTGCTCGTAAAGCCCATAACTAACAAGTTCCCCGCCAAGTATCTTCCCAGGTCGGTGAACGGGTTTCTGGAGAAGGTGAGCTCGGGGAAGGCGAAGATAATACCTCCAATTCCTACTCCGCCGAATTTCAGAGGTAAGCTTCAATACGATAGGGAGAGCTGTAGAGGATGCGGCGTGTGCGTTCGGGTATGCCCTGCCGACGCCATAGAGCTGAAGAAGGAGGAGAAGAAGATCAAGATCTACATATCCCGCTGTGCCTTCTGCGGCCAGTGTGTTGATGCCTGTCCCTTCGGTTCGCTCTCCATGGATCCTGAGCAGTTTATGCTCAGCGATTACGACAGGCTCTCACCTAATCTCGTGGTCGAATAGATATGGGAACGGGCGAGCGGCGAAGAAGATATAATTCGCCACTCGCCCGTTTGCCGATTTAGGAGAGCGGAAGCTTGATGGTTTTTCCCGTGTCAGCGGAGATAAGTCCTGCCTCCAATATCTCCTGAGCGTCTCGGCTCACCTCCATGCTACACATCCCCTCCGGTTTTTCGCCCGTCTCGAGGCAACGTATCAGATATTCAGGGCCGTTTCTCCTGCCTTCCGGAAGCGGTTCAGGTGTTATCTCCTCAACATCCTTGCCCGGCCTGAGCAACAGTACTTTATCTCCCAGAATTCCTAAGGCCCCTTCGGTGCCATAGCAGATCGGATTGGGCGTGATGTATTTGGTCGGCTGTGTCCAGCAGGCCTCCGCAACGCCGAAAGCCCTGTCGTATTTCATCAGTATAATGGCGTTGTCGTCCGGCAGGGGGTAATCCTTTATCAACACCGCCCTGAACCCCGTCACCTCTTTGGGCAAACCGAAGAGGTAGGCGTTCATGTCGGCCGAATAGCAGCAATAATCCATCAGAGCTCCCGCGCCGTTTTTCTCCTCGTCGTAAAGCCACCTCCAGAAATATTCCGAGCAGCCGATCTCTCTGGGGCCGTTATGCGCCGAGCGAAATTTAAAATAGAAAGGAGTGCCTATGTCCCCCGACTTTATCATGTTCATCATCTTGTTGAGGGCCGGGCTCCAGGCGGTCGGCCAGTTTATCATGAGGATCGTTCCCGCCTCCTTGGCCGCCCTGACCATCCTGTTAGCCTGTTCCAGCCTCGCCGACATGGGTTTCTCGGATATGACGTGAATCCCCTTCGCCGCTGCCGCCTCGACTATATCGGCTGCGACGCTGTTCTCGCTTGCAGCTTGGACGATATCCAGATCCTCCTTCTCTATCATCTCCTGCCACGAGTTATATAACCTTCGAACGCCGAACTCCTCCTTGGCCCTCTCCAGCAGAGGCGGGTTAACGTCGCCCGCGGCGACGATCTCCACGTCGGGTATCGCCTTCCATTTTCTCAGCTCGCCCCATACATGATCGTGGACGAGCGCCGCAACTCCGAGTTTATATTTGGCCATGTCACCCTCCAGATTTTAGGATTTTCAGATCCGAGGATAAGCTCCATTTTTGTAACAACATCCTTGTGGTCGCGTCATATACCTATAAACGGCTCATCTCTCAGAGCTAAGGAGAACTTCGCCTCTTCGAATCCTTCAAACTTGCCTAAATTATACCACCTCCACGTTAACGCGTCTACCGATTCCTTGATAAGGAGACATCTCTTAAGCTGAAGGTGAGCTAGGGGGGGATAAAGTTGAAAAATATTCTGAAGGGAAGTAGAATATTGTTGAACGAGCCGAACGAGACCTTCACAAGCGCCCTTGCCGCTGCCGCGTGGCCGGCACATCCGAGGTGAATGGGAGTGAGGGGGTTCCTTCAGATGAAGCATCTAAATACCCAGCTTGCGACGGCCTAAGAAGGATAAGAGGTGAAGGGCATGGAGGGGAAGGACAGGAGGGTTCTCCGTGATTTGGCCAAACAGGTGGCTGAGATAGCTGCTCATCCGGAGCAGGAGATCAGGCGGCGTAGATGGTACGCGCTTAACAGCCTTAAACCCGAAAAGCCGATGGTCTTCTGCTCACCTGAGGGGGCATGGAACGAGCTCATACCTCTGGAGACGCTTCAATGTCAGGATCATCTGGCAAGATCATGGGAGTATGGGCTGCGAATGAGGATCTACGCCTGGGAACATTTCTCAGATGACCAGGTAGTCGATGCCACCTTTAACGTCAGACCCGCTCTGAGCGACACCGGCTGGGGAATGGGGCCCAAATTCATCCGAACGGAGGTCCAAAAAGGCGCATATAGGTGGGACCCGCCGATAAAGAGCCCCGATGATCTGGAGAGGCTCCATTTCCCCCAGCCCTCTCATAACGAGGAAGCGACCAGGCGGACCCTGGAACTGGCATATGAGATCTTTGACGGGATACTTGAGGTCAGAATTCGGGGGGTGTTCTGGTGGTCGATTGGGCTGATAGGGGAATGGGCGATGTTGAGAGGATTGGAACAGATGATGATAGACATGTGTGAGAATCCGGAGTTCACGCATAGGGGGATGAGGTTCCTCATGGAGGGCAGGATGCACTGGCTGAAAAAGATCGAGGAGATGGGGCTGCTCTCGCTGAACAACGAGAACGACTATGTCGGATCGGGAGGATTTGGGTTCACCGATGAACTGCCGGCTGAGGATTTCGACGGAAAGCGGGTCAGGCTCAAAGATCTATGGGGATTCTCCGAGGGACAGGAGGCAGTTGGGCTTTCGCCAAGGATGTTCGATGAGTTCGTCCTACAGTACCAGGAGCCGATCCTCCAACAGTTCGGCCTTAACTGCTACGGCTGTTGCGAGCCGCTGCATGACAAGTTCGACATCGTTCTCAAGAGGGTTCCCAGGTTGCGCAGGATCTCCATCAGTCCATGGTGTGACCGCAGAATCGCCGCTGAAACCCTTCAGGATAAATACATCTACTCCTGGAAACCACACCCGGGAGATGTGTCGGCCGGAAGCTTCGACCCGGACCGCATAAGGCGCTACATACGGGAAACGCTTGAGATCGCCAGAGGATGTGTCGTGGAGATGATCCTCAAGGACACCCATACCTGTTGCTATGAGCCGGAACGGTTCGACATGTGGACGAAGATCGCCCAGGAGGAGGCGGAACGGTTCGCTTGAACCTCACCGCCCCGGCAGCCGTCTGACCTATGAGGTAAACTAACTATGACATAGGAACGTCTAATAAAAACGCTCTTATTTCCCCTGAGTGTAGCGGTTATCACCGATAGGAGACAGGAGGCAGGAAACAGGAGGCAGAAATATAGATTTTCCCCTGCCTCCTGCTTCCTGTTTTCCTGTCTCCTTCCAACTCTGAGAAATAAGCACTTCTGACTTCTCAGATCTCTGCTACACTTAAACGATAATATGAGCGAATAAAAAATGCAGTTCAGACTTTGGAGGTAAAGGATGGGAAGAATCAAATTGCACCTGTTGATCATATCATTTATCTGCCTGTCGGTGCTCTCATATGGGAGTGTTCTTCAGCTTGTCCCTGACTCGTCGGCGGGATTCATGAGGGTTAAATCGCTTAGAGGGCTGAGCGATGACCTGAGGGAATTGGTCTCCCAGATGACACCGATGGGGGCGGAGCCGAGCGGAGATCCTCTAGCGGAGCTGCTCAAAGGGTCCTTCGGAGGGAAGTATCAAAGCGTCTCAGATCTGGAGAAGCTCGGATTTGACGTGAAAGGGGATTTCGCTATCGTCTTCCCGACACCCGATCTGAAGGGATTTTTCGTCCTGATAGGAGTGTCGGATAGGGCTAAACTCGAGGCATCACTGGCCGCTTTGATCCCCAATCCACAACCTGAGGTCTATTCCGGGGCCAAATACTTCAAGTTCGGCGAGGGATATTACACGATACTGCACAATATCTTCGTTTTCAGCAAAGACCTCAACAGCTTGACGACGGCGATAGATCTGTACCGCCATAGATCAAAGCCCATCTTGGAGAACGCGGAGTATCAATCCCTGTCGCTGAGCCTGGAAGATGATGTCACGGCGTTCATAAGGATGGGCGACGTGATGGATATATACGGCGTGTTCATAGAGCGGCTTCCGCGCCAGATCGAGCAGACGGGCAGATCGAGTTTCGCCAAATCACTACTACAGGCACAGGGCAGAATGGCGGCTGACATGATGGGGCAGATCCAACTTCTGGGGATGAATCTCGAGATAGAGGGCGTGAACATCAGAATAGATGGAGCCGTTAGGTTCAAGCCCGGATCGGAGCTAGCGGGCTTAAGCGAAGGCAAGATCGTTCGGCTCGATGAGTTCTCAAATCTGCCGCCGTATCAGATATGCGGTGTGGGGGATCTGAAGGGGATGTTCCTGCTCACACGTGAGAAGATGAAAGAGCTGGTTCAGGCGGATGAGGAGATGGAAAAGCTCGTGGATGATTTCTGGAATGGCGTGGACGATACGATCTCGTTTGCCTTCAATATCTCCAATCCTCCCTTCTACGAGGGCGTACAGGTTTTCAGAGTTGTGGACCCTGAAGGGGTGAGGAGATATCTCGAATCCTCGCCGAAGTTGCTCAAGAAGCTAAATGGAATATTGCCCGGTCAGCAGATGCCTTTCGAGGTTGAATCGGTCGAGCAGGGCGAAGTCGAGCTATACAAGGGTGTGGAGATAAAATCTCTGAGGGTCAGATACAAGGTTAACCCCGATGTTATGTCCCGAGGCGAGGGGGTTCAACCTCCTCCGGAGATCAGGATCCTGTATGCCAT
>Ga0190363_1001799_pt1 | contig 12598 bp, 13 predicted proteins | sample 48721867_MG_FD_161272 | JGI IMG/M metagenome (GOLD analysis project Ga0190363, IMG submission 161272) | Hydrothermal vent microbial mat bacterial communities from Southern Trench, Guaymas Basin, Mexico - 4872-18-6-7_MG | ecosystem: Environmental > Aquatic > Marine > Hydrothermal vents >...
CGCTTAGAGAGGCCCTTGAATGGCTGGAGTCCGAGGGTCTTAAGGCCTCCCCCTGCCGCCTCTGCCTACCATCGCTGAGCTATAGGCCGAGGCCAGGCAGCCTATTGGAGCATCTCCGCGGATAACTGAAGAAATATATAATCCGAGCCGAGTAGCGAGAATATTATGTGGGAAGAATTCTTATTCTCTCCAGGAGAAGGAGAGGGTGATTAATTGAGGGGTGGAAAAGCTATAGTAGTCCTAATAATTTTAGTGGTAGTTTTAGGCTTAGTCACATGGAATGTCTTAGAACTTCAAGCATATAGAAGTGCGATCTTTGAGGTAAAGTTAACGAGCTTTGAGATAAACTACATCTTATTGATACCTTACGAGGCTATTCTGAACTTTACCGTGGCCGTTCATAATCCCTCCTCAATAGACATATACATTCCCCGTATCGACGGAAATGTCTACATAGAGGATGTCTTCATCGACGATTTTCAAATAAAAGAGAAAAGAGTCCCAGCTGGAGAAACTATCACTCAATCCTTCTCTATTACGATATCCTTAGAGGACTATCCTTCATTATGGAAGGCCCTCTATGAGATGCTCCTAGGCAAAAGATTTGTGGAGGGAGTAGTGAACGGAACAGCTAGACTAAGGCTCTCCCTCCTACCGGTAATAGAGATACCATACTACATTTCCCTACACTTCAGTGAACCGATAGCTGTCTCCATCAAACCCTGAAAATTTATTCCTCCCTCAAGAGGGCCCCTTCGTCTCATAGCTTTAAAAAGATTCATGATGAAGTGTCAGGGCCTTTCACTCCCCACCACTAAGCTTGGGATATATTTTCGGCCATCCAGATTAAATTATATATAATGTTTTGAGTCTTCTTTGAAACATGAATAAAACCCCTCACGGTGAGGGGGCAGAGGGGAGGATTCTAGTTCTAGGCCTCGACGGCGCCACCCTCAATCTCCTCCAACCCCTCGCTAAGAGGGGGATGCTCCCAAATATTGGGCGGCTCATCCGGGAGGGATGTGTCTCACCCTTGGAGTCGACGATTCCCCCGGTGACCATACCAGCCTGGGTGAGCATGTTCACCGGTAAAAATCCAGGTCGACTAGGCCTGTATGACCTCTTGAGGAGAGACGGCTATGAGGTGAGGCCTAACGGCGGATGCTTCAGGGGTAGAAACCCCATCTGGAGGATACTCAACGCCCATGGCTATAGGGTTGGAGTCCTAAACCTCCCTGGAACCTATCCCCCAGAGGAGATAGATGGCTTCATGGTCACAGGTATGCTGACGCCCTCGAAGAGCAGCCCCTCCAGCTATCCACCGGACTTGGCCTCAACGCTGTATCGACGTATACCTGGATATGAACTCGATGTGCCACAGTGGGCCTACTCGGATGAGGAAGAGTTCTTCGAGGATATCTGCCGCTCCACCGAGCTTAGGGGAGAGGCGGCGGAGTATCTCATCAACTCCATTCCCTGCCACCTATACATCATCGTCTTCACCGAGCCTGATAGGATTCAGCACGTCCTCTGGCATAGGAGGGATAGACTTGAGGAGTATTGGATGCTCCTAGACGAGGTTGTAGGCCGCCTAATAGAAATCTTCGCCGATGAGACCATCTTCATAGTCTCCGACCACGGCTTCGGCCCCATCAGGAAGACCTTCTACGTCAACGAGTGGCTCATGAGGCGAGGCCTACTCCGAATGGAGAATCGGTGGAGGAGGCGTCTATTGACGGGTCTTGGGAGGATGATGGAGGCCCTATACCGCAAGCTTGGGGAGGTTAAGCTGCTCCACCCCCTGGCGTCGATGCTGAAGGAGGCCGTCGGCGTCGATAGACTCTGGAGATACCTCTACTCCTATCTATCAAAGGAGAGGATTGGAGGCATAGATTGGAGGAGGACTAGGGCCTTCAGCTGCGTCCACACACCCCACTTCGGCCAGATATACATAAACCTCAAGGGGAGAATGGAGGAGGGCTGCGTCGACGAGGAGGAGAGGATGAGAATCATAGACGAGATCATAATGGAGCTCCAAGGCCTCGTCGACGAGGATGGAAAACCCCTGAAGGTTGAGGCCTATCGAGCCTGGGAGCTCTACGACGGCCCCTACGTGGAGGAGGCTCCAGACATAGTCTTCCTCATAGAGGAGGGGAGCTATGAAGTCGACGCCAAGGTGGGCGTCGGGAGGATCTTCGCACCAGGAGCCCCCTGGACGAAGTGGACGGGAACCCATACGAAGACGGGGCTCCTCATCGCCAGAGGCCCCAGCATAAAACGTGGACACAGCCTCCCAGGGGCCAGGATCATCGATGTGACCCCCACCCTCCTCCACCTCTTCAAAGTCCCCATCCCCAGGGACATCGATGGGAGGGTTCTCACCGAGCTCTTCGAGTGATTCCACACGTCTACGGGATTCTATTAGGGGATGTTCCAACAATTTTACCTTATAATGCTCTCAATGTTGACCTTCACATAGGGTGTTTCAGTAAGTATTTTTCTCATAGATTTAAGATATAGAAGAGGCATCTATCATTCAGGATGTGAGATGAGACGGGGCATCTTGGAGGTCTCAGCCTGCCTGCTGCTGATCCTCGGGGTTCTAGGGGATCACGCATCTACGATGATGGTTCTCTCTAAGCCTAACACCTACGAGGCGAATCCGGTGGCAGCCCATCTCATGGAACTTGATCTATGGCTCCCCATCGACATACTCCTCCTGGCGGCAGGATTGGCGATACCCTACTTGACGGCGAGGATCGATAGAAGGCTTAGAATCCTCTTCGTCTACCCCCTCGTACAGGGTCTGTTAAGGCTCTCAATGGCCCTATGGAACATACACATCCTCCTATCTCTAAGACTCTAAAGGTTACAGCCGCCGTAATTCAGCCTCCTGAAACTATTGGGAAGACGACAACCCTATCACCCCTCCTCAGCCGAGCCGTGAGCCATAGGCGTCTACCATTGACTAGGACGCCGATGAGGCCCCGCTCATAGGCGTAGAGATACTCCTCCCCAAGGCTGAGGAGGAGATCCCTCAGGGTGGTCGCCCTCTCCACGCGGCGGATGGTGAGGCTTGGATACCTCATCGCCTCCACCCTTTAAACCGTTTAGAAACATATATGGATATATGAGCCTTCTAAGGCGGAGGCTCCTCCTGGCCTTATTAGAGGGAACCCGTGAAGGCTGCGCCCCACTCGATGGGCTAATCGACAGGTTGAGAATACCCAACGAAGCCTTAGAAGCCCTCATCGATGAACTCGCCTCCAAGGGCCTGGTGAAGCTCTCCAACGGCCTAGTTGAGGCCTCCATGGCTCAGAGGCTGAGACTTGCTGTGGCGGCGGTGGAGCTTGGAGCCGACATCGAGGAGGTCTCCAGGGCGCTTGGCTGGAGGGAGTTCGAGGAGATGGCCGCCTACATCCTGGAGGAGAATGGCTTCGAGGTTCATAGACATCTCCGGTTTAGGGCGGATGGTAGAGGATGGGAGATCGACTTGGCGGCTCTGAGGAAGCCCTACATACTCTGCGCCGAGTGCAAGCGTTGGAGGAGGGGGCTGAGAGGCTCAGCGTTGGAGGAGATGGCTGAGGGGCAGCGTCGAAGAGTTGAGGCGTTAAGCGGGAAAGCCGCCGAGCTTCTCCCCATCGATGGATGGGGAGTGGCCACCCTCATACCCCTAATCCTATCGCTGACCACTCCGCCTAGGAGGATGATATACGGCGTCCCAGTGATCCCGATCCTGGAGCTTCCAAGCTTCCTAGAGGCCTTTGAAGGCTATCTAGATGAGATATGGCATCTAACCCTAAAGGCTCCACCTAGGAGCAATAGACCTCATCAGATGCTTCTCAGGGTGAGAAAGAGGGGTTAGTGGAGCTCCACAAATCTCTCCAGCTGTCTCGCCTCGCTCTCCAAGCCGAGTCTTCTGAAGGTCTCCCTGGTTGGTATACCTCGCTCATCCCAGCCTCGCTTATCATAGTAGGCCTGAAGCAGCTTGTCGTAGCCCTCCAGCTCTAGGTGGGCGCCCTTCAACGGCCCCTTCGTCAATGGCTCCTCGAACCACCTCCTCGGGGGATAGTCCATCCTCCGACTCCACTCTCCGCCATACTCCCTCACCCAGAAGGCTCTGATGAGGGCGTAGACCCTGTCGCCTAGGGTGAGGAGCTCGTCTAGGCTCATGGAGACTCCCGTCGCCGCCTCTAGGAACCTTGGATACCAATCGAGTTCGAAGCCAAGCTCTATCCAGGGGAATCTACAGGTGACTAGACATTCGAACATCCCGCCTCTAATCCTCTGGAACTCGATGACCTTATCCGCCTTCTCAGGGATATACTCAGCCCTCCTACCGCTGGAGATCTCCCAGGAGATGACCCAGGCATCCTTATGATGCGCCCCTATCGGGGAGGTGCCGAAGCTCAACGCCATGCCTGGACAGAGGTGGCAGTCATAGGCGCTGCACTCAAGCCCCTTGACATGGATGGCGAAGTCGGAGGCCCCGCCTCCAAGGCGTTCAGCCGCCTCCCTAACGCCTAGGCTTAGAAGCTCACCGGCCTCACCCCTCCTATAGGCGATGTCCTCCAGCAGCCTCTTAGCGCCCTCATGGTCGCCCCAGGCGACGTCGATGTCTAATAGGCCCTTCTCAGCCGCCTCTATGGCGAAGCCTAGAGTGTTCCCAGCGCTGATGGTGTCCAGCCCAAGCTCGTCGCAGACCCTGTTCAGGACGGCAACCTTCTTGAGATCTCCGACGCCGATGTTGCTGCCTAGCATGGCGACGTTCTCATAGTCCAGCTCGCTCTCAACTCCCTCAGCGTCCTCGATGACGTTTCCACAGATCATATTGCAGTTGGGGCATCCCCTCTGTTTGACGACCATCCTCTCCATCGTTGAGCCGCTTATGGCGTCGGCCTCGTCGAAGACGCCCTCCCTGAAGTTGTAGGTTGGAAGCGTGCTGTTCTCCTGGCACCACTCTATGGTGGCCATCGTCCCCTGACGCCTCCAGAAGTCGTAGTTAGGCTTCTCGGTGATCTCCCTATAGGCCTCACGGCCCAGCTCCCTCAGCTTTTGGGGATCGGCGGCCTCCGGCTCTTCATCACCTTTAAAGACGACGGCCTTCAGATTCTTGGATCCCATGACTGCCCCCATGCCAGGCCTTCCACCCGCCCTACCCCTCTGGGAGACGACGGTGGCGAATCTCACCTGATTCTCCCCAGAAGGCCCTATCAGGAGGACTCCGACGTCTCTACCATGCTCCTCCAGCAGCTTATCCTCAGCCTTGAAGGCGTCTAGACCCCAGAGGTCTCCGGCATCCCTAATCTCGACTCTATCGCCCTCGACCACTAGATAGGAAGGCTTCTCAGCCCTCCCCTTAATGACTACGGCGTCTAGACGGCATCTCCTAAGCTGGACGGCGGCCCTGGTTCCAACGTTTCCATCCCCGTATCCGCCGGTTAGGGGGCTCTTGGAGGCGACGACGAGCTTACCGCTGCTCGGTATGGCATATCCAGTGAGGGGGCCGGCTGCTATGATGAGGAGATTCTCAGGGCCGAGGGGATCCGCCCCTGGAGGGAGTTCATCCCAGAGTAGCTTCACCGCGAAGCCTCTGCCCCCCACGAATCTCATCGCTAGGTCGGCGGGATACTCCTCGACGACGCATTTCCCCTTTGAGAGGTCGACTCTCAGAAGCCTACCGCTCCAGCCCTTCAACCTCTCACCATCTAAGCAGTGAGGCTTTGGGGAAAAAGGCTTTCCGCTTATCCCCCTGAGAGAGGTGGGAGTAGCACCACCAGATCTCCATCCCTCAACTCAGTGTCTAAGCCCCCCAATAGGTTTACATTCCTACCATTCACCAGAACCGTGACTCCCCCATCCACCCTTATGGATGCGCCGGCTCTATCAGATAGGAGTTTTAAAAGACCTCTAATGGTTGGGGCCTCCCCCATCTCCACGTCTAGACTCCACCCTAGACGAGTGGAGAGCTCCCCGAAGACTAGAACCCTAACCCTCATGGACTCCTACTCCTAGAGGCGGGAAGGGTGGAAAAACCATTTATCTCCTCATATCCTGGAGATAGGGGTCGAGGTAGCTTAAACCAAGCCTCTGAAGGGTCTCCCTCGTCGGTATTCCTCGCTCATCCCAGCCCATCGCCTTGAAGTACTCCCTCTTCATCCGCTCAACCGTCTCCCGATCGGCCTTCATCCCCTTATAGGGGCCGCTGGGCAGCGGCTCATAGAACCTGGGCGGATTGTCGAAATCCCTATCGGGATCCCAGTAGACATCCGGCCCTCCCAGCAGGATGAAGGCCTGCTGCAGCGTCATTATACGCCTCCCATGCTCGGTGCACCATCTATGCTTGGAGATGTCCCAGCCGGTGACGGCCCTGGCGAACTCCCAGATGAGGGGGTCATGATAGCAGAAGGAGCAGACGACAGCTGAATCCCCGAAGACGCTCCAGGCCATATCCTCATAGGCATCCCTCGTCGTCGAGGTGTGGTCTCCACCCTGAGGTGAGGCCGCATACCCTATAGGCGTCGGGTAATCCCTGCCGCTCCTGATGCCGTGGGCGCCGACCTCGATGCCCTTAACGTGAACCGCATATCGAAGAACGTCTACGCCCTTCATCTCGCTGATCTTAAGCGCCGCCCTGTAGGTTCCCTCAGCCAATATGTCGCCTATACCCTCACGCCTCGCGATCATGTGGGCTAGCCTGTCGAAGGCCTCGACGTCTCCCCACTCAAGTTTGAAGCCTAGATCCTCCTCGGTTAGGATGCCCCGCTGATAGAGCTCGGCTGCGAAGGCCATGGTGTTCCCGATGTTGATGCCTGAATGGCCGAGGTTGTCTATGACGGCGCTGAGGTGAACCACATCCTCAGGGTTGAAGATTCCGAGATTCGGCCCAAGATAGGCTTCGAGTTCATAGTCAGGCATGTCGGTTATATCACCCTTCCATCTCCCCGTCTTGATGCAGCTGATCTTCATACAGCTTGTTGTGCAGTTGAAGTCGGCGTGATAGGGTTTAACCCAGAACCTGAATTGGAAGTTGGGGCCTCCGAATCGGCGTTCATCATGCCACTCCTCCTGCCAATTCCGAACGGGCTCTGAGCTGGTGTCCGCAGCCACGTAGTAGCCGCCGTATCCTGTTCCCCATCTCCGCATTCTATCCCTCTTAATCAGCTCCCTGTGAACCTCCCTCCAGAGGATCTTCACGGTCTCGGGGGCCGCCACCTCGGGTAGGGGGCTGAATCCCTTCGCGGCTATGGCCTTGAGATTCTTTGATCCCATGACGGCGCCGTAGCCTCCATATCCCGCGGCGTGGAAGAGCTTCGTCATCACCGCGGCGTTCCTCACCCTGTTCTCCCCAGCCGGCCCTATGTAGAGGATTCCAGGCTCCCTTTGAGGCCCCCTACGAGACCTCTGGAGCTCCTCCCTAACCTCCCTGTTCAGAAGCCTAATCGTCTCCTCGCCAGTCTTACCCCAGAGATGGCCTGCATCCCTGATGTCGCATCCCTCATCGGTGATCAATAGATAAACCGGCTTCTCAGCTCGGCCGGAGACTATGACGCCGTCGTAGCCGGCTGCCTTAAGCTCCATGGCGAACTCCGTGCTCGTCGTGGAGCCGACGACGCCGTTGCTGAGCGGGGACTTACCTGAGACGCAGACCCTTGAGCCGGGGTAGAAGGCCGTTAGGGGGCCTGTGAGGGCGATGAGGAGATTCTCTGGGCCGAGGGGGTCAACCTCGCTCCAGTGGTCTCCGAGGCGATCCCATAGTATCTTAGCCGCTAGGCCTCTTCCACCGAAGAAGTCCTCTAGGGTTTTCCATGGGAGCTTCACCTCCCTTATCCGCCCCTCGGTGAGGTCTACGTCTAGAATCTTACCCGCGTATCCCCTCGGCATCAGATCACCTCCAGCCCCTTCTCCCCGTAGAGGTTGACGGCTATATCCTGAGCGACCTCCAGGGGTGGTCTGGCGAAGAGCTTCCGGTTGACATTCACCTCCTCCTCCACGGCATAGATGGCTCTATAGCCGGCCTCCACGCAGACCTTCACGCATTCGGGGTCTCCGCCGCAGAGGTCGCAGATGGTGGCCTTCCCATCCCCTGGATGGAGGAAGGGGATATGCCCTGGACATGCCTCTATACAGGCTCCACACCCCGTACACTTCTCCCGATCGACCAGCACTGCCTTAGTCCTCTCATCGACTCTAAGGGCCTCCACGGGGCAGGCCTCCACGCAGGGATAGTCATCGCACTGGGCGCAGAGATGGATTACCTCGACGCCTGGGAAGGGCATGAAGATCCTAATCCTAGAGGCCTCGGGCCAGATGCGGCCCTCGTGATGAAGGCTGCAGGCGATCTCACAGCGTCGACAGCCGGTGCATCGAAGGTGATCCCTAACTATCCAAACCGTCCTCTCCAAAAGGGACACCTAGAGAATGGAGACCCCTAATCGATTAAATCTATCGGACTCACCTTTTTAAGGCCCCTGGAGGTAGAGGTGTAGGGTTACGCCTTGGCTAAGGCCTGGATGAGAGGTGTCCTGAAGGCCTTCATCTACTCAGCCCTCGTCGTCGCAGTGCTGCTCCTCCTAGACTGGCTGCTGGCGGAGGTGGAGCTCCTCGCCCCCCTCGCAGGTTACTCCAGCTATATCGATGCGGCCGTCATCCTCATCCTCGGCTATAAGGCTGTGAGCTCCATCGCTGAGGCGGTCTATCTGTCGACGCTGGAGGTCTCGGATATCGGGACGGCTGGGTCGCTGAGGGCGATCACCAGGATCGCTGGGGTCGCCGTTCTGTTGTCGACGTTGACCTCCGTCTTCAACGTCAATCCCTCAGCCGCTATAACCATCGGCTCCTTCTCAGGCCTCGTCGTTGGTTTCGCCACCCAGAACGTTCTGACGCAGGCTGTCTCAGGGATATTCCTCGCCATCACCCGACCCTTCAGGATCGGTGACCACGTCATCATCTACAACCGCTCAGCTGGAGAGCCGCGGGAGGGCGTCGTCGAGGATATAGGCATAATGCACACGGCGATAAGATCCGTGGATGACTCGACGAGGGTGTTGATCCCGAATAACATCGTCTTCAACGCCATCATAATACGTAAGGGAGAGGCCGAGGGCTGACCGGAAGCCCTATCTCCTCCGAGGCCTAGATAGGGAGATGAACGCTCTAAGGGAGCTTAATAGACAGTTAGAGCGCCAGCTTAGACTTCAGACCTACCCCCTCGCCATAAGGCTTCTGGAGTCGGAGGATGAGATACCAGCTGAGGCGTTGAGACCCCTAAGGGATTTGGGGCATCACCTCTCAACCTGCCAGGCCTTCGCCATCTCAAGACGCGAGGGGTTGATGGTGGCGGAGTTAAAGGAGGATATGTGGTGCCCCGAGCCAGTCATCGGCTACGGCCTGGAGCCGCCGCCTAGATTCTTCCTCGAAGGCCATAACCGTTATCCAGAGGATGTCGCAACCCTCGAGGCGGGGGCCACCTGGGCTTCGAGGGAGTTCCCACGGCTGGAGCCTGGACGCTACATAGGAGTCCTCTCAGCCCCCCTCGCCTCAGCGCCCTTTGAACCCCACGTCATCGCCATCTACTGCAACACGGCTCAGCTGACGATCCTACTACTCGGCATCGCATATCGAGACGGATTGGATGTCGATGTCAAGCTCAGCGGCCACGCCGCCTGCGTCTACGCCGTCGTGCCGACCCTGAAGACGGGGAGATGCTGGGTTTCGCTCCCATGCATGGGCGACAGGGCGAGGGCGATGGCGGGGGACGATGAGATAATCTTCTCCCTACCGCCACAGGACGCCGAGGATCTCCTCAAAGGCTTGAGGCATATAGAGAAAACCGGCAGACGCATCCCCTTCAGTAGATCTATGCAGCCTGAATACGAGCTTCTTGAGAGCTATAGGGAGATGGCGAGAATGTTAGATATTATCGGAGACACTTAACCTGATCCTTTTTAGAGATTTCTTCATAGTGCGGAGGGTTGGATGACACATCACGTTCAAACTCCATTTTATAAGTGGTAGCGAGAAGATTACAGGTGCATGCCGATCATCTGCCGCAGGTTTTTATAGGATGAAACATTTCCCTTGATAATGCTCAGGGAACCCTCACTGCGGACTCGTCAAGTTGTGGGCTATTATGATTATCGCAGTCATCGGCGCCTATGCCTTGACCGGCATTAGGCGTAGGGCGGCTCCCATATCGATATCCTCCGAGGGGTGTTGAAACGCATCATAAGGGTGGAGGCTGAGGGGAGATTCTCCACTATTGGAATGAGTCATTCTGGGATGAGGATAACTTCTCTGAAATATTGAAATTGAGGTATGAATAAGCTTGAGAAGATCAACCATTTCAATAGGAGTCTGCAAAAATATGGCAAGGTGATGGTTAATCTAGATGTTGAATTTGATGAGGAGAATAGGTCAACAATATTGATCTGTGACATTAAAGGTACTATGTATAGCGAGGGCTCATATGATTTCCACTGACTCTTAACAAATTTACCATTCGACCTATACACATTCAAACAGTATGAAAAGGAGTTCATATATGATGGCGAAATAAACGACATCCCCATAACAATCAAACTCGTCTTTCACTTTTTATTATTGAATGCATGGTTATTTACTTTGACTATATTTTATTCTTTTGAATATTCGAGCAATTCTACTTTTACCATCTTCTGTTAAAATAAAGCTTTCACCCTTTTTAATTATGAATTTTTCCTTCAATAATGGTTTGATGAGACAATCAAATTCCTTTTCAAAATCAAATTCTTCATCAATAGTGAATCTGAAATCACTCGGTATGGAAATATAATTTGATTTAAAGGTTCTTTCCAATGAATTAATTAATTCTTCTTTTGTGTTTAGATTATCCTCTCTGATCGAGTACAGGATCCAAGTTCTGAAGGTTTCTAGTTTACTTAGATGCCAATGCCTTTCGAGTGGTATTTCATATTTGGAGAAATCGGTTTCTTCTCCCCTGATGGAAGAGAGGGCCTCTTTTGATAATTCAAACCCATCTATAAGAATTCTAGTGGCGACAAACGCTCCAATCAATGCATCGACAAAGTGTATCCCAAAGACTGAGAAAATGGCTCCTATGATAACTGCAGCTGCGACATAGATGTGGTTTTTGGAGTCAATCGACTGAGAAATAAGTGCTAAATTTCCATTGCTTTTTCCTACATAACGTTGATAAAAATGCAGAATAGCCGCCACTACAAGTGCTATCCCTTCAACTGCAACAACTAGGTAAGGTAATGATATTGGCGATATTGTAGATGTTGTAGCATCTATGATCTTGGTTATCGACTCATATCCAACGCTAATGGAGGTTATAAACATCATTGAAATGATGATCAAGGTTCCTAAAAATTCCTTTTTGAACTTTATTCCAGCCCATACAAGGGAAGCAGAAACTGTATCTACAGCAGCGTCTGCACCATCCGCAATTAAACCGACGCTGGCGCTAAGGAAGCCAGCTAAGAGTTTGATTACAGCCAGAAAGAGATCAGCTACGAACGTATTTCTTGCGGCTGCTATTGGGCTTAACAATTTTTCTCTAATATAAATTGTAGTTTTTTCCATTTCCTTTGCGCTTTTTTCAGCTTCTTTTCTCCCCCTTTCAGTTAGTTCATACCTATTTTCCTCGTTTATCTTTAGCATTCCCTGTTCAATTAGACTTTCGCATTCCAGCTGTAAGTTAATTTGTTTTTCATGCTTTTCACGCCATTTTTTCATTCTTTCAGAATAACCCTCTTTTGGTTGATATCCAAGCCGAGAGAGAAAACTAAATACTCTTTTTTCCACTTCTTCATGTAGGTTATACCCAAATCCGTGAAAATGATAAATAAAGACAAATGTTCTTTTTTCCACCTCCTTTAAACTCAACGAGCCCCCTTTCAGTAAAGCCATCAGAATATATTTTTTGAAATTGTTACATCGATATTTCCCAACTTCTTTCAAATTTAAACACCTACTATTTCTCTCTGAAGGAAAACAAGCCGTTTTGGTCACAGTGTCCAATAGTTTCTTTTCTGACTACCACAACTTCTGAACAGAAAACCCCTTCGTCTTTAGAACATGATGTATTTCCCAAATAATTGACCTCCTTCTTCCACAATAAGTTTCACATATACCTGCTCTCTCTACCCACGTAATTCAAATCATTCTTAACATATATTATTTGTGTGAAAAGCCTATTATTCTTATTTAAATCTTCCGGTCAAGGCTGATAGGTCATTAGTGCGGGGGGTGGGATTCGAACCCACGCAGGCCTGAGCCAGCAGGTCCTGAGCCTGCCCCCTTTGGCCACTCGGGAACCCCCGCCCCATAGATTTGAAAGGGGGTTGAGGGGTAAATTAAGTCTTCTCATCTTCGCTCAGTCCATACATTTTTGTCCACCTATGGGAGTCCTAGACCTGTCAGGAGGGATAGGAAGGCTGAGGCCATAACTAGGAGGAGGGTGAACCTCCTGAAGGCCTCCTCAGCCACCCTGCGAGATAGCTTGGCTCCGACTACGGCTCCGAGGGCCATGGAGGGGATGAGGAGGGTGATCCACCTCATGGTTTGGATGTTTATCAAGCCGTTGAGGATGTAG
>Ga0190363_1001800_pt1 | contig 12594 bp, 12 predicted proteins | sample 48721867_MG_FD_161272 | JGI IMG/M metagenome (GOLD analysis project Ga0190363, IMG submission 161272) | Hydrothermal vent microbial mat bacterial communities from Southern Trench, Guaymas Basin, Mexico - 4872-18-6-7_MG | ecosystem: Environmental > Aquatic > Marine > Hydrothermal vents >...
TGGTTCCTTGAGTCCTTCAATGAATTCTGAAACGGCCTTAAGTATCTCCCTGACCTCCTCTGCATCCTTACTTCCTGATGCCCAGTGCTTCCTCTCGTGCTCACTCACTTTCACATCACCAAGAATATATTGTGTGGTCACATTATTTAGTATTGGGAATTAGGAGTGGTCAATTAGTGCTCAGTAGGTATTACTCATGAGGACAGAAAGTCGTGGTAAAAGTTATGCGACTTACATGCTGCTCTTTATTTTAGCTCTAGTGCTGAGGTTGCCCTACCTCATGCAGTACCCTGTGTTCAGGTTTGATGAATTAGGTGAAAACTTAAGGGCATACACCATAATTGAGTTGGGGGCTAGACCACTAACTAATAATGCTCCATTTATCGGGGCACTCTACAATTACTTAGCTGCTGCAGTATATGCGCTTGTTAATTCCATTACAGCTTTCAGACTCCTTGTAGTCCTTGCTAACGCATTAGCTATACCATTACTTTATGCTATTTCATTAAAGCTTACTGGGAGTAAGAACACCTCCTTCTTAGCAGCTGCATTACTTGCCTTCTCACCAATGCACATAGTTGTGTCAAGTCATGTAGCGTGGTCAGCAAGCCTCATGCCGCTCTTTCTTACAGCTACACTATATGCAGTACTAAAAGCTCTTGAGTCAGGTAAGAGGTCCTACTGGCTTGCTGCAGGTGTCTCCCTAGGACTCTCGCTTCAGTCCCATCCATCAGTACTTGCTTCATATGCTGGACTCCTGCCAGCTCTGCACATGTACTTAGGTAGGGGCTTTACCCACGACCTACTCCGCAACTTTAAGTACCTACTTCTGGGCTTCTTGGTCGGCTATGTGAACATGGTTATTTACAATATAATTGTTCCTCTAGGCTCACTGACCTTTATGTTTCATGCAAAGTGGACAGGTCTTAGTGGCGGGCTCACCCTACCTATCTATATTAAGAGGATTTCATTTCTTACTGTAGAGTATACTTCAGGGCTTGCTTCTGGCGTGCCAATGATTACACTTCCTTACCTGCTCACTTCCGCAATCTTCTACACATTTGTGATGGTGACCGCTGCCACGGTAGCTGCTGGTGTTATTAAGTCTAAACTTGCTAGAGCACTGCTAGTGTACTTAGTGGTTAGCTTACTAATTCTAGCAGTAGGTACTAAGGGCGTAATGACTTTGAACCCCTTCGGGTTTGCTTGGGGGCCGCACTACTTGCAGCAGTTACTCCCTCTTACGTACTTACTAATGGCTGAGTCACTCCATACTCTATGGTCGCATGCTCTCAGGTTCTTCAGGAGGTACCGTATGACAATGCTAGCCGTACTAACTATTGCTGCATTCATACTTGCATGGCCCTTCATGAACCTTCTCGGAGTCTATAAGTTCATGAGCACACATAAGTATACTAATGAGGTTTTCTTAAGTACTATAGAGAACATTAAATCAATTTATGGTGATGACGTACCGCTCTTCATAGATATTGGAGGACGTAATCAAGTACTTTGGATGATGTATCTCTTAGCGATTCTCGAAGGTCTTCATCCAGAACCAAGTGTGAAGGTAGTGAAGGAAGCGAGTGCAGGGGGTTCGGCCAGGTCATTAAAAGAATTTATTGATAAGTTAGAGCCAGGCACTAGGGCAGTGATTATTGTTAAGCCTGACAAGAAGGCGCTTAATCTTCTTAAGAAGTACCTGCTACTTAAGTGCTTTAAGGTAGACTACATTAATGTGGTTAAAGTACAGCCTAACATACTACTATACGCTGTTGTTGTAGTAAGCTAATTTGCAGCACTGAATTTAAGTGCTCTAGATTAATTGTTGAGAAGGGCGCTAAATGCTGAGTAAGAATAAAGATTAAATCACAAGATCGGGGGTGCTGAATGCAGGTTAGATTAAGAATTGTGCCAGGAGGGGAGGAGAAAGTCTTAGAAATTAAGGGTAAGGCCACTGTTAGGAGGGTTTTAAATAAGCTGGGCTTGAGTCCGGAGGAGTACGTCGTTACTAGGAATGGTGAGGTCGTTGTTGAAGATGAGGAGGTCATTGATGGAGACTTACTTGAGGTGTACCGTGTTGCCTCAGGTGGTTAAGTGTAGCATTTGCGGTGATAGGGCTGTTGCGTCACTGCCCTATGCTAGGTTAGTACTATGTAGAAAGCATTTCACGGAGTTTATTGAGAAGAAAGTTGAGAAGACCATAAAGCGCTACAAGCTCGTCGGCAAGGGCTGGAGGGTTTTAGTAGCTGTATCTGGTGGCAAGGACAGCTCAACACTACTTACCATACTTGCTAAGTTAGCGGAAGTGCTTGACCTCAGCTTACTGGCTATATACATAAACTTAGGAATACCTGAGTACTCTGAGAAGTGCTTAAGTACTGTAAGAAAGCTGGTTGAGTTACTTAATGTTAAGTTAATTATAGTCGATGTTAAGGAGGCAGTTGGTTACACTATTCCGGAACTAGCTGCAAAATTGCGTAGGCCTGCATGCAGTGTATGCGGTACTGTTAAAAGGTACATTTTGAATGCTGCAGCGATAGAATCTCGCGCTAGTGCGCTTGCTTTAGGCCATAACCTAGATGATCTTGCAGCATATGCACTCAAGGAGTTCCTTAACCAGAACTTAGGTCAGGTGTCTAAGTTCGGGCCTAAGACAGAGAGCATTAGTGACTTAGCGGTAGGGAGGATTAGACCTCTTTATGAAGTACTAGAGAGGGAGAGCTTAATTTATGCATTAGTGAATAATATTCCATTCCTACCTGATGAGTGTCCTTACGTAAGATTAAGTTCCCTAGAATTTACATTAAAGAATCAGCTCAATAAATTGGAGTCTAGATTCCCCAGTATAAAAGTGTCTTTTATTAGGAGGTTAGCGAAAAATCTGGGAAAGTACCCTCGAATACAGCAGGAATTAACTAAATGTATTACTTGCGGCCTCATAGCTAGTACTGAGCTATGCAGCTTCTGTAGGATGACGAAGCGTGTCTTAGGTAGGCCTCAGGGGAGTATTGTGAGGGAATATATTAGGAATAAGTTGAAGGAGTTAAAGTAATTAGTAGTGAATTTCCTATCTTGTATTTACATGATATTGCAGATCTAAAATTCCTGCGGCTCTAATTAATTCACCCTCCTTCATAGAGTGTGGGCATGAGCAGCACTACATCACCGTCTCTTACCTTAACCTTATCTGTTGGGAGTACTTGCTTGTTATTTATGAACACCCACACAATTGGCAGAAGAGATTCTATTGTACGGAATTTAGGTCTAATAGCTCTAACGGCTTCGAGTATGTCAGCTATTGTGTAATCCTCACTGTCATCAAGCTCTAGTACATCCTCAAGTACTCCTATGTAGTCGAATAGCGCGCCCACATACCTAACCTTAACTTTCATGATGATCCATGTATGCTCCACCAAAATTACTTAAATAATTTTATTTAGGAAGATGTACATAAACTTTTTAGGTCTGTAGTTCTGACTTAAGAGAATAAAATTAATATTGGTTTAATTAATGGCCAATAAAGTACTACTCATTGCTATAGTGTGTGTAGCTGTTCTAGTGGGTTTTATGCTCTATCACACCTTGAGCTACACTACTGCATTGCCTAATCAATTTCTAATTGAAGTAACTCCCGACAGGCCTGTGGATGCTATCGTAGGTCAGAAGTGCGTACTCATAGTTAATGTCATAGATAATGAAAACATACTTGAGGGTAGAGAGAGCTATGGGGAGCCAGTAAGTATTTCAGTAGCAGTTAATGATGAAGTAGCTTCACTTACGTACTACCCTAAGAAAATATCTTCGGGACGGGTTACTGAAATAGTAGTAATTCCTAAAGCACTATCTGCTGATTCTACATTAACCGTGCTTATTCAGGGTGAGCGTGGCGGACTTAAGGAACTTAAATTTATTACTGTTAATGTACGTGAGCTCACTAAAGATATTGAGGATGCTGAGGCTCACGCCACAGGATTACGGAATGAATTCACTTCATGGATAGCAGTTAATCATCCGGAACTAAATATCACTGAAGAAACCTGCTGGGTAGGTGCTCATGTAGACTCAGTTTCCTTAGATACTAAGTACTATCTCTTTTACTCAAGTAATTGGGAAATGGGTATATCGTGGCGTGAAGGCAGCACCCACAACCACACAACAATATATCTCAGGCATAGGTACGAAGAGTCCGTGCCATCACTTGCATACGAACTCACATTACTTGATGATGAGTATTACAGAGTTCGCCCTATAAGTACCAAGAATGCATTTGCTGAGGCTGTGTGGCGTTAAATCGTTAAATAAGTTAGCCTTAACTATGACACGAATGTTGACGAAATAAGACCTAAAACTCGTCTCAATGATTTTTAGTAGGGCTTGGTATTGCTGATTGAAGTTATTGATGAGTCAAAGAAGACTTCATTCATAATTAAGGTTGTGGAAGCTGTTAATGAAGTTTCCAGGTTGCTGCCTTTTACAACAGTACTGAACGTTTGGAAGGATGAGGTCTATTTTCCATTACCCAGTGAATTAGGTCTGAAACCAAACACGCATAAAGTTGAATTAGGTAGGGTGTACTACTGGCCTCCAGGTAAAGCACTCTGTCTCTTTTATGGGTTCTCAGAACCTTACACACCAGTAGCTTATCTAGGTGAATTTGTAGGATCATTAACAGCACTTAAGGTTGTTGCTGATGGTGATGATGGGAGGGTCATTAGGCATGAGCTAGACCCTAATTTAAGTGATGTAACCGAATTACTTAAGAGCTTAGGCTATAGTGTAGGCACGCCATTAGTAGATGGAATTAGAGTTGCTGCAGCTTCTAAGTACGTTAGTGGGCTGAGGCTAGGATTTACTGTCTATGTTGAGCCTTACGGCTACTACTTAGAGAGCGAGCAGTTCTTCAGACATGGAGAAGACTACCTGCACACAACTCTAGCTAAGAAACTAAAGAAACTTACGAGTAGGTGCAGGTACCTACGGTTCGATATGGATGAAGATAATTACGCAGTACTGACATTAGGTGTTAATAACTCAAGTGAATTAGCTGAGGGTATAAAGGAGTTAGAGCTGATGTACCAGCAGGTTGTTGAGTTCCTGACTTCTTCTTAGTAGAGTAAAGTTAAGAACAATACTTAATTTTTATTCAATTTTAATAAAAAGGTTTTAGGTTGCGGGTTTTCTGTAGGCTATTAGGAAGTCAATTAAGAGCATTAAGTTTAGTATCAGGCCTATGCCTGTTATTATGCCTACAGCGATCCCTGTTACTACATCACTAGCTATTGTTGGTGGAATAACAACTATTTCATACCATATTAGGGCCACCGTAACTGTTATCCATAGGAAGAATGCAGGCGTGTAAGTTAGTCCCTTACCTAGTGCTGTAGTTTTCTGTACCTTAGCTGCCCATAAAGCTATAGTCATTAAGGCTAGAGAGGCCAGTAACTGATTCATTCCAGCAAATGCAGGCCAAAGTACCTTCCATGCACCACCCCAAGCAAGCGGGAATGCAATACCAACTAAGATTATTGAGGCTAGCCACCTATTAGCAAGTATCTTATAGGCGCTTGGAATCTTATCCCTTAATGGTGTCATTAACTCCTGCCACGCAAACCTCCCTAGCCTCGTAGCGGTGTCGAGTGATGTTAGGGCAAACCCAGTAATCCACAAGGCAGCGAATATGGCCATGGGCTCAAACGGAAGGCCGAATACCTCTTGGGTTGCAGCAGCATAAGAATAAGGAACTACTGTAAACCACTTGTACTTACCTAAGATACCTGTCCAAAGCGCTGCTGCCTGAGCGGGGTCAGCCAACACTTGTGCTTGAGCCATTGAAAGCCCTGCCTTAGTTAGGGCTTCAAAAGCAAAAGCACCGAGCAAAGCTACGACCATAGTCGACAGGAATCCCTCAGTTAACATACCCCCGTAACCGACTAGCAGGCCGTGGGCTTCATTAGCTAACTGCTTAGATGAGGTGCCTGAGCCTACGACGCTGTGAAAGCCTGATAGTGCTCCGCAAGCAACGATAAGCGGTATTGTCGGCCAGAAGGGTGATGGTTGGCCGCCAACCACCTTAGCCGTAAGCAAGGACGTAACAGCAGGTATCTCCATACCCCTGAAGGCCGCTATAGCTGCTGCACCACCTATTGCTAGGCTAGCCCACAGTATGTAGGCATTCAGGTAGTCCCTGGGCTGCAGCAAGATCCAGACAGGTATTGACGCAGCTATTATACAGTAGATCGCTAGTATGGTTACCCAAGAGTAGTAGGATAGCTTCAGGGGTACGTACAAACCTGCTATAACAGCTAGAATAACTAATATTACGCCAACAACTGTAGCACCCTTAAAGCCTAGTCCTGTCTTATACATTAAAAAGCCTGTTATAACAGCTATAACTATTAGTAGCATCGCCGCTGTGGCGCTCCCAGGTATTGACGAGAACAGCACTGAGACAACCACCATGAACACAGCAACCACTAGTAGCAGTGCAAACCATATGTACGCGTTGAATACGTAGAATGCTCTTCTACTCATTAACTTACCTGAAACCCACGCAATGCTTCTTCCGTCATACCTCACAGAGCTCATTAAGGATAGGTAGTCATGCACTACACCAATGAATATGTTTCCAAACCAGACCCAGAGCAGGGTCGGTAACCAGCCCCACGCGAGAGCGAGTGCAGGACCTAAGATAGGGCCAGCTCCGGCAATACTAGCGAAGTGATGCCCGTACAGAACATACTTGTTGGCGGGAACGTAGTCAACACCATCATAAAGCCTCCTCGCAGGTGTCTCACGCTTGACATCAATTTTAGCAACGTTTTTCTCTAAGTACTTACCGTGGGTGAGGTAGGCAACGATATATATTATAAGACCAACAATAACGATTAAGGCGGTAATACCCATGCCGCCAACCTCGCAGCTGCCTTTGTACAAAAAAATATACGAAGGTATAGTATATATTTTTTATTTATATACTTTCGTGCAGAACTTAGTTAGAACAGAAAGAGTAAATTACCTACACGTATTACCTATATTGGCTGGTGAGGAATGAACAAGTCAGGCGGTAGGGGCTTCTTAAGTAAGTGGTTGTCTGTTATCAGTAACTTATTCAGGGCTAAGTCAGTGGAGTACACTTATGTTGAGTTGAGGGAGCTGGAGAATGTATTTACTTTAATTATACTGGGTTCATTCATCGGCCTGCCTAGCCCACCAACCAATATTTCTTTGAGGCTTCTGCCGTACATGGCCAGAGAAATAGTTGTGAGTTCTAGCGTTAGTGCTAGATTAGATGACATGCTTGCTGAAATGGCCGGCTTATTTGAGGTGACCTAGGTGATTAGGGTTGAGTAAAGAACCAGGTTTTAAAGTATTTTTCTTTATAGGTAAAGGGGGTGTAGGTAAGACTACTTGTGCAGCGACATTCGCCCTTCAGGTAGCGAAAAGCAAGAGGACATTAATAGTTTCGCTTGACCCAGCCCATAATTTAGGGGATGTTTTAGGTATTAACTTAGGAAGGGAACCAACTAAAGTTGCAAGTAACTTACATGCTCTTGAAGTAGATTTTGAGGAAATGATAGTTAAGCACCTTAAGGACCTCACAGAAAAAATAAAGGATATGTATGGGTACCTCAGAGTACTTAACCTCGACAAGTATGTTGATGTACTGAGGCACTCACCCGGTATTGAGGAGTACGCGACCCTGGATAAAATAGTAGATATTCTTAAGTACAATGTCAGCAAGAAGGAGTATGATGTTATTATTTTTGATACACCACCTACAGGTCTAACACTGAGGATTATGGCTCTGCCATCGATATCCGCTATATGGGTTGATAAATTAATGAAACTTAGGGAGGCTATACTTGACAGGAGAAGGATAGTAGAGAGGATTACTGGGGAAAAAATTAGGGCTGTTGTTGGGGGCAGGGAACTTGAGGTACCCGCTGAGCGGGGGAGAGACCCCATTTATAGAGAATTAATGAAGATGAGGGATGAAGTAAGCTTGGTGAACTCTATTATTAAGAATAGTGAAGTAACTACTGTTGTTTTAGTAATTAATCCTGAAGTATTGCCAATTATTGAGGCAAAGAGAGCTTTTGACTTCCTCAATAAGTTAGGTATTAAGGTTGAGTACTTAATAGTGAATAAGGTCATGTCCTTAAGTAGTGCTCGGGTACCTGAGGAGTTTAATCTTAGGTTAAAGCAGGAGGAGGAAGCACTAGCACTAATTAAGAAGTACTTTAGTAACTTAAGAGTAATTAAAGTACCGTTCTTCGTAGAAGAACCTAAGGGTGTAGATAAGTTAAATATTCTTAATCCATACCTAACTCCACTAGTTAGTGGAGCGGTGGGTTAGGAATATGGAATTAAGTCTCTCATTCTACGATATTATTGTTATTGCTTTAGTACTAGCTATTGCAGCTGTATTGCAGTTTTTTAGAGGTAGGAAACTGAACTTAGTGTTAATTGAGTACACTGCAAGGAAGCTTGAGGAGATACTGAAGCCTAAGGACAAGGAGTACCAGTGGGTAGGGCTGTATGTTGGCTATAAGGCGAGGTTTATTCTCTCGCGCAAGAGCTTGAGGAGGGCGGAGGCTGTCGTAACATTAATGCCTAGGCACAGTTTGTTCTACTACCCTATAGCGCTACTGACCTCACGGTTTGACAGACTGTACCTATTCTTCAGATATGATAGAGAATTTAATGGTGAGGCTCATATTATTAGGAAGTACTACTACAGGTTAGGCCCAAAGAAGGTAATAAAAGGTATTGAGCGCATGGCTGTGGAGGACGTGGAGATAAATGGTAAGGTATTTCACTTAATATACACTGATGCGAGACTGGCGAGCAAGCTATCTAAGGTAGTTAGGAAGTTGAATAATCCACAAGTAGTTAATCACTTAGCGGTTGTGCCAGCAAGCAAGAGTGTGTTTCTAGCAGCTAAGATAAAGCCTAAGGAGTTCGAGGATCTGCTATCTAAGGTATATGACCTTGCACTCTCATTAGCTTAGCCGCATGACTTAAGTTAGCTCTCGGTGGGTCTCCTCATCCTAACTCCGTCACCCATAACCCAGTACTCACCATCAGACCTCTTCTCAAGTTTAAATATAGGTACCTCATGCTTAACCCTCTCAAGCACCCTCCTAGCCTTGTCGAATGCTTTAGAGCGATTCACAGCAGCAACGAATATGTAGACTGTGGGCTCACCTGGCTTTAGCCTGCCGACCCTGTGAAATATCCTTACCTCTGAGACCTCCTCATCACTGCACTCCTCCTCCGCGATTCCCTTGAGCTTCCTGGTGGCGTACGGCTCATATGCACTGTACTCCAGCTCCCTCACTTCAGCTCCATCAACCACGCCCTTAACGAAGCCTACGAAGAGCACCAGCGCTCCCGAACCAGAAGAACAGGTACTCTTCATAACATCCCTAGCTACCTCATCTAAGCTTATCTCACCCTCAACGATCTTCCCATCAGGCAAATCTGGTAACCCCCTCAATAACATCAGTACTGCTACAGCATATAACAATTTACTCAACTACTAAACTCGGCGTGAGGTGTTTTAAAGTACCTAGACATGTTAGCATGGGTGCTGAAAGCCTTGGGCGTGAAGCTCTACGTTCATTAGCTCTGCCCCTCCAGTCACAGAGTCGTCAAGTACTTAGCCAGTAAGGACCTGCTCGGGAAGGTTGAAGTCCTAGATGTCTCGAGCAACTTAAGTGCTGTACTTCCTGCAGGAGTTGTGAGTGTGCCGGCTCTGGAGGTAGACAGCAAATTAGTTGCTATTGACCCCCTAGAGCCAGAATTCGTTGAAGCTATCTTGCTTGACGATAAACCTAGGACTGAGGGCTTCGTACCTAAGAACATCGATGAAGCACTAGCGAGGTTCAAGGACAGTGTAGCTGCGAGTAGCTACGCATCGTCAGTAATCCTAGTTCACGGTAGTTTAGGACCCCTACTCTCGCATGACTTTATTGAGGTAGTTGCGAGGCTTAAGTTAAGTAGGTTGAGTACAAATGAAGTACTTAGAGCAATTAGGGTGAACTCAGCGGCAATATACGAGGATGTGCGTGCCAGCGCCCTCAGAGTAGTTGCGTTAAACTACATTAGAGAGCTGGTGTGGCTTAGGAGGGCTACCAGCCCGAAATCACGAGGGTATTAACGCGTTCTCACTAAGGCTGCGGCTACTCGCTAAGGCATCAGTTGGGCGCGGCCTCTTACCGTACGACCTCAGGAACCTACGTGAGGCATCTAGGGAAATAGAGTACTTTCTTAAGGAAAATGTGGAACGTGTACATAAGCCACGTAGTAAGGAATAAAAAGAGCTTCAATACAGCACCTAGTGATAGCTTATCAACAGTATAGTTGATCATAAATTCTATAGTTTATCTATAGCTAAGTTTAAATATTCAATGTTAAATCATATTAGTGTTAAGCGGTGATTGTATGAGGTGCTTAAAGCACCTTTACATAGCTGGATTAATCTCAATTTTAGCCATACTTGCTATGCCAGTATGGCATATTCCAGCAGTGGGTGCGAGTTCTCAGATAGTGTACGTTATTGATCGACTTCCATACGTTATCAATACTTCAGGTACGTATGTGATGAACTCAGACCTCTACGGACCTAACGGCATAGTTGTTAATGCTAGTAACGTCACGATAATCGGAAATAACCACAAGATAGTAGCTACTGCACCTAACGCCATAGGTGTTAAGATTGAGAGATACATGTATGGAGTCTATAACGTCAAGATAGAGAGCCTGGTCATAGAAGACTTTGACTACGGCATATACCTGAATGAACCAGGCTCATACAACTGGAGTGGCGTAGAATTAGATAATGTAGTTATCAGAAACGCGACAGTAGGAATATATAATTCCGAGTGCTGGTACAATCTCCTAATACAGAATGTAGTAATTGAGGCAACTCAGAGAACAGAGTACGGGATATATAACGAATATCCCTATGGGGTCGTAATCTATAATGTAACATTAATTGCACCAGCATCAACTACGACGACAAGCATAGCCATATACAGCTATGACGGGTACTCTACCTACATACGTAAGTGTAAGATATTAGGTAGCTGGGACTACGGGATCTATGACGAGGATATGGAATGCGACTGCATAGCTGAAGGAACCGAAATCATTAATGCAAGCACAGGAATATATCTCGATTACTGCGAATACACTTCAATAATTAACACTAAAATAGTGAATACGTCCGACGACGGTCTATACACATATGATTCTTATTATGTCGGTATCCTCGGGACAGAAGTAGTTGGTTGCGGGAGCGGTATGTACGTTGAATATAGCTCGGGCGTAGTAATTGACGGTTGCATAGTGACAAACTGTGCTGGGACGGGTATTTATCTAGACTCCTCTTCGTACAGTGTGAACATTACTAATAATCAGATAATTGGAAACAGTGGTTATGGCATAGAAGTGCACTCAACTAGCACCTATGTAAATGTACGCGGGAACGTGCTAGCTGTGAATGCTCAGAGTCCTCAGGCCTATGATGAGAATGGCGTAGGTGAGTGGAGCAGTAACTACTGGAGTGACTGGAGCGGTAGCGAATCCTACGTATTTACTGGCAATAGTGATGACTCCCCGCTACCTGAACCTCTTCCAGACCTCTCATGCCGAGCTGTTTACGTACCGGAGTCAGTAGTTGGAGAACGTGTGGTGGAGGTTAATGTAGAAGTAGAAAATAAGGGCTACGCTAATGTAATTGAGCAGCCACTGAGGCTCTACTGGAGCGAGCCAGCTAAATTTACTCAAGCTCCATTCATATGGTTTGACTTAGATGAGTCATCAGCGACATGGGTTGATGGAGGAGATGTGCTGGAGGATTATGGCAACTATATTATTCAGGGAGACGATATGTACTTCATTTACAAGTTGCCGTTCACCTTCGAAATATATGGGCTTAAGTACAACTACATATCAATGTCAACAAACGGCCTTATTGAGTTTCTCAATGACACTGAAAGTAATCTAGAGAATTTAGATAGCGTCCACACTTACGGGTATCACAGGGTCATGTACTACAGGTATTCACCAGCAGGAACCACTACCTTATTCGCTTACTCAGGAGATCTTGAAGCAATAAATTTTGCTGGTGTATTTAATCTAGGCGATAAGGTTGTTATGTGGTTTGATGGGTCGACAGATGCAGACGGCAACCCCAGTTACCCCGTTCAGTATCAGATAATACTCTACAGCAATGGGACAGTATTGGTTAGTTTAGGTAACCTAACATTTACTGAACTTGAAGGTGACGGGTTTACTGGTCTTTACGTAAGTAACTTAGGAGCAGAGATAACTGCAGGTTACATGTTGCCACCCATGACTTCATGGAAAATAACACCTAAGCTGAACCTAGCTGACGAGGTCAGCATAGATCTGAGTCCTGGTGAGGTTAAGAACTTCACGATGGTGTGGGACACCAGCTCCCTACCTCACTACAGCGAGTTTACGTTGTGGGGTGATCCTGATGCTTCAGGTGATACCTCACTATACAATGACTTAGCTTATAGTAGCTTGTACGTGGTCCCACCTCCGGCACCGCCCGCACAA
>Ga0190363_1001801_pt1 | contig 12591 bp, 9 predicted proteins | sample 48721867_MG_FD_161272 | JGI IMG/M metagenome (GOLD analysis project Ga0190363, IMG submission 161272) | Hydrothermal vent microbial mat bacterial communities from Southern Trench, Guaymas Basin, Mexico - 4872-18-6-7_MG | ecosystem: Environmental > Aquatic > Marine > Hydrothermal vents > Microbial...
CACTTGAACTGCTCCTGGCAAGTCTAGAGATCCATCATGCTGCGGGAGATGTGAGTGATGAAGCCTACGAGAAAGAGAATAAGGCGATTCTTCTCGGAATCGAAGCTACAAAGAGGGAACTGAATGATATTAGAAACGCTCTGGAGGCTCCATCTGCAGAGCCTGTTGCTGAGCAGCCTGCTGAGGCTGAAGGGTCTGTTGTGGAAGAAGCCGAAGTTGAGTCTGTGGAAGCTGAAAAACCATCCGTTGAGCCTGAGCAGGTGGCGGCTGGCTATGAGGAACTTCCTAGAGAAGAGCGGGAGGAATCAGTAGTAGAGGAACAGCCTTCAGAGAGTCCAGCGGTCTCTCAGGAATCGTCAGCGGAGGAATCTCCATCCACATATTCCGAGGAGTCTTCAAGCTTCTCTTCTTGGGAGACGGAGTCCTCGTCGGAGTATTAGACCATTAATTCGCTGATGATTCTATATTCTTTGTCGAGATTCTAATCTCGATGGAGTCTCAGATGGAACCTTTTTTCTGGCTGTTATAATTCAAAGATTTCTAGTAGAGAACTGCTGAGTATAACTCAAGAATGTTATCTCCCCTCGCTAAGACTGTTCTCCCATCAACTCTTACAACATTTTTCTTTTGGGAGATTCTGTCAGCCCTCTCGCTGTTGTGATACTCAACCTTCAGCTCTATTGGAGCATCCGGCTTGTAAGGAACAAAACTATCTATGCTCTCCACAGTTTTTCTAGCAGCATCTCGTATTAGCCTATGAGACACTTTGGGATGAAGACATCTCGCAGCGAATCTGCTTGTAGCCTCCTTAACTGCAACTGTGAAGACCCGTCCCAGAAGATGCTCAGCCTCCCGCGTAGCTGCCAAGTCTCCGGTGACGAGTCCAAGAGGCACATCGTAATGCCCAGCTAAGGCTGCCCAAAGACCTATCTCCCCCACAGGCTTATTGTTAAGCCAGATATTATCGATTCCGACGCTTGAGAGGGTATGCGTTAAAAGTCCATTTGGAGTGCCAGCCATCGCATGTGCACCGACAGCAAACATCAAATCGAATGTTTCGTCAAGCCCCTCGAGCTCCTGGAGCCTCCTTCCCCTTATGAGCTGAGCTCTAGGATCGAGCTCTTCAAGCAGTATGCTGAAGGCTGCTCCATGACCATCCAACACCACGACTTCTTTGGCGCCGGCTTCAAACGCGCCTTCAATAGCTGCATTCACATCCCCCGTTAGGAATCTCCTCGCAGCCTCATGTTCTCTTCCTCCAGGATTAAAATCCGGCCAGTTTCCAGCGACGCCTGTGGCTCCTTCAAGATCAGTCATTATAAATATTTTCACATGAATCCTCCTCCAATTAGAAGAGACTTACCCTTTTTCAGTCTCTTTCAGCGATAGCTCCTTATTAACTTAATTCGAAGATCTCTGATTCTCAGCCCTACTAGATTAGTGTTTAGCTCAAACCAGATGGGTCTCTCATTTCCCAAGCTCGTCCATCTACTTGAAATATGGCTCTCTCCTTCTCACAGCCTCCAAAAATAGCTCCTTCAGCTCATCCTGAGATGCTCCTCTCCTCATAGGTCCGAGAATATCGACGAGATTATCATTTCTAAAGAGGCATGGCTTAAGCTTTCCATCGGAGGTTACACGTATCCTGTTGCAGTGGCGGCAGAATTCCGTGTTATGCATAGGTTTCACAACCTCAACTTCCCCGCCGCCCCGTAGATGATACTTCCTTCTATGATGCATCCTCCTAACAATAATCTCTTCAGCCATGCCCTCCAAGAGAGCCTCGACAGAGTCCAGGCTTACATGATATCTCCTGTATAGATCATCTTCTTTAGGAGCCTCGAGCTCTATGATCTGGAGGATTACCCCATTTCTCCTTGCGAAATCAATCATACTCATCACTTCGTTCTCGTTCAATCCCTTCAGCAAAACCATATTCACCTTCACTGGATGAAGCCCCGCATCCTTCGCTCTTTCTATTCCAAGAGTAACCGATCTCAAAGCATCCATACCCGTAATTCGTCTAAACAATTCTCTAACCAGCGTGTCTAAGCTCACATTAACCCTGGCCAGCCCTGCCTTCCTTAGTTCATATGCATAATCTGAGAGAAGAATGCCGTTAGTAGTCATTGAAACCTCCTCAATTCCTGGAGTATCATGGATCCTAGAGACTATCTCGAGTATATCCTCTCTCAGGAGAGGTTCTCCGCCAGTTATCTTTACCTTACTCAAACCAAAAGAGGCGGCGATTGAAACTATTCTTTGTATCTCCTCAGGCGTCATCTCGTCTCTATGCAGAGACGACTCTCCTTCCCTATGGCAATAGAAACAGTTCAAGTTGCATCTCTGAGTAACCGATATTCGAATGCTTTCAAGAGGCCTTCCATACGGGTCTTTAAGCATTACTTTCTCTTCCCATGTATTCTCAGCCTATATAGCCAGCCTCAGAAGATGCTTATTTATCAAAAAATGGCTGTTCTATGATATAAATCGTACTCGAAAAAGGCTGCTTTAAAGATTTATTTTGGAGATAAAAAGGGTAAGCCTAAGTTTCGGATCTTCAAATCACGGATGTCGGCTATCTATTTTTGTGTTTTCCGAAAATTTATTATGTCTCATCTGTTGAAATTCTTCTACTCATGATATCGGTTGAAGAAGTGTTAGTGACTGTTCTCCTTATCGGTTGGGTAGTCTTTGTCATGACTATCTTAACGAAGGCTCTATATGATAAGATGCGGAGACGAGGTGTAGAGCATGAAGTTGCGGTTTATTATAACAGGAAAATTATACATTTCCTTGCAGGCGGAGTCTGCGCGGCTGCTGTTCCATTCTTCTTCCAAACGCCGATTTTGCCCGTCATGGTGGCTATGTTGATGGCGATCTTTGCATTTACAGCTCACAAGATGAAGAGATTAATGTATTGGTTTCAGACAGAAAAGAACAGATATGAAGTTTCATTCTGTATAATGTGGGCTGCAATTATAGTGATGGGATAGCTGGTTTCAGGAGATCTCTGGTTCGGCGCCATACCGGTCCTTTTCATGTCCGTTGGAGACGCGGTTACAGGAATTGTTAGAACTCTCATCTATGGTAGGAGAACAAAGTCGTGGCTGGGAAACATATTCATGGCTGTCTTCTCAATGAGCATGGGCGCCGCGCTTGGATTTGCCGGCATTCTAGCAGGCGGGGTGGCTTCAATCTTTGAACATTTCGAGTTTAATCCTATAGATGACAATGTAGTTGTGCCGTTAGTCTCATTTGCAATTCTGGTATTTGCAAAGATCTATGCGCCGTGGACATTGAGTCTTTAAGCCCCTACCATCAATTCTAAATTGCAGATACACTTCTAAAAATGGCCTCGAGACCGACCTTTCAAAATTTAGAAAGATCAACATATATCTAAGAAGAAAACGACAAATTACGATTGGCGATTAAATGAGGAAAACAGCCGTCTTGCTTCTCAGCTTGATCTTCCTTTTAAGCATCATCGCTTCAATAAGTTTCATAGCCTCTGCTTACGCTATCAAACCTGACAATGTTCCACTGCAGCTTGAAAAGAGAGTCTTCATCCACTACAGAAAGGGTTATGGAAAACCAGACTGGACTACTGACAAAGGGCCGTCACCAAAGGAAGAGGATCACTCTGGCCACTACGAACTTTTAGGTAAAGGTGTGAAGTGGAAGACAACAGCAATCATATACATAGATGATGCGGATAACGTGCAATATCTCGACAGAAATTTCATATTCAAAGCGATCAAGATATCTGCTGAGGAGTGGGATGACGGGGCATACAGCGGATGGGGAGGCATCGATTTTGATCTTTTTGGCGGCTACTACAATATTACCAACGCATCCTTCGATACTGATTCTCCTGACGGAAGGAATGAAATCTTATTTGGGGACTACCCGCAGGAAGGAGTTATAGCTGTGACCGTTGTATGAGGATACTTCTCCGGAGACGGATGGAGTTAAAATTTTAGAAAGCCGAAAACCTCATATTTGATTTTTATCAACCATCAGTATATGGAGGGGTCGTCGGCTAGCTTGGTCTAGGCTCCGAGCTTCGGGCGTTCGGGACCCCGGTTCAAATCCGGGCGACCCCACCAACGAAGAATCAAAAATCTCACACCATCTTGAGAGTGTCATAGATAATGCCCTTTATAAACTATTTAAAGAAATTTTTCTCGGCGCTGAGAAGAAAAATTTGATTCTCCGAGATCTTTTAAGATTGCTGAATGCTGTCTTGAAGAATCTTTAGAGGCTTAGATAGATATCCCATTTATGGCCCTCATTTTTATGATGAACTCCTCAGCGTTATCGGGAAGTAACCTTCTTTATTACCAGAACCGCCACGACTATTCCTATGACGGCTGCAGCGGCTTCTATATAGGTCATCCATGACGTCTCTCCCAAAGGCGAGATCTTGAGATTCGGATATTCGATCTCTACAGATCGAATTGACGGTAGACAAGCTCCGAAGGAAGTCTCGAAGCTGCCGACGCCGCTCTTTGATCCTCGATGAACAAGCGTGAAGAGCACTGTTTTGTCCGCCTTAATCTTATGCACTCCAGTCGGCAACCGGAAGGTGCTGTTAGGTTCAAGGGAGTACTCGACATCGTCGAGACTTAATATTGTCTGCGTATATGCGAATAGAAAGCTCTCATCTGATGGGACGTTAATGCATGCAACTTCGCCGGCTCTCAGACCGCCAACCAGCAAGCCGCCTCCATTAGCTATTGAGAACAGGGTTGCCGGTTTATTCGTCTCAAAGAATAAGTGATACTTTTGAAAACTGAATGATCCGTTCGTCCCAGCTTTAATTGCTTCTTCTCCAAATTTAGCTCGGCCATCGAGGTCATAGAATCCTATCTTAGCATCGCTGCTTGAAGAGAAGACGAAGTCGATGGGCGGTTCGGAGCCGCCGGAATAGTAGCCAGGATAGATGCATCTCTCATAGAAGTGTCTTCCCACGAAGGCTCCTTCAAGCGAGGGAACAGCATGCGACTTCCATACGCCGGAGCCATGTCCCAGATTCAGCACAAAGAACGATTGAAACATGACGTATCCTGTTGAGGAGATCCTATACACTTTTGAGGATTCAAGAACAAAGTCCTTGAATTCATGAGGGGCTAAATCAAAACTCATCACTTTGGCTCCTGAAGAGTCATAAACCGTTACTTCCGACTTCTCCAAAGCGTAGACAGTGTAGACTCCTCCGCTGCCCTCCTCCTTGTAGAAGGTTCTAAATATGAATTCGCGGCCTATGTATCCTCCTTCAACACTAGTGTAGAACGTGCTTATAGACGCATTTACGGTTGCTATATCGCTTCCACCAGCCAAAATGACAGTTGCAGGTTTGCTGGAGACGATCTCCAACATTGATCCGCTGGGAACATTCACTTCTCTTTCTTCCATCCTGTCGACGACGAATTTGGCTATGATCTCCATTTCGGGCAGCGAGTATATGGTGATGCCGGTTGCATCGTGGTTCCCTACTATGTAGATACGTGTATACTCTATGTTGAGGGGGACATAGCCAAAGTAGATATACTTACCTTCGACGTTTAGTCCGGCATTACTGAGTAAAACGAGGATGCAGAGGCTAATGAGAATCGAGAATAGAGAGGTTCTTAAAAGTCTCAAATATTGAGACCCCTAAAAAAGTTATGTTGCTATATGATACTTAAGATTTTATCCTCAAACTGGCCCAAAGACCCCAGACTTTTTACCAAAAAGAACTAGTAGACAAACTGAGGGGATTGATGGCGGTTTAGACTGAGGATTTATCGTTTCAAAGCGTCTTTCAAATTTAAGGCTCATATTTATCTGATGATGCTAAATTTTTATATGGAGTAATCTCTCAACTCTGAGATGGAGGCTTCCTTCATCTTATGAGCGTTTTATGGATACTTGGTGAGGCTAAATCGGGAAAGTCGGAGTTGGCGGAAGAGATCTTCGCTCGTCTTCCAGGAAAGAAGTTTTATATCGGCACTCTGCCTCGAACTCCGAAATGGATGAGCACGATTGAGAAGCATGCTGCTCGGAGACCTAAGAGCTGGAAGCTGATAGAGATTACGGATGATATGGATGTGGCCGCAGAGATTATCAGACGGAGCGGCGAGTGTGAGGTTGTTTCCGTCCTTCTAGATGGATGGGGAGTTTATCTGAGAAGACGTGCGTTAAGGTGGGGAGAGGAGAACGTTAACGCCACATTAGATGATGAGATGATATTTGTTAACGAGATGTATGAGGAGTATCGCCGGCTAGTTGACGTCTGCAATTATTTGATAGTTGTGGAGCATATATCAGCGGCTCCTCCAACCCCAGATGATTATGAGGCTGACTCTGCTACTTGGCGCGTGAGGGCTGTTGTAAGCCGCTGCCTCGCCGAAGCTGATAAGGTGATATATCATGACATAGAGGATGTCAGTCATAAAGATAGAAGATTTGTGGAGAAAATGGCAAACGAAATGATGATGCATAGTAAGGTTCACATCCAACATTAAATATTCAAGAAGGCTCCGTTTTGAGTAAAGACAAGAAAATCAAGAGAGCCTTGTCACTTTTAGGTCTTTGAATGGATTTTTCATACGTTCCTCAGCTGTTCGATCGTCAATTACATGACATATAATCTTGTTTTGTTTAGCAGCTTCTATTGCTAGGGCTGAGCATAGAAATGCGTCTTCCCCTGAAATACAGACTATATCAGCTCTTGAAACTAAATCTTTGATGATCTCGGTTGTCCGCTCTAAATTCCCAATATCAACGTGGGATACGGCAAATTTTGGAGGTCTAATGCCTCTTGAAATCAGGGATTCTCGAAACTCGTCTATCTTGTCCTGCACGTCCGGCTCAGCTGATATGATGTATAGCGTGGTGGGGGAATATGCATTGACCAGATTGTAGAATCTGCTTAGATAGGGATCAAATGTTGCTAATACCTCGCATGTCGCCGCGCTCCATTCGAGGATTATCTTTCTAACATACGCAACTGTGGTTTGAACCAGGACTTTATGATAGGCAGATGAGCTTTCAACTATACGTACTATCAGTTTTAGTTGGTATCCTTCTTCTCCCTCTTGGATGATTATGTCACTTCTTGTTCTTCCCGCCTTCTCAACAAGATAATAGTCAAAGCTTATCTTTTTTAACGCTCCTTTCTCTGGAGGCTCCTCCACAAGCTTAACTCCGCCGACTCTTCTAACATATTCGCTTTCATCTTTCTGCAGTCTTCTAACTATGAATGACGTGAAAGGCTCGATTTCTTTAGCGATGAGTCTGATGGGTAGATCGAAGATCCACGGCTCATTGACTTCTCTTGGACGATCAACTTTTTTGACGCTCCATTTTCTTAATAGTGACGGAGTTATAACCGTTGATGACCTTGAAGCTGGAATCAAAGAAGCGACAATTGCTGTAAGCACGGAGAAGAGAATGGATATGATTCCCCATTCGGCCGAAACCTTTTCTCGAACCTGAATTCCGGCTATGGAGGCGAAGTGATAACCTGATATTCCGAGGAGATAGCCTAGTCCTCCCCCTATAAATCCGATTATTGATGCTTCCGCGATGAATAGGGCGGCTATATGAGTCGGGTTTAGCCCTACCGAGGAGAGAGTGAATATCTCGTCATCCCGCTCGACAACCGTCGCAAACATTGAAAGTCCAATATTCAACATGACCAGAGCCATGAGTGGAAAAACCAGCTCTGTTCCTCTTTCCTCAAAATATTCACTTAAGGAATACATAGCTGCGGATCCTGGATGGGAGATGAAGACTTTGTATGCATAGGTCAAAACGATCAGTTGAGCCAACGATTCATAGTTTTCATCTTTCGAGAGCTGCACGACGACGCGTGAAGTATACACTTTGGGCAGAGCTAGAGCTTTTTCGTATGTGAGTATAATGACGTTGTCGGCTGGGCAGGGAGCGATGTATGGGGGGCTTGGAAGATGATAATAGGGCAGATAGGCTTGATCATCGATATCGATGATTTTTGATAAAGACTCTCCATCGAAGAAGCCTCTAATTATGAATTCTTGACCGAACCCGTAAAGTTTGTCTCCGACATTAACCTTTAATCTTTCTCGAAGAGATGAGCTTACAAGTATCCCTTTTGAATCATCATCTTCTAAAAATCCCTGTGTCACACGATCGAGACCGATGAATCTTGCCTCTCTACTTGGAATTATGCCTATAACTCCTAGGATGCTTATTCGCTCTCCAGATGTCGAATATAAATATCCTAGTGGATTTTCAAAACTAACCGGATTATTCACAGCCTTGGGAGAGACTAATGTAACGTTCTCTTGAGATTCTAACCAATCAATAAATGAGTCGGGTAAAGGTATGAATGAGCCGATATACCCATCAAACGGCATATCTTTTATCAATAATGCATCGACGGGCAAGACAGATCGGATAGATCTTTTTACAAGTCCATAGCCAGGTGAGATTGAGGTTAAAGTTATAAACCCGAAGATCAACACCATGACGCTTATTAGATTAAGCAGCGTTCTCATCTTTCTTCTACGTAGATTTCGGATGCCCATCGAGAATGCTATTGCAACTGCGCTTTTCAGCTGTATCGGACGGTCCTCGCTTCTCTTCTCACGTGCAAGTCTAGAAAAAACGTATATGATTATTTTTCCGACGAGAAAGATTGTGAGGGCCAATGAGACATAAACCGTCTGAGAGACTAGACGGGACGCTGGGAATACAAAGTAAAATATCGTGAATAATAGGAAGAAGAGGGCTGCCTCTACAATTGAAGTAGCGGAGATCGAGAATCCTCTATTGCCGCTCGTTATCTCTAAATAGATGGATTTCTCCATTATGAGGTGGGCGGATGCGAAAGCGACGAATAGCAACAATAAGAGCAAAGGGAAAAGTGCTTGTGAGCTTGATTCAAGCAGTCCTCTAAGCATATTTTCTGCTCTTGTAGCTAGTATGTAGGAGCTTCGAACCTTTGCGAAGGACTGATCGAAGAGCCCCTTCTTTAAGAGAAATGCGGATTCTTCGATTGCTTCGTAAGCATTAGAGAGGTCTCGTCTTTCAGTCTCAACTAGAAAGCCTGCGGTTTGGCAGTTATCGAGTAGAGTGAAGCAGGAAGCTAGTATTCCCTTTACATATTCAATGTTTGATAGGATACTGTATTCTCTGATGTCAATGTGCAGAGACTCTCCTTGCGGCAGCTTGAAATGGCCAGTCTTTCCCGTGAGGATGAATTTTTGGGAGAGGCCTGCTGGGAAACTCGCTGTGACCTGAATCTTAACTTCAGTATCAGCTGGAATGATGATTAATCTCTCATCGAAGCCGAGAAACCTCACAATATATGAGGTACCGCCGTATTCTCTAACAGGCCCCGTCCACTGATCCTTCTCCTCATTTTTCGGCTCCAAAACTATAAATTGGTATTTTACGGCAACCTTGTTAGTCTCGACGTGTCTTGCATCTCCATCTATGTGTATGGATGCTCCTCTCTTCAAAATGAATTGATGTGAAGAAACCGAATTTTTTGAGACCCAGGTGCGCCACCTCTCTGGAACATAATCGATGCCTGGAGTCTTCTTATCGTCATATGCAACGTAGATTAGGTATGATCCTTCCCTGTTAACGGATAAATAGAATCTTCCTGAGGAGTCTGTTTTCGCAGTCTTCACTATGAATTGTCGATTGAAATCGAGTAGAGTTACGTTAGCTCCGCTGATGGGATTTCTATCCTGATCGGTGACAACTCCGGTTACTCCAGTATTCTCTTGAGCCTGAACATCCACTATGAAAGCTTTAGAAATGAGGAGAGAGAACAAAAGGAGAAGTGCAAGGTTGCATGTGCCTATTTTGAGTCTTGCAATGGGGAATTCTGCATGTTTCATAAGGGACATCTTTATCATTCTTTCTGTAGCCTGCAATATGATATCTTATTCCAAACCTCTTCAATAGTTTTTCTTAATGAATGGAGTATTTTTGAAGATAAAAGTTTAAGCTTCTTCAAGGTTTTTGCTGCGGAGACCTCTTGTCTGAATGATCCCGGGGTTAAATCTGTATCTTCCATATTAGAGCGGAATAGACGTTGCAATTTCAGGATTTATGACTCTGGAAAAGAAATTAAGGTGTAATGCTGCAAGTTTGATTGGAGAGATTAGAGATGAGAAAGGTTATGTTGGATGAGATGACTTGGCGTGAAGTTGCGGAGCGCCTTAAAGAATGCGATGTGGCTTTTATTCCGACAGGAACTTTAGAGGGACATGGGCCTATACCGCTTGGATGCGATTCCTATATTGCCACTGCTGTTGCAAAGATTATGGCTGAAAAATCTGGGGGCATAGTGCTTCCTCCGCTCATGTATAACTTCACTGGTGCTACATCGAGATTTCTAGGCACAGTGCCAGTCAGCTTCGATTCGCAGATATCTATGCTGAAAGATATAGTTCGGTCTCTATGGAGACAGGGCTTTAGGAGAATAATCATCGTAAGCATTCATGGACCGAACTTCATACCTATCGGGAAGGTTGTAAGGGAGCTCTTTGAGGAGGAGAGGATTCCAGTTGTCTATCTAAATCCGTTTCAGAGGGCTTTCAAAATAGTCCGTGAGATGGGATTGGATGTTGATGAGGCTTGGTTGGAGGCTACACTCGCCTTCGGATCGATGAAGATTATAGGTAAGGAACATGCCATACCTGACTTGAAGAATCTTAAGGATAGGTATGCTGAAAAGGAGGGGAAGGATCTTCCCGAATTCTTAAAGGAGATTCAGAGATACGGCATGGTGGGATATCATTTCAGCCATGAGCTTCAACACCAGCCTCCTAGGAGCGGGCTTGATCCGGAGATCGGCGTGGATCTGCTGGAGAGGATCGCTATGGATCTTCTTCCGGTTATTGACCATCTTAAGAGATACGTCGATTATGTCAGCGAGCCGTTCAGCTTCTTGGAGCCCGACTAAAAGCGGGTAAATGCGTAGCTAAATTTTAGTTATTGCGATGCCTCGCCAGTTTAACGGCTACCTGTATAGCTTCGATTAGGCTCTGAGGATTAGCTGTTCCCTCTCTTCTTCCGGCTTTTCCATATGCGGTTCCATGATCAACCGAGGTTCTTATGATGGGTAGCCCTATCGTTATATTCACTCCTCCAACAGATTTCCATCTCTTCTCAGCCTCGTCCCATTCTAATCCGAGGAGCTTTATCGGTATATGTCCCTGATCATGATACATTGCTACCACCACGTCGAACTCTCCTCCTCGAGCTCTTACAAAGACCGTGTCTGGAGGTATTGGGCCGGAAACGTTGTATCCTTCCCTCCTCGCCAGTTTAATCGCTGGGATTATTTCATCGATCTCTTCTCTGCCGAAGAGTCCTCCCTCGCCGCAGTGAGGATTTAACCCTGCAACTGCTATTCTGGGATCTTGAATTCCAAGTCTCCGCATAGCGTCATATGCCAGTTTTATTGTTCTGTAGACTCTTTCTTTCGTGATTAGATTGGGAACCTCGCTTAGCGAGACATGCGTGGTTACGTGTATTACTCTTAGGGGCCCCGCAATCAGCATCATGGCATAATCTTTCGTGTGGGTTAAGTGTGCGAGAAGTTCGGTGTGCCCCGCATATTCATAGCCAGCCATATTTATTGCTTCTTTGCTTATCGGCGCCGTTGTGATGGCTTGGATCTCCCCCTTTAATGCCAGCTCAACGGCCTTTTCTATATATTCAACTGAAGCCTTTCCAGCCATTGCTTGAGGCTTACCCATCACAAGCTCATCGAGATTTATATTTTTAAGATCTAGAACATCTATCGTTCCATGTTTGAATTGAGCTTCAGATATCTTTTCAATCGGGTTTATCTTCAAATGAACCTTTGCAACTTTTATTCCCTCCCTCATCGCGTCGGCATCGCCTATCACGAGAGGCCGGCAGATCTCGTAGATCCTCTTCAGGGAGAGAGCCTTAGCTATGATCTCAGGGCCGATTCCAGCAGCGTCACCCATAGTTATTCCTATCGTCGGCTTCATCCCTAATCAACAGGTCCCTTTATGAACTATGCTATTTAGATGTTCCATCTTGAAAATGCATGATGTATGCTCGGATGATCCGGCGGGCTACCCTTAAATTTTTATAGTTTAATTGGATGTCCAGTCTCGGATGATTCTCTAGCTTTAAGAACTATCTCTGTCACTCTGAAGCAGTCTTCCGCTGAGACTTCGCATCTTTCAAATCCCCTTATCGCGTTAACGAAGTTTAAGAATTCATCCACAGGCGGATCTAAAGATAATTCTTCCTCTTCTTTCTGGTGTGTTATCAGCCGCACCTTCGAGCCCTGCTCGAATGTTTCGATTACACCTTGATTTCCCGCTATTCTGAGGAGATCATCTCCGTGGGTTGGGGCTTTCAATGGTCTGCAATAGTCGAGGTGGATGCATGCTGAGCCTCCATTATCCATCTTCAGTATCATGACCGCGTTATCTTCCATCTCATGAACTTCTGGATGGCCAACGTTTGATTGATACGCCATGACCTCTGCGAATTCCCTTCCCGTACACCATCTTATCAGGTCGACGGCGTGGATTCCTATGAATGCGATTGTTGAACTGAAGG
>Ga0190363_1001802_pt1 | contig 12591 bp, 7 predicted proteins | sample 48721867_MG_FD_161272 | JGI IMG/M metagenome (GOLD analysis project Ga0190363, IMG submission 161272) | Hydrothermal vent microbial mat bacterial communities from Southern Trench, Guaymas Basin, Mexico - 4872-18-6-7_MG | ecosystem: Environmental > Aquatic > Marine > Hydrothermal vents > Microbial...
ATATGAGAGTGCTATCTTATCGAAGGGCTCCACTTCAGCACCTACGTAGCTACCTATAAAGTTCCATAAAGAGTTGATTACTGTCGTATCAGTCTTAACACTCTTTTCCTTAATTACGTAATCATCCCCTACGATGCTGAAGTATATTAGCTTTAAATTACCAAGCAGAGAGAATACCCTGGCCTGCACCTCAACATGTTTCTTAGGCTCTTTTTCAATGTCGAAGCTCTTGAGCTCATAGAATACATTAGTTAGTGGGTCATAGAAGTCCGGCTGAGCGTAAACACCTCTGAATTCTCCTTCTTTCTCAAATATTATTACATGTGTCCTAGGCCTCAAGTAATTAACGTAAGGACTTGAAGCCCAGCAGCGCAGCATTTTCTCAAACCTCCTCGAGTAAGCCTCAATATCTTCTTTACTTAATCTCACACCACTCTGACTTAACTCATGAATAAATACATCTACAGCGCCCTGCAGGACTTCATTGATAAGTAGATTGTGGCTCCTGAAGTAGTAGTAATTATATTGAGCTATAGCTACGTCTAGAGCCTTACCAAAGGCAACGTTAATGATGTCACTAACTTCAGGAGCTACTGCATGTACGTAGGTATAGGTAGGTACTAACTTCATTACTCTGCTCTTCTGCAGTATAGTCCCCTCAAGAAGAGATTCTTGTGTAGGGAATTTTAAGGATTCTAACTAACATAGTTGATTCTGCTCAAGTTAACTAGTTATTCTAGGAAATAGAACAGCATGTTCCACAGCTTAGTATTATATAGAATGATCTGCCTACATCACATGGTGGTCAGAAGCATGGGAAAGTACATTCCGGTACTGTTATTAGCATTGGTGCTAGCTGCATCAATTGCTCTAACAATTCCCAGTCTAGAACCTCAGCCTACGCAAACCACAACTAAACCCTCTGAAACACCTGAAATAGGGCAACCTACATCACCTCACACCATCCCACCAGGTAGTAGTGCAGTAATAGCTAGTAGATTTAATTCATACGACGAGCTCATCAACTTCATTAAGAAGTCGCAAGCTATGTATCAGTACGATACTAGGTCAGGGGGCGCACCTATTATGACACCTGAGGCAATACCTACTCCACTACCCACCTATACTATAGCCACAAAACCAGGTGTTTTTGGGGAAACTGCAGCAGTTGTTGTTAAGTCAGCTGTGCCGTACTCTTTAACTAACGTCCAAGTTGCTGGTGTTGATGAAGCAGACATAGTTAAGACCGATGGAGAGCTCATATACTTGGCTAGAGGCCATGAGGTATCTATAGTTAAGGCGTACCCACCTACCGAGGCTGAGGTTAAAAATGTTCTTAAATTCAGTAAGACAGAGAGTATTACTGGGCTCTATGTATTAATTAATGAATCAGGCAAGAGGCTTATTGTCATAACCTCAAATAATTACTGGGTCGTCACCCCCTTAAAAGAAGTCACTATTCAGGCAGGGTCAGCAGAACCTGGGGTTAAGGTACAGCCAGCGACTACTCCAGTGGTTACAGTAACTCGCACAGTCACTGTGACATTACCGCCTGTTCCACCTAAGCCCCCTAAAATCACCATACCCAATACCACTATCTACATTTATGACGTAGGTGAGGATGGTGAAGCTACATGCATTTACAACTTAACTGTTAGTGGGCGCTATGTGACATCGAGAATGACTGGCGGTAATGTATACGTAATTACTTCAATGCCTGTGATCATGGTTAAGGACAGAGAGCTGATACTACCCATAGTTAACGGTGTTCCGGTAAATCCAGCATCGATATTTTACTTTGAGGCAGCACCTAACTATGTATTCACAATGATATCAGCTGTCGACGCACTCAAACTTCAGCACAAGGAGCATGTATTCCTTACTGGCGGAAGTAGCTGGATATATGTCTCAACAAGTAATATCTACATATTGTCTAGGAGGTACTTCAGGTACGTAGACTTTATGTGGGAGGTTGTCAAGGAGTTAAAGCCTGAGCTACCTGATGACATAGGCAAAATTATTGATGTAGTAATGAATAGCAGCATGCTGCCACATAGTGCTAAAATTAGTACGGTAGCTGAAGTTATTCAGGCTTGGTTCAACTCACTGAGTAGTGAGGAACGGGAAAAGTGGATGAGGAAATTTACTGAAGTAGCTAATGATGTCCTTGCAGGAAGGGCTATGGAGGAGACAGTAATTTATAGGTTCGCTATTGATGGCTTAGACATTACTGCTGAGGCTGAGGGATCTGTTCCTGGCTACGTACTCGATCAGTTCTCAATGGATGAGTACGAAGGATACTTCAGAATAGCTACAACGTCGAGTACATTCTACGTTAAGAATAATGCCATCATGACTAAGAGAGTCAATAATGTCTATGTATTGGACATGAACTTAAGCATCATAGGTAGGCTAGAGGGGCTAGCTACTGGAGAGAGGATTTATGCTGCCAGGTACTTAGGTGACTTAATGTACTTAGTAACATACAGACAGGTTGATCCGCTCTTTGGAATAGATCTGAGTGATCCGAAGAACCCTAAGGTGATCGGATATCTAAAAATACCTGGGTACTCTGAATATCTTCACCCATACGGAAGTAAGTACTTGATAGGTATAGGCGTTGAGACCGATGAAAGCGGAGGGTTCTCAGGGCTTAAGGTGTCACTGTTCGATATAAGTAATCCGAGAAATATTACGGAGGTATCAAAGATAGTTGTCAAGGGTGTGTATAGGACACCGCTCTTTAAGGACCACAAAGCATTCCTCATAAACTACATGAAGAAGTACATAGCATTTCCAGTCCACGGCAGAAATAGCGGAGTAATCGTAATTAGGATAGGTGATGGTAACCTAACGTATAGCGGCTTGCTAGCACATGAAGATGCTATCAGAGCACTATACATAGGTAACTACATATACAGCATCTCATGGAACTCTATCAGAGTATTTGATGACGAGTCACTGCGCTTCATTACGCAAATAAACCTCATTCTGCTCATGTAGTGCGAAAAGTAAGTTAATTTTTAACTTAAGGCTTAACATCATTAATTATTCTTAATTAGAATACAATACACACAGCAAATCTCGGTGAGAAGTTCGTGAAATTTAATGAGGTAATTATCTGGCTCGAGTACATTAACCGCTTAGAGCACTCATAAACTGAGGAATTGCTTTATGGCGTGATAACCAGTATAAATATTGGCAGTGCAGGCTACCTGAGGTTCATATAAAGAAGCACATAGTAGGGTTTAGTAATTAATAGAATTGTCTAAGAGCCTCTAATACTTAATACTTATAAATTAATTTAGAATAAAGCAATAATTCGGGGATTTAAGTCACGGCTCCTACACATATTCGTTCTAATGGCCTTAGATTAAAGTACTTAGCCATGATAATCATAGGGGTTTTAGCTATATCTTTATTCATTTCTATTATTCAATTAAGTAGATCAGCCTCGAGTAAGGAGAATACCGTACTAACTGATTCGTGGAGGAGTATACGCATACCTTGCTTTTGGGTAATTTTAGAGAATAAGGTTTCTCTTGAGGAATTTCTGAATGATCCTAAGATCTATGAATTAAATATTTACTTACCAACTTGGATGCCTGATGGGATTAGGTTGGTAGTAGTCTACAGCAGACCTATAATACTGTTGTTTGCTGATAGGGAAGTACCTGACTTCTGGCATGACAACATAACTATAGAAATTAGTGAGGCACCTTACATACCCTCACTATACGACCTAAAGGAAGTAAGTGGGAAGTACCCTAATATAAGAATAATTAAGATCGGTGACTCGTACGGCCTTCTCTGCATGAACGCTAAGACGGGGCCACCTGTGCCCTACCGCTATAGCACTTTCATACAGCTATGGATAGGGAACTACACATACATCATATCAATGCCCTCACATTCGAAATTAACAGTAGATGACCTAGTGAAGGTAGCTGAGAGCTTGAAATCAGTGAGAGAGTTGGGTAAGGAGTATGTACTTAGTCTCCCTATATACTCACAAAGTATAGGGTAATTGAACTTGCTCATAATGTTAATGAGCGGTTAGTAAGAACATTGATTCATGTATGCTTGATCTGCTTCTTCATTCTCATTGCTAGTGGTAGGTACATTACTGCAGTAAGTGCAAGTGTTGGTAGCGAGCTTCCGTAATTACTTGCTATATCTGTGATTATGGGTATTTCTATCATCAGCACTGATGATGTGTTTAGTAAGAGGCAGAAAGCGAATGCTATGAACCAGACAATCATTGCAAACACATTTACTCCTCTCTTGTACCAATACTTTCCTCTGTCCTTAAGTAGTTCCTTAGGGTCATACCTTCTTGCGAAGTAATCGAGCACCATTATAACTGCCAGAGGTACAAAGGCACTTACTAGGAGTAGTAGGAACCACTCGTAGGCTTCAACAGGGAAGAACGTTGCTATAATGGTACTAATGACACCCACCAATATGATCTGCTTCTTTACACTAGCTCCTGGCAGGATGTTCTTGAATGTTATTGCTGCTGAGTATATGTCCAGAAAGCCAGTTGTTAGTGTTGAGAATATTATAATAAGCATTGCAGGCATGCCTAACCCGTAGGATGCTATTATAGCTATTGGATCTGGGGCGCCCACAGCTACATTAGTTAGAGCTCCTATAAAGTAGAATAGAGCACACGATATGAAGTGCCCTACATAAGTCCCCCAGAAGCTCCCGCTGATGGACTTAGAGAATCTAGCGTAGTCTGCTACGAGGGGGACCCATGAAATAGGCATGGCCACTACTAAGTCAAGCCCTAGCCAGTATGTCATTCCTCCCGTGCCAGGTCTGCTGAGTAGCTCACCTATCTTAAATTCAGTTAGTGTAACATAAGTCAGCCACGCAGTAAGTACTAGTAGCAGTGCTACTGAAATACTTTCTAAGGTCTTCCACTTTTCAGGTCCTAAGTAGCTCCATAGTGTTAGTACGGCACCTATTACTATTACCCACAAGTAATATGTTGATATACCAGTAAGAGTCATTATTACTTGATCAGCGGCCTTAGCACCTATTACAATCATTATTGCTGACCACCCAATGAGCTGTACGTAGTTAAGTATTGACGGGAGAACAGAACCTCTAATACCCAGCGCTCCCCTAGCTAACACCATAGTAGGTACTCCTGTCCTGTACCCCATTACAGCAATTAGAGCCATGAATATGTTTCCGAGAGCTACACCAACTATAATTAGTGCTATAGCTGCGGTAAGTGATAATGCTGGAGTAAGCAGTGCACCAGCCCAAAAAACAGCTATACCTGCATCAGATCCGAACCATATAGCAAAGTTATGCCAGAAGCTGTACGTCCTCCCCTCCTCAGGTACGGGCTCTAAGCTATAGCCGTACTCTTCCCTCACCCTTCACTCCCACTCAGCAAATTGCTAGAATAAGGTTATAAATATTTTAATAACCTGGTTATCATAAGTTAATAGGGAATTACACATGCTGCCCCATGAGCTAGTCAGCACATACGTAGTACCTTATTTACGTGCTCTCGTAGCCATCGAATTAATTAATTCAGGAATTAGTCAGGTTAGAGCTTCTAAGCTCCTCGGTGTTACCCAGCCCATGATTAGGAAATATATTAGCAAAAGTAGAGCTGAACTCATTTCCAAACTCGAGGATACTGGCATATCTCGTGAGGAGATTGAAGCTGCTATTAAGGTACTTGCCGATATAGCATATAAGAGGGGTAGAGCTGAGTACTACAGAACTTTCTCTCAAATAATTAATTCTTTACTGAATAGGTGTGTACTATGCAATTTACACAGGAAGTTAGATCCTGAAGTTCCCTTAACTTGTGCATTATGCAGGAAGCTCTTTCCGTACGTAGCCGACCCCTACATAGAGGATGCTAAGAACGCATTGAAACTCTTGCAGTCTTACAGCAATGCATACAAGCTGATTCCTGAAGTAGGTATGAATATTGTAGTTGCCCCATCAAGCGCTGAGAGGCCTGAAGAAGTAGTAGGGTTTGTTGGTAGGATAATACGTGTAGGAACATCTGTAGTGGCTGTTGGTGACCCAGCATATGGAGGCAGCAGGCACACTGCAACAGTACTTCTAGTAATAAGAAAGAAATGCATTGAACTGAGGTCAGCTATAGTAGTTAGATATAATGAAGAATACATTGAGAAAATGAAGAATCTGAATTTTAAACTAATGTTTTCAGGACCTCATAAAAGCAGGTTGGAACTCATAGAGAATATATCTAAATTAATAACAACTATTATTGAGTGCCCGGACGCATTAGTAGATTTAGGAGGGATGGGTCTAGAGCCTGTTATTTACATATTTGATAAAACAGCTACTTCAGTTACTAGGAAGGCACTTAAGCTAATTACTTAATGAGCTACCACCCCTTATGACTTTAATAGGACTTTCGTCACATTCTTAATCCAGTCCCAATTAAGCAACAAGTGCGCTAGTGCTAAGATATTGAATGCAATGCTAGCATAGGTATGTATTGTAACCCACTCACCCCTACTCAGTCCTAGGAAGTACCGCACTAAGGTAAATTTACCAGCACCACTAGGTAAAACCAGCCACAGTATGATACCTGATATAATTACTATGATCCAAGCTACCATAAGTAAAATAAAGTTTACATAACAGATCATTACCTTCCTATTAATCACGCTTACACCCAAAGTACAGTAGTACTTGGAGGTCCACTAATAAAACTTATTTTAATTAATGCATATCAGCTGCCAGCTACAGTCGAACTAATTTTACCTATATCTTAAGCTCCAGTTCCATAACAACTGCTATGTAGCCAAGGTATCTGATCAATAATTACTAGGCCTCTCCTCAATAAACATTATCTTTCATAGTACTTCATAATTCGAGATACTTTGGAATATTTCGAATCATATCTTATTTCATATGTGGTGTAGGTCTTTAGAATATTTTAACCCCTAGTAAATGATTGAGAGGTTGTAGCTCTATGAATATGTACAGGGAGCACCCCCTAGCTGAGAAGTCTGCTAAAGTTAGAGTATTTAAGACATATGATATTGTCGAGAGGCTCGGTATTATAGCGCCTGATTACATACATATTAAGAGGTTTTCTGTTGAACATCCGATAGCTATATTTAATGCTTCAGCAGTTCTCGAGGATGATGTAATAGTAGTTTATGCGAGAATAGTTGTCGGTTACTACATGTACATTAGCGCTATAGTTAAGATTGAGGTCCCACTAGACGATGTCCTGACTAAGACTATTTCGCATACCCACTATCCAGCTGAGATTGTGATCAGGCCTAGTGTCAGGCAGGACATTTGGGGTTGTGAAGACCCGAGAGCCTTTATGATGAATGGTATGAAGCATATCATATACACGGGAAGGACAATATGGTATTTTAATCCAGTTGAAAGAAGAGAAAGAACTGTACCAATACTTACTTACGAGGACTCTGAGGAGGTTATGAGGAAGGTCTGCGCCTTCGTTCACCCAGAAAAGCTTAGAGGGAATGTAATTAGTGATAAGGACTCATTTGCTATTAAGGTAGACGATGACATCTACTTATTCCATAGACCCCACGTTAAGCTACCTGATGGGAGCGAGGAATTCTACGCGGTGGTTAGCTATGTTGACGACAGACTCAAGCAGTACAGGTGTAGTATAAGTAAGGACTACATGCTAGAAGAAATTACTGTAGCTAATACGACAATACTACTCAAGAAAGCCGACTTCGAAATTAAGATTGGCTGGGGAACCCCACCTATTGAGGTTAAGAGAAATAAGTACTTACTGCTAATTCATGGAATCGACAAGTACATTGAAGCATATAGAGCATATGCAGCACTACTAGAGTATCAGAGAGATGAGGGCTTCGTACCCATAGCTGTCACACCAATGTATATTATGGAGCCTAAGGACCCATATGAAGTCTACGGTGACAGACCCTATGTAGTCTTCCCATGCGGTCTCATAAAGCTGAATGAGAATGAAGCAATAGTTGTTTACGGTGCTGCAGACTACCTGGTAGGGTTTGGGAAAATAGACATTAATGAGCTAATGTCAGAACTTGAGAAAGGTAAGCTAACGTAGAGCCGAAATATTGAAATACGCAGCATGTCTTTTATTTCACGACGATTTTTATTATTTAACGCCAAGTGGTATGAATATTATTTAAGAAGTAGGTCAATCGTCATTCTATATTATACTACAGTATATAGCGGAATCCTTAATAGTCTTTATGTTGAGTATTTTAATGTACTAAAACCGTATGAAGTGATTATTATGGTCGAGGAATTCGATTTAGTAATTAGGAATGGATTAATTATAGATGGTACAGGGAGTCCTTGGTTCAAGAACGATATAGCCATTAAGGACGGAAAGATAGTTAAGATTGGTGGATTCAGGGGTCGGGGTGAGATTGAGATAGATGCTGGAGGAATGGTGGTCTCACCCGGATTTATCGACTTACATAATCACTCAGACCTCACGATCTTGGCGTACCCTAATGCAGAAAGCTACATAATGCAGGGTGTAACAACAGCAGTAGTAGGTAACTGCGGTTTATCAATGGCGCCAATAAACCCTGAGAAGGTTGACTTACTAAAAAGGTACTTATCACCATTCCTAGCGAGAGGATTTGACTATGGCTGGGACTGGAGGTCACTAGGCGAATTCTACAGTAAAGTCGAAAAGCAGGGAATGACCATAAACCTTGTTCCGCTGGTAGGTCATGGAACTATAAGAATAGCTGTGAAGGGCTTCGACCCCTCAGAACCCACTAAGGAAGAGTTAGAGGAAATGAAAAGGCTCTTAAAAGAAAGCTTAGAAGAAGGAGCTTTCGGAATGTCAACAGGTCTAATATATCCTCCAGGATCTTACGCTAAAACAGAAGAAATTATTGAATTAGCAAAGGTAGTGAAGGAGTATGGAGGCATATACACTACCCACATAAGGAATGAAGGAAAGTACTTAATAGAAGCTGTTGAGGAAGCCATAAGAATTGGTGAGGAGGCAGGCGTCCCAGTCGAGATATCACATCATAAGGCATCCGGGAAACCGAACTGGGGCAAGGTAAATGCAACCTTAAGACTTATGGAGAGAGCTAGGAAAAGAGGTGTAGAAGTTAACTGTGATGTGTACCCATACACTGCTGGCAGCACAACCATAACTGCCCTATTGCCAACGTGGGTTCTGGAAGGTGGAGTCGGTAAGATGCTTGAACGATTAAAGGATAGTGAAGTCAGGAAGAAGATAAAGGAGGAGATTGAAGAAGATAAAATGAAGGGTGAGAACTTCCTAAAAGCAGCTGGATGGAGCGGTGTCCTCATATCCCAGTGCCCACTAAAGGAGTATGAGGGTAAGACCCTAGAGGAAATCCTGAAGGAGAAGGGCATGCTACATGACCCGTACGAGGGATTCTTCGACTGGCTACTTGAAATAAAAGGCGAGGCTGCAATGGTTATATTCGTTATGGATGAAGAGGATGTGAAGACCGTCATATCAAGTCCGCTATCATCTATAATATCAGATGCCTGGGTTACCTCACCCGCCGCTGGTGGCAAACCTCACCCTAGAGCGTACGGAACATTCCCCAGAGTTTTAGGAAAGTACGTTAGAGAAGAAAAACTCCTATCCTTAGAGGAAGCCATCAGAAAAATGACATCACTACCAGCTGGGAAAGTACGTCTACAAGATAGGGGACTAATTAGGGAGGGATTCTGGGCCGACCTCGTAATATTCGACCCGAACAAAATCATTGATAAAGCAACCTACCAGAACCCGCACCAGTACCCTGAGGGCATTAAGTACGTAATCGTAAATGGTAAAATCGTTGTTAAAGAAGGAGAATTAACTGGCGAGAAGCCAGGGAAAGTCATAAAAAGACCCAAGTAACTAATAACCTTATTTTTTACATTATTGGCTTTAAATTATTTAATATAGTACCAGCATGATTTATGTCTGCTTAATAGTTAGTAATCTGCTAGAACACTAACTGGATTGTTCTACTTTACTTGTAATATGTCAATTAGGTTGAGAGCGTCAATTTATAGTGAATAGAGAGTTCTATTAATGAATTAAATAATGCTGAAGTCCGGTAATCTGAAGTATCTACACTTTCACCGTATGAAAGCATTAATGAATTTTACATTAGTATAATAGACCTCGTATAAAAATTCGTAATTGGATTAACGATATGCCTACTATAGTTGAACTGTTATTAAAGAGCCTTAATGCTTAGCATATTAACTACTTAATACTTAATATAATTTAGAATATTTCGGGGTGTTGTACTTATCATGTGTTTTTCTTTATTAGATAAAAACATATAAATTTTAAAGCACAGCTACTGCATGAGGTGTTCTAATAACTATGGGTAAATTAAGAGTTCTATTACCTGCCTTAATAGTGATAATTTTGATTATCAGCGCATCTTTAACGATAATTAATGCAGTTAATTCCGCTTCAGAATCATCACCTAAAGCAGAAGCTACTGAAAATCAAATTCCCTTAGAATTTATGAGCTGGAATGTAAGTAAAAAACCTCCGCTTGAATTTTACGATGAATTGATACATACACTAGCTAAGAGATATCCCAAATTGGTAAAGGTTTACTCAATTGGAAGAAGTTGGCGTGAAAGGGACATTTGGTGTATTGAAATGACTAGCAATGTTAAGAATAAGGAGGAGAAAGTTGGAATTGCAATAATTGGAAATATTCATGGTGGGGAGTGGGAGTCTGGTTTAGCAGCGGCCTACACTGCGTGGTGGTTTGCAGTTAATTATGAGTATAATCTTACAGCAAGAAAAATACTTGATAATTATATACTGTACATAATACCTATACTAAATCCTGATGGATATAACCAAGGCATTAGAGAAAACCTTAGACCTATAGATCATAATGATGATGGAATACCTTACGGCGATCCTTACTATGACGTTAATGGTGATGGAGTAATATCCATGATTTATACGGGTGCACCCGATTCAACACCAGAAGAAAGGAAATTCCTAGGTTATGAGAGCCTCGACTTCGATAACAATGGAATACCCGGTGATGACCCAAAGAGAGGTATTGATTTGAATAGAAACTTTAATTACATGTGGTGGAGATACGATGCTGATACTGGTTTAGGATGTAAATATGCGAATGCAGGGCCTTTCCCAGCCTCAGAACCTGAAGTTCAGGCTATTCAGAGATTCCTCTTAACACACCCTGTATGGGCCTTAGCCACACTACATACTGGTGAGCAATCAGTTCTCTGGCCTTGGTGCTATTCTCCTGAACCTACGCAAGACCATGAATTCATGTCGAGGGTTGCAATGCAGATGGCTAAGGCAATGAGTGACGTGACCGGGCGTGGATACTACTATAAGCAGTCCTATTATGATTATCCCACAGCAGCTGAGCTAATAGATTGGTCTTATGGCAGGCTACATATTCATTCATATACTGTTGAATTATATGCCCCAGGTACGAAGCCTAGGTGGCCCCCAGAAACATCCTTCGGTAAACTTACAGTTTGGGGGAATGAAATACCCCCAGATAATTGGACCTATATTGGTCATTGGCTGAAGTGGGACAATGTATGGTTCAGAACCAGGGGCTATGCCTTAATACGTGACGTAGCTCCGCCAGACCTTGAATTAATGCTTAAGGGATGGGTTGAAGCTGCTATAGTAATGATCATGAGCGAACCCAGCGGCCCTGGTCCTCAGATTCCAGAATATATTAGTTGGTATGACATGCCGTGTTCCACATGTTGCAATACCACCTATGTTAAATCTAAGGTATGAATATTTCCTTAACCCAAAATATTTTTATTATAAACTTTTTATTCTTCTAACCCGCTACAACATAGTAATTTCAATCACTAACTGTTTGCTTACCTAATTGTAGTTTAATATGATGTTTCTATAAAACTGGCGTCTGAGCTGTCAAGGCAATTTATATAGTAACTTTATAATCAGTAAATTAATTCATTTTAAAGTGATATTGGATAGAGGTGTAGGACTTGAAGATAATTAAATATATTAATGAAATACTGGGAACACCTGTAGGAATTGAGAAGCTTATTTCTCAAGCTGAAATTATTGAGCATGAGGGGAGGAAGGCAGTTAAGAAGGTATTTACTAGAGAAATAGGAATTATTAAATGGCTACCTCCGACCTTATTATTTAGGCCTATTTACCCGTTTACCTTAGATCCTAGAGAAAGGTTTGAGAGAGAACTTAATTTTCTGAATTTAGGTGCTAGCGGGAGGTGGGAAACTTTTACAACACCTAAGATATTAAGTGCTGATAGTGACTCACTAACTATTATTAGGGAGTACATTGATGGCACACTCATAAACTATAAAAGAGATATCGGCTTGCTTTCTTCAGCTCTCACCGAAATACACTTAAAGAACTATGTTCTAGGTGATGTAAAGCCTACAAATTTTATAGTAAATAACGGTACTCTCTACATAATTGATGCTGAGCAAGCCATAGAGTCAAGGAGTATTGAGCATAGAGCGTGGGATCTTGCACTAAATATTTTCTTCATGTCATATATGGTGTTGTGGGATCTACCAGTATTTAAGGACTTG
>Ga0190363_1001803_pt1 | contig 12583 bp, 15 predicted proteins | sample 48721867_MG_FD_161272 | JGI IMG/M metagenome (GOLD analysis project Ga0190363, IMG submission 161272) | Hydrothermal vent microbial mat bacterial communities from Southern Trench, Guaymas Basin, Mexico - 4872-18-6-7_MG | ecosystem: Environmental > Aquatic > Marine > Hydrothermal vents >...
GTTTGTATCTACATGTTGAAATTACAATTGTCACCCCAGTACAGCCCTCCTGACTACAATTTCCCCTTCATTCTCACCCAGGATCTTTTCGTACTCCACCACTCTTATTTCCCCCTTAAACAAGGGCATATACGTAACCAAAGTTTCATACTCTCCCCCCTCCCCAACCACATTGGCTCTGATTTTTTCCAGATATCTCGTAAATTCCTTACCTAAACTTGCCCCTAAATACCTTGCATCAAAAGGATAGACCGCTAATCTTGTCACTATTACTTTAAAACCCGAAGACAAAGCATTCTCTATCACTTTCTCTTCGTTCATCAGCCAAAGAGGGTTAAAGCACCAGAGATCCAGTCTATCACAAACTCTTTGAAATCTCGTTGCCTGATAAACGGATCTAACAGCTCCAGTTACCACACCATCTATCTCGTACTTTTCCTTGGCAACTTTTAAAGCGCCATACAAAGCTTTTACCTGTTCTTTCTCTCTGTCTCCTGTTTCAACCCTTACCAGAGGTATTCCCAGGGCTTTCGCCTGTAAATCCACGATATTTGCCGTAGGATAATGAAAAATCTCACTTTCAGAACTTTTAGGCCGTAGATTGATTAAGCATGATATTTCGAAATGTTTTGAAGCTTTGTATAAAGCTAAATTGGAATCCTTTCCACCGGAATACAGTACTCCAACTCTCACTGTCTATTCAACAAACCTCCAATATAAAAAACTTTGAGGAGGCCTATGTGAGATATGTTTAGATACCTATCGCCCATAACCCATCGATGCAAGAACACCAATAATGTCTTGTCTCGCAATTATACCCATGAGCTTTCCCTCTCTGTCCACTACAGGAATTCTGTTGAAATCATTTTTGCGCATAATTTTTGCCGCCTCCGAAATCGATGTATCGGGTGATATGGTCACGGGCTTTTTTGACATCACGTCCTTCACGTGCCCATTGAGCAACAGCTCGTGACGTCTCTTCAGCTCTTCCGGGATTTTCTTCACAGTCTTCCAGAAGCTGAATAAATCAAAGATCGCAAGGGGATTTAATGGATCTATCTCAACTTCTGGTAGTTCAACGGGAGTATCGAGCTTTATAATGTCTGCCTCACTTATAATTCCTACAACTTTGTTATTCTCGACAACTGGAGCGCCGCTAATCTTCTTTTCTCTGAAAGTCTCGACTACATGGCTGATTTTGTCATCAGGCTTGAACGTGATAACATCCTTTGTCATAACATCTTTAACTCTTGTTTCTTCCATTTTACCCCTCCTAGAGCGAAGCTATGATATCTGCTCTGGCGATAATCCCTATAAGCTTACCATTTTCATCAACAACAGGAAGTCTGTTAAAGCCATTTGAGTGCATGATCGATGCTGCATCGTAAACGGATTCGTTCACTTTGACTGTCTTCGGGTTTCTGGACATAACATCTCTGACCTTCATCCTGTTTGCTTTCTCAAGATCCTTTTGAACTTCCTCACTCTCATTCAAGAGGTGTAGAGATCTTAGGAATTTTGAATACCAAGGAAAACTTTCAAAAACTCTCAGCAGATCTGCCTCACTTATAATTCCAACAAGCTCACCTTTTTCACTCAAAACAGGAGCACCACTTACTTTATTTCTTCTAAGCGTTTTTGCGGCATCTAACAACGTCTCGTTCTCGCCTATGGTGACGACATTTCGGGTCATTATTTTTTCAATCAGCATGTTTTAGTTAAGTCACCCAGCAATTTATATCTTCCCTAGTTCGCAGATAAGATGATAATAGAAAACTTTAAATATCAATTACACTAACTATTAGTTAGTTAATGAAAGTTAATAAAATGGGGGTGATAGTATGAGAAGGTTTTTCGATCCGTTCGAAGAGTTGAAAAGGATGCAGGATAGGTTAAGCAGAATGTTTGAGGAGTTCGAGGTTCCGTATTACTCTCCATCGATGCCAGTTGATGTAATTGATGAAAAAGATGAGATCAGAGTTATAGCGGATCTTCCAGGCTTTAATAAGGATGAAATAGAGGTCTACGTTGAGGATGGAACCCTTGTGATAAGGGCAACGAGGAAAGAAGAGGTCGAAGAGAAGAAAAAGAACTACATAAGACAGGAGAGAAGGTTCGGAGAGGTTTACAGAAGGATTTCGCTTCCCGTTGACGTGGACGTTGATAAAATTAAAGCCAAATACAACAACGGAATTCTGGAAGTGATCCTGCCAAAGACAGAGAAGGAAAGAAAGGTTATAAAAATTGATTGATTTTTTGATTTTTTGGTGCTGTTACATCTTCCTTGGAAATTAAAAAGGGCAGGGATTTATTCCCACCCATGCAGCTGCAAATAGAAATACCCTTACAGCTAACAATAGACATCCAGAATAAAAAGATTCCCATTCAGGAGCTGACATCTGCTTTAAAAGGACTTGAAGCTGCAATTCTGGGAAGAGTTCTGGAGAAAATAGACAGCGTTCTCATCACTTCAATGCAGAAAGGATACGGCAGAAATGAATACCATAAACACTGCAAGGAAGAGAGAACGATTGTAACGCAGCTTGGAAAGACAACCTTTAATGTTACAAGAGTCAAGGAAAAATCGAGTGGCAGAACTTTCTGCCCATTGTACAGCCTTGTGGAGTTCGACGGAAAAAGAACATATCAGCCAGACATAGCAGCAATAGCTGTCGATTTTGCTATCGATGAGCTACAGAGATTCAAGGCAGAGGCTTGAGAGACTAACAGAATCTCCTTCACATCTCACGATATGGAGAAGGGTGCAGGAGCTTGGAAAGCAAATGAACTCGGAATTTGTGTACGAAAGTTTTGTATCAGCTGATGGAACAAAGCTCCATGTTAATCCCAAATCTGGTTCAGGAAAACTTGAGGTAAGTATTATCGCTGGAGAAAGTGTTATCGTTGGAGTCAATGAAGGATATAAGGAAATGAAAGAAGAGTATAACATCAATGTGGTAGTTGTAGGAGATGCTGATAGAGATCTCAGCTGCTTTGAAGAAAGGCAGATCGACTTGATTCACGTCTGGAGAGAGGTCAACTACAAGCTATGGCAGCATAAAGTTGATCTCGAAACAAGAAGGAGATACGTCAATGAGGTGAAGGGAATTCTGCTGAGGCTTAAGAACTCTCTCGACAACTCTGATTTAGAGAGCAGAATTAAGAAGGCAGAGAAGGCTCTGAATGAATTCGCAAAGGAAATGGAAGAAAAAGGATTCTGGAGGGTTTCAAGGTTCTTCAAAAGGCATGAAAAGCATTCTTTTGTTTGCCTACAGGAGGCTTGAAGGGATAGCAATTCCATGGCACAACAACTGGATGGAGAGACTTATGGGAGAGATAAGCAAGAGGATGAAGAACAAATGGATGTCCTGGAGTGAAAGAGGGGCTAAGAATTTGCTGAATTTGCTGCTGAGAAGGTATGCTGAAAGGGAGAAATATGAGTCGTTTATGCTGAATTAGTTGGGAAGGGTTATATGGTGGAGGTGAAATTCCAAGTATGATGAAACAGGGCCAATTTTTTAATTTGATTTGATATAGGGGTTTAGATTTAAATTTAGTCGCTTTTTTCTTCTCCTACACCCTCTGTTTTTTCTTTAGCCTCTTCAACCTCACCCTCACTTTCGTCTTCACTTTCACTTCTTACCCTCAACCTTTCTCTGTAGCTTTCATACCTTTTCATTGCCTCCTCTGCCTTCTCTTTCTCTCCTAGGCTCTCGTAAGCTTCTGCGACATGTTTCCACCACGACTCATCTTCCTCTGCTTCTTTCTTACAGTACTCGAGATACTTCTCCCAGGCTTTTCTGCTCTCATCCTTATTGCCAAGTTTCTCATGAATCTTGGCGACATCCTCCCAGAATACTCCTTCCTCCTCTGCCTCCTTGATGTAATACTCCAGAGCCTTATTCCATGCCTCTTTTGCCTTTTCCTCGTCTATTTCCTCCCAGAGTTTTGCTACATCCTCCCAGTACCATGGTTCATCCTCTGCATACTTTTCAAGGCATTCTGCAGCCTTATCTTTCTTTTCAGCTTTCTTCCAGAATTCGTAAGCTTCTTTCCAGTAATACGATTCTTTTTTCTCCTCTGCAAGCTTAGTGTATAACTCCGCAGCGTTCTCATATTCCTCAGCCTTCTCGTAGCACCAGGCAGCGGATTCCATCATTCCGGCTTTTATGTAGTTCTCAGCCGCTTTTACGTAGTTTTCTGCTTTCTCGTACTTTCTTGCGGCAGCTCTATAGTTACCAGATTTCTCCAGAGAGCTCGCACTTCTCAAACGCTCTGAGAAGCTTAAATCTGGCTCCATTATCCACCAGAGTCCGCCTATGAAAGCAATGATATAAAGTCCGGTTACATAACCAACATGCAACGGCTGTTGCCATGTGTAGCACTGATATAGAGCATAGCCTGATGTCAGCACACCAATCAAGCTCAGTAGGGCGTATTTAAACGATTTTGCATAAACAAGAACACCAAGCATCACAACAAAGACTATCAACAAACCAAGGTACGCTAGGCCTAAAACTATTCTTAAAAGAGTGATAAAGCCAAAATAATACCATATCCCTGCAATAACTGCGATTATTGCAACTACAATCCCTAACAGCGCTGCTGTAAGTTTATCCATTATAACCACCCTTAAATATTGGAATATTTATTGAATAAAACATTTTCGTATATTCGATGATTTCTCTGATTTCTTCCATGCTAGAACTGGTTACCGAACAAATTAAATTTATTTCGAATCGCTCTCTAGATTTGCCCCAAAAACTTTAATTTTTAGACATGAAACAATTCAGCAGATGATCGACCAAGAGTTGATTGAGAAATTCTACTCCAAACTCTTCACGATTCCACGAAAAAGAATAACAGTTTCAATCGGGCTCGTTACAATTGCTTTTGCATCCTTGCTTAATGGAACCGTTAGCAAGTCATTTTTCGCTCAGAGGTATTTTTTTATAGGTCTAAGTCTGATTATCTGCATCTTTATCGCTGCATTTGCTTTAAAAATGGCACTAAACAGTCGAAGAGTCTTCTTCCTCTCCCTCTTCATTCTCATTTTCGTCGAAATCTTCGATTTTATCGCCATTCATGTCATAAACAATTTCAATTTAATTATAATGGCTCCAGCCACGATGGCTGCAGGCCTAACTTTAATCCTTTTCTTCACCTCAGAGTCATCAGAGGTTAAAACAGCAATCGTTTCTGCCTCAATCCTTATAGCAATATATCCAGTAGACTTTATTTTTTCATTTGAAGCTCCTCATAGATTTCTTTCATATTTTATTACAATTCTCATTGGAATAATATTTGCATTTCTTTTTGTAAAATACATCGATAGAGACTACGGTGGGATAAACATAAAAAAGATACTTAGATCATTTCTTTTATTCTGGCTCACATCGGAACCTTATTATTTTGAAAGAGAGCTTCTTAAGACTTCTCTGAATAAAAAAGGATGGGTTAGGTGTCTAAAAATAGGGAACGTTAAGCTAATTACCACGTCCTTCCATCCTGGCCCTCTGAGGAACATTGGGGGAGCAATGCTTGTCGGTAAAATCTTGGATGTAGTTGAAAATTCGATCTATCTTCACTCTCCAGCCAAGCACGACAGCAATCCCACCTCAGCCACAGATGTTGAGAAAATTGTTGAAACCCTGGATTGCGAATCTCTGAAAAGAATAGCCTCGTACAAGCCAGTAGAGACTGAAGGAGAAAAGTTTAGCCTAAAAATTTTTCCATTTGATGGTGTTAAGCTTCTGTTTATCTCTGGAAAAGAAGCTATAGACGATATTCCTGAAGGTGTATACAGTTTTGCTGAAGACATTTTAGGTGAATGCATGATCATTGACTGCCACAACTGCCATAAGCCGAATTACGAAATAACCCCTGAGGATCTAGTGGAAATAAGGGGTCTCGTGGAAAGAGCCACCAAGCATGGGCTTAAGCAAACAAATAACCTGAGGTATTCTTTTTCTAAGAGGAAAATCGAGACGGCTAATACATGCGGACATATAGCGATGCTCCTCCTCGATTACGATGGTGAAAAGTATGCCCTGCTAATGTTAGATGGAAACAATGTGGATTGCAGTTTTAAGAATGAGCTGGAGAGCTTTTTCGCTGAAAATGGATATAAGGGAATTATAGCGTCTACAGATAACCACGCAAAAACGGCGATCTCACCGAAAGTAGGATACATGCCGGTCGGAAGCGATAGAGCTGAAAGAGAGATCATACTTGATTTTATCGAAAACAGTATTCAAACGGAGTTCAAAGAGGTGGACGAAATTGGATACTCAAAAAGAGAAGTAGAAGTTAGGGTGATGGGAAACGATTTCTTCAAGTACATCGAGAAGGCCTTTCAAGAAATAGGAGAGAAAGCGATGTATCTTTTCTTTGCCGTGATATTCCTGCAGCTTGCGGCATCCATCCTTTTCGGCACTATTATGATGTAAAAAATTTACCATTATAATGTAAAAACTTAATGATTCTATCTCACTAACAACTCAAAAAAACCATGAATGCTAAAATATAAATAAATTTGAGACAGACCAACTCCAGATGGAAAAAATCCTCAGTATAGTCAGGGAGGGAGAAAGGGAGAACATCGAATTTAAGGAGTTCCTGACCGACTACCATCTTCATTCTGATAGGATGCAAAGTCTAGCATGCCAGATGAACCACAGAATCCTTATGGGAAGGGGAAAAGCAATTTACGTGATAGGTATAGCGGATTCGGGAGAGTTGAAAGGAATCAATGAGGCTCAGTTCAACGAGACCCTTGAGATTTTGAAGAAAATTTCTGGAGAGATAGAGGCGAAAATAAGTTCCGTTGAGAAGTTTGAGGTTAATGGCGGATACGTAGGACTTGTTGAGATTACCAAATCGAAGCCAAAGGAGCACGTGCTCGTAGGAACTGCAGGCCATGTTGACCATGGCAAGTCAACGCTCGTTGGATGCATAATTACGGGAAAACCCGACAACGGTGATGGTGCCACGAGCGTCTACCTCGATGTTCTAAAACACGAGATCGAACGCGGCCTAAGTGCTGACCTGAGCTATGCGATTCTCAGTTTTAAGGATGGGAAGGCAATCAAGATGAAGAACCCCCTTAACAAAAACGAGAAGGCACATCTCGTTGAAAATTCCGATAAACTCGTCTCATTTATCGATACGGTTGGCCATGAACCCTGGCTCAGGACAACGATTAGAGGCTTACTAGGCCAGAAAATTGACTATGGCTTGCTTGTCGTGGCTGCAAACGATGGAGTCATGCGAACGACGAGAGAGCATTTGGGAATCCTCCTTGCGATGGAACTTCCAGTGATAATAGTAATTACGAAGATAGACATGGTAGCAGATGAGAGAGTTAACGATGTCATAAACCAGATAACTACAACTTTGAGAGGAGTTGGGAGGATTCCCTATCTATTAAAAGATAAAAGAGAGGTTAGAAAGGTTGCCAATCTTGTTGCCGAGAAAAATATCGTTGTGCCGATAATAAAAACATCATCGATAACGCTCGAAGGCTACGACATTCTCGAGAACCTCCTTTACAGGCTGCCGAAAAGGAGCTTCTCCAAAGGAGATTTCTTGATGTACATCGACAGGATTTACAAGGTATCCGGAGTGGGAACGGTGATAAGCGGTAGCGTGAAAGCAGGGGAGATCAGAGCTGGAGAGGAAGTATTTATAGGCCCGTTCCATGATGGATCGTTTGAGAGGGTAAAGGTTCAGAGCATTGAAATGCATTACTACAGGATAGATAAGGCATCGGATGGGGATATAGTTGGACTTGCGATAAAGGGAGCTGAATTTGAGAAACTCAGAAGGGGGATGGTGGTTACAAAGAAAGATCCCAGGGCTGTGTATGAGTTTGTAGCGGATATTTATGTCTTCAGCCATCCGACGAGAATAAAGAGAGGTTACGAGCCCGTTTTGCATCTTGAAACGATATCCGAGACAGTCGTTTTTGAAGATATAGATAGAGACTACATGATGGCTGGGGACAGGGGTAAGGTCAAGCTGAGGTTCAAGTATAATCCCTATTTCATCTTTCCTGGCCAGAAGTTCATTTTCAGAGAGGGTAAGAGCAAGGGAATGGGTGAAATAAAGGAAGTTTTTGATTAGAGTTGTGGTAAGAGTTGGTTAAGTTTTTTGAGTTGACAGGGCTTTACTTTCTTAGTTTATCTGATACACTGAACTTAATTTGACTGCCTCAGTGTAATTTTGATTTTCCTTAGATTTTGGCAAAAGATTGGCATTTTAGCTCTTAATTATTACCTCGTTTTTGAGTCTTGATTCTTCTCAACTATCTCTACTCGTCGAACAGCTTAGCAGATGCCGCTTTGATTTCGACTATTTTATCCAAATCCTCCAGGTAGGTTACTCCTCCCTCCCAGACGATACTGCCGACGTATTTCAACTCTACGAATTCAAACAGAGAGTTCCCGAGAGCTTTAAGAACTTGACTTCCAGTTCCAGCCGCAAATCCCTCAACCTTTTCAATTTTTTCCAAGAATTTGTAAGAAGGAGAGGCAACGATAAACGGCTTTCCAAAATGCTTTGAAGTTAAAGCCAGAGGAAGGGTGCCAACTTTGTTGATGAACCCCGTTTCAAATATGGAGTCTGCCCCTGTAACTACGAAATCGCTTTCTTTAACAGCATATCCCATTGACGCATCGGGAATAACCTCAACTTCAACGCCTTTTTCCTCAAGCCATTTTGCAACGTCTTTCCCCTCTCCTCCCGGCTTTGATTCAAGGATGATGGTTTTTTTGACTTCAAGTAATCCTTTCTCAACGATATGGCTTCTGCTAATCGTTGTAACTATTTTTCCAGCTATAAGATTGCGTAGATTTTCAGATGTCCTTTTATTTGACTCCAAAACTATATTTTCCACATCAAAATGAGGGTTTTTTGATAGCACCTTGCAGAGAACTTTCAGTCCGGCCATTGCAGGATGTGAAGATGATATTTTCCTACAAACACGGGCTCTCAACCCAGGTTCGATCTTCTTCAAAAGTTTTATAGTTCTGCTTAAAATCCAGCTTGATCCATGGATTCTATCCTCCAGTATTTCTCTCATTTCGGCGATTATGTTTTCCTCGATATTTCCATTAATCTCGAGTTTGCTGTTTTCATTTTCTTTAATACCTTCGTCTTTCATTCCACTTCCTCCTTATCCAACTCGATTGATTCACTTGATTTGTTCTGAATCCTGTAAACATCAAATAATAAATCTCACACCATTTGATTTCTTCTTTTCTTCGTATTCAGCCCGCTCAACTTCACCATCTATCATCTCCACTCATCTATCCATCCACTACTTTTATCCACTTATTCCACTTTTAACCCACACAAAAGTATTTTACAACTTTTTACCTAAAGTTCTTTGTGAGAGTCAATAATGCAATCACATCTGCAGCCACATCCGCAACCGCATCCTCCATTACTTTACCCCTACATTACGGTAAAGCACCCTTCTGGTTACTCGATAGAATGAAAAAGCTTTCAAAGATAATTATATCTCTAATCATCGATGAATTCGGGGAGGAAGAGTTTTTTAGAAGAATTTCAGATCCAATTTTCTTCCAGTCGTTTTCAAACGTGTTAGGCTTTGACTGGAACTCCTCTGGGACTACGACTGTTCTCACTGGAGTTCTAAAATCGGTTTTGAACGATAACGAGGATATTGAAATAAAGGTGGCCGGTGGAAAGGGTAGGCAAGCTATGAAAACGCTTCAGCAAATAGAAACACTAGCGGATGGGATTGAGTTGGGAGAGGAGGAAATTAAGATCCTTCAAACTAATAGCCGGCTAGCAGCGAGAATTGATAACAACGCTCTTCAGGACGGATACAACATCTATCACCATGCAATAATCTTCTCAGAGCGTTACTGGACGGTGGTCCAGCAGGGAATGAACACCTACGAAAGAATGGCAAGGAGGTACCATTTCAAGCCCGAAAGGTTCAGACTAATTAAAATCAAAGAAAAAATCCACAGCGGGATAGTTGCTGAAAGGAAGGAAAACGAGGTGTGCAACCTCGTTTCTGAAAAAAGCAATGAAAGCAGGAAAGTGATTCTAGATATCCTAAAGAGCTCACCTTCTTCCATAAAAAGAGATCTAGAATTCATTTCAGTCAAAAAACTCCCTAAAGGCCAGATGACGATAGATGGAAGAATCGCTGATAGCTACTCGGTTCCAAGTAGGTTGAACTGGGATGCTATAGAAAAGGCCTACGAATTACAGCCGGAGAACTTTGAAGGAATAATAATGCTCGAAGGGATGGGAAAAGGCACTCTCAGGGCTTTGGCTTTAATAGCAGACCTCGTTTATAATACTGAATACGACAGGCAGGATCCGGCAAAGTACTCATTCGCCTTGGGCGGGAAGGATGGTGTTCCATTTCCTGTTGACAGGAGAGCTTACGATGAAACGATTGAATTTCTCAGCAACGTAATTGAACAGACGTCCCTTGACAAATTTGAAAAGGAAAAGCTTGTGGGAAACTTGAGAAAGTATGAGTTCTAAAAGAATTCAGAGAACTTTAGGTTACTTTAGGTTACCTCAGGTTTCTTTAAGTCTCTTTTAAACCCTAAAAATTTCTGGCCGTTTCAAAATCATTTTACTCGTTTTAGAATTTCAATTTTGGGATCTTTCTCTTCACAATTTACATAGAATCCCAGTGATTTTAGATATTCACAACTTCTCTTCCCTTTTCCATGAATAAGGAGTTCTAAAATATCCGATTCATCGTCTATGTCTACACTTGAGAAAAACGAATCGAAAATACCAACAGAAAGATTCTTTGATTTTGCAATTTCAACATGTTTCATGAAACTTCCATAATGGTATGAGACTGTGAAAGCTTGGTTCCTTACCAAGAGCATGTTCGTACCTCCTTTCCTGCCTGGTGAGAGTACAATGTCGCCTTTTAAGTTTAAGAACTCATTCACTAATAAGGGGCTCAGGAGAGGAAGATCAGCCATGATCACTGCGAGAGACGTTTTATCGTTAACTAATTTGGTGATGTTAAAATTTACAAGGTCGTTAAGATTCCTTTCATCTACTAATATCTCTACTCCCGAATTCTCAAACTTTCCAATCAGTTCACTGCACATTTTGGCTGTATTCCTATCTGGAACTGCGATTATTACCTTTTTAACACCTTTACACTCCTTGATTGACTCCAAAACATCAGAAAGCATCAAAATTGCGAGATTCTTCCTTTCCTCAAGGCTTAAAATCCCAGACAACCTCGTTTTTGGGTTTTTTAATTTAAAAGGGATTAGGATTACATTTTTACTCTTTTCTGTGTGAGCTCTCGAGTTGGAGTCCGAGTTAGACTTTGGGTCAAACTCCAAGTTGGACTTTGAGTTAATTTCATCTTTTACCATAACAGGGAATCCCGGAATGCGATGGATAATAAATTTATGCTTTGGTCAAGGTTGTGACTAGTAAAAACCCATTTGGAAATATTGGAAATATTAGTAGAAATGAAAAATCGAAAATTTTTCGACAAACTTATATTTACACCATCTGAATTCAAAGTGGTGGAAGGGATGGACAAATTCGACCTTATCTGCAAGTTTGTTTACCTTGGAGACAAGGAGATAGGGGAAACCATTGATATCTACGAAGAGAGGCTTATCGTGAAGATGGGTGCCGAATTTGCTGCTATACCGATGAAAAACCTAGAGAAGATGGAAGGGGAAAAGATCTATGTGTCGTCATACGATGAAAAGGATGCTGTTGAGGTGGGAAAAAAGTGGGTTGATGAGAAGTCAAAACCTGTGAGCATCGAAGAACTGAAGATCTTCGGTTTTGGAGAGGAGAGTAAGAGCAGGTTTTCCGTTATCCTTAAAGAGATTGGAGAATATGAAGGCGAAGAGATCATTGGTAAAGTTAATGAGAACGACAAGGTAGGGGAAGAAATTGACGAGATGGGGGTGGGAAGGACTTCAAAGGAATTTCTAAATGAAAATGGGGAAAACAAAAAAGGAAACCTAGACGAAGGATTAAAAATGGAAAAACAAAAGCGGCTTGGAGAGGGTATCATAGACAAACTATAGGCGAAAGAAAAAAGATTCTAGTTTCTGTTTTAATTGGTAAAGGATGCGGATCAAACCTCAAATTTTGCTACCTAAACATGGTGTAAAAATGAAGGAATACAAGCAAGTTATAGTAGTGAGGGATGATTTAAAGCTCTCAAGAGGGAAGCTCGCTGTTCAAGTTGCCCATGCTTCTATAATCGGCTACGAGCGATCAGACAAGAAAACAATTGAAGCCTGGCGGATGGGGGGGCAGAAGAAGATTGTCCTCAAAGTTAAGGATTTAAAGGAGATGATGATTTTAAAGGATAGGGCAGAAAAAGAAGGATTGGTCACAGGGATAGTTAGAGACGCTGGTTTAACAGAGATTCCACCAGGCACAATAACCGCTTTGGTGATAGGTCCTGATGAGGAAAGGAAGATCGATAAAATTACTGGAGAACTTCCTCTCCTGAAATAGAATTTACTCAGGAATCAAACCATCAAACCATCAAATTTTTAAAAGGATGTTCTTATTTCTGCTATGCACCCAT
>Ga0190363_1001804_pt1 | contig 12575 bp, 14 predicted proteins | sample 48721867_MG_FD_161272 | JGI IMG/M metagenome (GOLD analysis project Ga0190363, IMG submission 161272) | Hydrothermal vent microbial mat bacterial communities from Southern Trench, Guaymas Basin, Mexico - 4872-18-6-7_MG | ecosystem: Environmental > Aquatic > Marine > Hydrothermal vents >...
AGGCAATACGTTATGGGCTGTGCTTGGAGGCTACTTTAACCCCGCTACCCCGATCTTCGACTTGATAGGAGTCGGCTTAACAGGACTTTTACCTGGGCTTTTCTGCAAGCCCGAAGACGCTATGAACGCTAAGGGTCTGCTGAAGATAACGGTAGTATCTTTCATCTCGGGAGTGATCATGGTTCCGATCGTTGCGATAGGCTTCGACTGGGTGGGAGTAGCGCCATTCGGGCCAGCAGTAGTCTTCTTATCGCTAAGTGACCTTCCACCAATCCTAATAGGAACGCCGATAGTGGTGAAAGCTATAGTTCCCCCGCTCGTTAGGAGGAAGCTTTTAGGATGGCGGCTGTAAAGGAGGATGGACTTCGAGTTGAGGGTCTAGGCTGTAGGTATGATAAACACTGGATCTTCCGAGACTTAAACTTCGCAGTAAAGCCTGGCGAAGCCGTCGCGATTATAGGGCCAAGCGGATCGGGAAAAACTACACTAGCTTACTGTCTTGCTGGGATAATACCGAATAGAATCAAAGCCGAAGTTGAGGGGAAAGTCCTCGTAGATGGGAGGAACGTTCTAACCTCGAAACTTAAAGAAAACGTCAAAGTCATAAACATCATATTGCAGAACTATGAGATGCAAATCTTCGGACTAACCGTTGAAGAAGACTTAGCTTTCGGCTTAGAAAACCTCGGCCTCGAGGACGAAGAAATCAAGGCAAGAATAAACTGGGCTCTCGAAACGTTTGGGCTATCGAAGTATAGATCTTACTATGTCCACGAGCTATCTGGAGGACTTCGACAAAGGCTTGCCATAGCATCATCAATAGTCACAGCGCCGAAATACTTGGTGATGGACGATCCAACGGCAAACCTAGACTGGAGAGGAATACTTGAGCTAAATGAGAATATCCAGAAGTTAAAAGCGGAGGGAAAAGGCATAATCATAATGGCGAGAAGACTTAAAGGACTCGAAGAATCAATTGATAAAGTAATTCATCTAAATACCAGAAAAAGGAGTTTCAAAAACTCCGTAAACCACTGCTTGAAGAACTCGAATAAACTCCAAGTAAATGATCCGGCAATAATATTCGAGAACGTTTGGTTCAAATACGCAAGGGAATACGTATTGGAGGAAGTCGACCTAAAGATTTCAAAGGGGCAATGCGTCGCCTTAATGGGTCCAAACGGCTCCGGGAAAACCACCTTAGTCAAGCACATTAATGGACTGCTCAAACCGATAAAGGGCCGGGTCCTAGTTTTAGGTAACGACACTAGGGAATGTAGTCCAGCTCAGCTAGCGAGATATGTGGCCTTCGTTTTTCAAGATCCGGATAAACATATCACTTGCGAAACCGTTTGGGATGAAGTAATGTTTGGTCCAAGAAATCTAGGGCTCAGCGAGCATTACGCCGAAGAAGCGCTGAGAACGCTAGGGCTTCTAGAGCGGAAGAATGATCCGCCGTATCTTCTAAGCATGGGCGAGAAAATCAGAGTCTCAATAGCTGGAGCATTATCAATGAATCCCGAGATCTTGATACTTGACGAGCCGACAACTGGACAAGACGAGGAAACACTCTCGATAATATCATCCGTGATAAATCGATTAAAATCCATGGGCAAAACCGTGCTAGTGGTTACTCACGACAGCGACTTCGCTTTAAGCGTAAGCGATAGAGTGATAGTAATGAAAGAAGGCGTCATCGCCGCGGATGCCTCTCCAAAAGACATATTGCTAAATGAGGTTGTTGTCAATGAATTAGGTCTAGAACCTCCGACGATGCTTCTTGAATCCAGCGTTAAGACTGCGGAGGCGATAGCATATGATTAAGCTTGATCTTGATCCCAGAACTAAGGTGATAGTTTTCTCGTCTGTAATAGCTTTGGCTTTCATCTGCAAGGATATTGTGGTGATGTTGGCTCTCGTGGCTGCCGCTCTCGCAACAGCGCTTCTAAGTGAGAGGAGAAATTTCATCGCCGGAGGACTTAAGACCATGGCGCCACTTCTACTGGTTGCCTTCTTCTTATGGTCTTTTATGCATGAGTGGTCGATATTCCAGCGATATAGTGAAGGAACAAATTTCCAGCTTGGAGCATTTATGACTCTTAGACTTTTCCTCATACTTCTGGTCTCTTTAGAATTCGTTGCAATGATCGGGCCAAGCGAACTCGTTAAAGCTTTGAACTCGTTCAGGCTACCCTATAAAGCGGTTTTCATCCTAGGTCTCACCCTGAGACATCTCTACACGATAGCTGACGATTATAGAGCAATTAAGGAAGCGCAGGCATCGAGAGGTCTCGAACTGGATAAGGGATCATTAACGAAAAGAATCAAAAACTACATCCCAGTGCTAATACCCCTCTTCGTTAGGAGCATAGAAAACGCAGAGAAGCTCACTTTAGCAATGGAGCTTAGATCCTTCTCATTTAAGAGAAAGCGATACCTCGATCGAAAACTCAAAACAGCTGATACCCTATTAATCTCCATCCTCTTCATAGCAATAACTTTAGCGATTTCCCACTATTGGATAGGGGTACTTTAAAATGACGGAGCGAATCGCATTATACAAAGGACAGAAATACTATAGAATGAGAATCGGCAACGTCATCAGAGACCTTCCCATAGTCCAAGTTAATGAGGATCTATGGATAGCATCAAATGCGGGAATAATACTAGGTGATATAGAATTCATATCAGCAGCTGCGGAAGCTATGGCGAAGAAGCTGAAACCTCTGAGACCCGAAATAGTAATCACCCCCGAAGCCAAGGCAATAGCTTTTGCCTACGAAGTGGCCAAAGCTCTAGGTCACAAAAGGCTGATCATAGGCAGAAAAAGCGTAAAGGCATACATGAGAGATTATCTAATCGAAGAAGTTAAATCAATAACTACGCGAGAGAAGCAGGTAATTGTGCTGACCAAGGAGGATGCTGATTACGTGGCTGGTAAGCGGGTCTGCCTTCTCGATGATGTCGTCTCAACTGGAGGCACGATCAAGGCTCTCGAAAAACTAGTCGAAAAAGCTGGAGGAAAAATAGTATGCAAGGCCGCAATCTGGATAGAGGGCCCATGGTACAAAAAAGACTTAATTTACCTTGGGGAGTTGCCGATATTCGTTACAGAGCGCAAGCTCCAATCAATTAAAAATCTCTCACGTAAAATCTCTTCTTTATCTTTCAATTACTCTGTTTTATAAAAATTTACGTAGCCGATAATGCTAGGATTAAATAGGCTCTTTCAAGACTATTCTGCTAGTGGCGTGGATGAAGAAGCGCGTTCTGGCTTCAGGAGCTTTTGAACTAATCCACTCAGGACACGTGAAGTTTCTAGAGGAGGCAAGGAAACTTGGTGGAGAAAACTCGGAATTGATCGTCGTGGTTGCTAGGGATGAAACCATTCGAAGAAGGAAGGGGAGAGAGCCTATCCTAGGAGAAGAGTCTCGCAGATACATTGTTTCGATGCTTAAGCCCGTTGATAAAGCAATCTTAGGCCACGTGCCATTTTCCTTTAGCAAAGTGATCGAAGAAGTTAAGCCTGACCTAGTAGTGTTCGGACATGATCAGGAGGATTTAATGAAAGAGTTTATCGACTTCGTTAAGAGAGAAAACTTGAAAATAGAAATCGCGAAAGTTGGGAAATTTTCATCAGGAGATCCTTGCAGCACCAGCGAGATAATTCAAAAAATATTTAAGATGCTCAAGTCTGCTGTCGAGAAGACATAAACCTTGACCTGTGCGATTTACATGTTTTCGAAACTCGCTTACATTCTTTAAATCTTTGATGATAGATTTATGGGAGAAATTTTAACCTTAAGAGTTACTTTGTCGCCGTCTTTTAGATTAAACTTTTCCCGCAGGCATACTGGAGCGACTATCTCGATTACGTTCTTTGAGTAGTGGGTTCTTTCGATGAAGATTATGAAAACCTCCTCTCCATCGAGAAGTCCTCGAATGCATTTTGCCCCTCCATAAGCCCTCACGCCATTAGAGAATCCTTCTATAACTACGTCCGCCGCTTTTTCCAAAAGCATGCGTTTGAGAATGTCCTCTTTCTTAACGAGTCTTAGATTTAACGTTCCTGGATATGGTTTGAAGCCAAGTTTTCTTTTGAATTCATTTACGTAATGCGGTAGCTGGGTGTAGTATGCTCCTTCACCTAAGCCTGTGAACACTACTCCTTCCAATTTCACCTCGGACTCTTTTTCGAAAATGTCTTTCAGCTGGATGTGCACTTCAAGAAGTTCTTTCAAAGCTTTCTCAGTCAGCCTAATTTTTCGAAATCTACCAACTCCCTTTCTTTCAAGGAATCCCTCCTTTTCCAATTCTATCAAGATCCTTGAGGCAGATTGCTGAGAAATTTTGAGTTCTTCCGCAAGTTTTACCGTTGAGAGGGGCAATCCTTCTGTAAGTGCTCCATGCTTTGCGAGATATAATATGACTCTGCCTTTAAGGTTCAAGATATTTCCGAATTGCATGATAAATTAGAGAGTGATCGTCTCGTTTATCTTCAATCCTTCCTTCGTAAACAATAGCAAGTCTATTCCGTTTCCGCTCGCTGCATCTCTCGAGATTGAGGCTTTAACAGCTTTGATCGCCAGCTCCCTAAGTTCGTCCGGTTTTAGATTTGATTTGTAATTGCTTTCTATTACTCCTATTGCTATTTCTGCGCCTGATCCCACTACGGCGTAGTCGTCTTCGATCATTGAGCCGAGTGGGTCGAGTACGATTATGTGGGCGCCTGTGTCGTCGAAGCCTCCGACTATTGTTTCGGTAAGGTATGGGACGAATCGGCTGCTGAATAGGTAGTTTGAGAGAACTTTGGCGACTGTTCGCACTTGAGGTTCCCGTTTATACGTGTACTTGTAGAGGTTAATTTCAGCTTGGGCGTCGCGGATGAGGGTTTGCATATCTCCTACGAGTCCTGCGCATGCTGCTCCAATTTTGGATGTTATCTGGAAAACTTTTCTAACGTTTTTGCTCATGACAAAGTAGCCGTAGGTGAGCCTTTTCTCGGATGCGAGAATAACTCCTGTTTCGGTTTTTATTCCGATCGTGGTCGCGCCAGGATACGGAAAACGCTGAGCCATTATTCTTAACCCGGGTAAACCAGTATCCTTCCAGCTCTTAACTGTTACTACTGCTTTTCAGGCGCGGTTTTCGGTAAAACAGCTTATTTGGTCAAACTTTCTGGAAAACTATCTTATCGCCGGGCGAGATTCCGAAACGAGAAGCCGCGTTTCCCCTGTTAATAGAAAATTCGATGTATCCCGTTCCACCATCTGTTATCAGCGGATTTCCCATCGGAGCGTATGCATAAGCTTTCACGTATCTGCATTTTACTTGCTCATCAGCTGCGATCACCATGACTTCTTCGCCGTGTCTTGCAAAGAATTTTTCTGAGGGGATGTTCGTGATTACGTTTCCAAATCTATCGACATGCATTACCTTGGCTTCAATCTTGCTTTCAGAAAACTTCGGTTCAGGTAGCTTAAGCTTAACGTATTCGGAAGTTTTCATTCCAATCTCGCTTAAAGATCTTCCAGTGGCCAGCATTCCCGCGACGTGGGCGAAAACATCTCGTCCATGGAATGTTTCGCATTTCCTAGGCGGAAGTTTCGATTCATCTATCATATACACAGATTTTATCCTAAGCTCTTCAGCTGCTGGAACCATGAAGCCTGTGTCCGGTCCTATGAATAGGTCTCCTCTTCTCGTCTCTATCACTATACTTCTTCTCTCGGATCCCACTCCGGGATCAACCACGCAGACATGGATTGTTCCACGTGGCATATGCGGCGCGCTGATCTTAAGGATGAAGGCTGCTTGGATTTCGTTAAAGGCTGAGACTTCGTGCGTTAGGTCGATTATGGCTGTGTCTCTGACATAGGACAATATTACGGCCTTGATTTGCGCGACGTAGGGATCCTTAAGGCCATAATCCGTTAGAAGCGAGATTACGGGCTTCATGCTCAGATCCCCCGGTTACAGGCTCAGCGCTTTTAACTATCTTCATTTTTCCGGCAGCCAGGAGTCATCATCGCCTAGAATAATCTATGAGTCTTCTGGGATTTTAGTATGCTCCTAATGGAATGAGTTAAGTCGTATCTTTGTCTAGGTTTATTCGTGATTCGCGTTAGGAAGTTTGATGGAAGCCTTGAGCTATATGATCAGTCGAAGGTTATTAGAACGGCTATTCGAATGGGGCTTGATAGGAAGGCTGCCGAGGAGCTTGCAGACGAGATCTCCAGCAAAATCTATGATGGAATTCCAACGAGCGAAATACTATCACTTATCCATGATCTTGCGAGCAAGATAAGGCCGGAACTGAAATATATCGAAAATCTCCGTGAAGCGATTTCGGCGATGAGGCCTAAACCAGACTTCGAAGAGTATGTTAGAATAGTTTTGAAGGCTGCTGGATATATGGTCGAGCCTGGAAGAGTTTTGGAAGGCAGATGCATAGATCATGAAATAGATGGAATAGCTTTCAAGGATGATGAGGTGGCGATTGTTGAAACGAAGCATCATGTAAATCCTCACGCCTATACGGGGCTAGATACCGTCCTCCAGCTATGGGCAGCCCTAGAAGACTTGAAAGAGGGACATAGATTGGGGTTCCATAATTATCCCTTTACCTCAGCATTGCTGGTATGCAATACGAAGATATCTATGCACGCGGAGCGCTATGCGAGATGCAAAGGAATAAAATACATGGTTTGGAATTATCCTAGAGCGTTCGCTTTGAGGGACATAATAGCCTCGCATAAAATCTATCCGATCACTATGCTGAAAACGCTTTCAAGAAATCAGATCGCAAAGCTCGGAGATATGGGCATAGTAACAATCTCGCAGCTTAAGGAATTGAGAAAGGATGAAGTTGCGAGAATTCTCAACGTAAGCGAGGAGCATTCAGAACATTTACTTAAATTGGCTGAGATGATGCTCCAGACATCGCGATAACCTAATATTTCCTTCATGCAGACTTGCCTCGGATGAGCGAAAAGCTGATAGAAATAGATGGGTCGATGGGTGAAGGTGGAGGGCAGATACTTAGAAATGCTGTGGCACTATCTGCTGTCCTGCTGAAGCCTATCCGAGTCTACAATATCAGAGCGAAGCGAAGCAACCCAGGGCTTCGCCCTCAGCATCTAACAGGCGTTAAGGCGGTGGCAGCATTATCCTCAGCCGAGGTCTCTGGTCTAAAAGTCGGGTCAAGGGAGATAGTTTTCAAGCCGAGGAAGCTTAAGGGAGGAAGAATGTTTTTTGATGCCGGAACTGCTGGAAGCACTACGCTCATCCTTCAAAGCCTAATGCCTGTAATGGCCTTCAGCAATAGCCCAGTCGAAGTCGAACTAAGAGGCGGAACCAATAACCCCATGGCCCCGCCAGTAGAATACTTCAACATGGTTCTTCTCCCAACCCTAGAAAAGATGGGCTGTAAATTCGAAATAACCTTACTCAGGAGGGGTTTCTATCCAAAGGGTGGCGGGATCATAAGAGCGAGATCAACCCCGGTCAACAAACTTTCTCCAATAAAGCTAATCGAAGCTGGGGAGGTGAAGAAGATAACAGGTCTGAGTTATAGTTGCAGGCTCCCCTCACATATCGTGGAACGCATGGCATCAACTGCTGAGCGAATTCTAAGGACGAGGGGCTATGACATAGAGATAAGGAGAGAAGTTCTAAAACCTGGAGATAAAGCATGTTCACTAGATCCGGGCTGTGGAATAATCTTAGTCGCTGAGCTCGAATCAGGAGCCTTGCTAGGCTCAGATAACTTAGGGAAACTAGGGATCCCGGCCGAAAAAGTGGCGGAAGATGCTGTAAACGATTTGCTAAAACAAATAGACTCGGGAGCTCCTGTGGATAAGCACCTCGGAGATCAGCTCGTGATCTGGGCATCGCTAGCAGATGGGGCATCGGAATACCGAGTCGCCGAGCTGACATCCCATACACTAACCAGCATAGAATTATGCAAGATACTAAGCGGAATCAAGGCGGAAGTTTCAGGAAAACTTGGAGAACCAGCAACTATAAGGATAGAGGGCATAGGCTTAAAGAGGTAACTCCACATTTCGTTCTCCCTTCTCAAGAGAATTCACGATCACGATGTCGGTTAACTTTCGTTAGATTCTCTGGAGAATAAAAACACTTATAACTTTTCTGAAGATGCTTATGCCCAATTATGGCGATCTCCTGGCGAAGGGAACTTTGCTCAGCTGGAGATAGGATAATGCGGAAATATAATCTAGCTTAAATCCCTTCCTTTCTTCGATGTTCGCGGATTTAAGTTCCATAGGTCTGAGGCATTTCCTCAAAGTATTTATTGAGTGGGTAGCTGACTTTGAGTAAAGGTAATCATTGCTGGATGAGGTTGAGAACTTGAAGAGAGGCTTATTCATCGGTAGGTTTCAACCACCTCATCTTGGGCATCTTTATGCAATAAAGTCGGCGTTGTCGAAATCAGATGAGCTAATAATAGTGGTCGGCAGCGCTCAATATAGCCACACGTTTGAAAACCCATTTACGGCTGGTGAAAGGATAGAGATGCTGAGGCTTGCGTTGATCGAGGAAGGGATAGATCTTTCTAAGATATTCCTAATACCCGTTCCAGATATTGGTGAGCACTCGATTTGGGTTTCTAAGGTTAAGTCGTTTTGCCCATCCTTTGACGTCGTTTACACTAACAATTCTCTCGTGAGAAGGCTTTTCGAGGAGGAAGGCTTTCCAGTAGAGTCCACTGGGCTTTATCGCAGGGATCTGGAGATGGGGACAGCGATAAGGGAGAGGATGCTTAGAGGAGAGCCTTGGGAAAATCTCGTTCCGAAATCTGTAGCTGAATACATTAAGAGGATAAAGGGAGTCGAGAGGTTGAGGGAGATCTGCAGGAAGACTGACTAAATCTCTTCAAACTTTATCCCCATAACCTTACAAAACGCTTTCAATTCTTCTACTAGATCTCTTAATGCCAGAACGTGATGATTCCCTAAAGGCTTCTCCAAGATCTTCTCCGCATTCGATCCCAAATCTACTGTTACCTGAGTCCTGCAACCATTTTCAATTCTAACTCCTTCAACGATCAATCCAGCTCCAGCTCTAAGAATCCCATAATCTGGAGAGAATCTCAGAAGAGTGGCTTCCATGCCAGGTTTCATCTCGCCCTTGATGGTGGGGTAAACCCCAGATTCGAAATGCGAAGTTATCTCATAGCCGTTTGTGAGGCTTAAGGGGACTGCGCAATGAGCTAGCGTGATTCTAGTTCCCTGACCAGCTATCACGTTTCCAATGAAGGAGGCTGTGCCGCTGATAAGTCTAACTAAGATCATCGCCATCAATGCTGGAACATCTCCCTCGCATCCAATAGTAAAGCCCATGTCTTGGAGGAGTGATGCTGAGAGGCATGGTGCGATATTCTTGAACCTTATTATGTCGAAGCAATTCATAGTTAATCCGCTCAGCTTATAGCGTCTAAAGAGCTCTCTTAAGGCATAAGTCAACCTACATATATCCTCAAACCTATCAGCAGCTCCCTTGGGCAATTTTCTCAAAACTGGGTCGAGTAACTTTTTCTCAATCGGGCTGGAGTCATATAGCGTGAAAAATTCACTTAAGCTTATGCGGATTACAGAAACTCCAAGCTTCTCACGTAAAGCGTCTTCATTCAACCCACTATACACGAGCCATGGGCTAGGTTCTCCTAGAATCCCTATCTTCGAGCCGCGGATGAGCTGAGCCGCCCTCACACCTTTCAATATCCTTTCTATTTTCTTAACCGAGTCCGGCGCCTCGAGCTGAATTATCCAGCTCGGCGTATTTTCTTCCCTAAGCAGGGAGGCTGCTTCAAGTCCTGCGGCAAGGCTATTTGATTCATGGTGAGTTAGAATTAGTACGGGTTTACCGAGCTTCGTTAGTTTAGCGATTTGCTGCTCAACTCCTCCGGTGAGTATGAGAGCTAATATGGCGTCAATTTCCTCGGGTGCTATGCATTCTATCGAGCTTTCTTCGCTGTAGATGCCTGCTAGAAGGCTCTTCAATCTACTGGATTTCTTCTTCACGTACTCATTGCTCGTGAGAGGTGATGCGAAGGATATGAGAACGACCTTCATATTCAGCGAATAGTTTTCTAAATCCATCGGGTTTAATTCTTTTGAAATGAGGAGGATCTTCAACTACAAGCAGGCCATAGTAATCAGAACAGATCTCAAAATGAGTCCTGGGAAAATAGCGGCTCAAGCAGCTCACGCCGCAGTCTCCGCAGCTGAAGAATGTAGAAGGATTAAACCAGAATGGCTTAAAGAGTGGCTTCGGGAGGGCCAGAAGAAGGTGGTCTTAAAGGTTCCTGGAGAATCTGATTTGAGATCGCTTCTAGATCAGGCTAGGGCTCTGGACTTACCAGCCGCGTTAATCGAAGATGCAGGCTTAACCGAAATCCCGCCTGGAACGGTTACGGCTCTCGGGATAGGTCCAGCCCCATCCGAAATCATTGATAAGGTTACTGGAAAGCTTAAGCTTCTTTAATCGTGAGGTATAAGTCTGTCTGCTTAGGATGCTGTCGACTCTGAGGCCAGAAGATATTGAACGCTTCATAGGAATTGAAGGTTACGTCACTAAGGTTAAGGGGATCGGCGGAGTGATCAAGCGCGAGCCCGAGGACTTCCTGACTTGGGAGGTTCTCGTAGATGGTTCTGATGCGAGAGCGATTTACGCGAATTGGAGAGGCTTTTCAAAGGGATTAGGTGATCAGGTTCTCGCCATTATGAAAAAGAGGAGAATCGATACGATAAGAGCATGCACCGCGATTTCGAAGAAGCTTGGAATTAAGCCTAAAATGATAAGCGTATGTGGCATCAAAGATAAAATGAGCATCAGCTGGCAATTCGTAACCCTCCCAAAAGACTTTCTAGGCGAGGAGGGTATTCAACTCGGAAACCTTATTCATCTGCTCCCGCTGAAGAACGTGAAATCCCGCTTAACGTCGAAATCCCTCGCTAAAAACATGTTTGAGATCGTGATTCGGGAAGTTGAGGCAGATGGCGAGGAGGTTAAGGAGTGTATAGAAGAGCTTAAGGTTTCAGGACTTCCAAACTTCTACGGGCATCAACGCTTCGGGATAACGAGGCCTATCACGCCAATCGTTGGAAAATACATGATGACGGGAGACTTGCAGAAAGCCGTGCTCTCATTTCTAAGCGAATACTCTCCTTTGGAAAGCGAGGAAAATAGGAAGGCGAGGAGGAGATTTAGCGAAGATATTAATCCTGAAGCGGCATTAGAATATTTTCCTAGGAGTCTGCGATACGAGCGAGAGATACTTCGCGTTTTAGCTGAAGTGAAAGACGATTATGTAGCCGCTATAAGAGCGCTTCCATTGAGGCTTAGAAGACTGATGGTCGAATCCGTTTCAGCCCTGGTATTCAATAAGGCTCTCTCAAAAATCGTGAAGAAAGGATTATTGAATGAACTTGAGATAGGAGACTTCGTGGTCAGATTAGATATGCATGGAAGAGTGGAGCCAGGCAGGCCGATCGAAGTTAAGAACGGAAACTTTCAGCAAATCGAGAAGCTTCTCTTCTCTAGAAAACTCGCAATAGCTCTCCCAGTCCCCGGCTATCTTTCAAGCATTCCTAGGAGCAGTAAGGGTGAAGCACTTCTATCCGCCCTAGAGGAGGTAGGAGTCTCGTTGGAAATGTTCAGGCTGAGAGAGGTTCCCGAGGCATCGACTCGAGGCTCGCTTAGGCCGATAATCGTTCCAAAATGGAGCTGCGAGATAATACGATGGGGGGCTTCTTCCATAACCCTTAGAATAAGTCTTCCTCCCGGAAGCTATGCTATAATCCTCCTTAGAGAGATTATGAAGCCTAGGAGTCCTTTAGCGTTTATAGGGAAAATGGATAATAGCGATAAGGTTGAAAGATTTGGCTGAATGGAGGGCTATATTGTTAGAACCCCGAGCGCTAAGGCGACGTGGACTATAATTGCAATAAACCTCATAATCGGCTTCACCACTATAATGATTCAATACTCGGATCCCGCGCTCTTTAACTGGATAATCTGGAATTTTGCGGCGATCCCAATCTACACCCTACTCGGAAAGCAGCTCTACAGGCTCATAACATCCATGTTCCTCCACGGAGGTTTCATACACCTTTTCCTAAACATGTTCACGCTATTCATCTTCGGACCAGATGTCGAGAGAGTATTGGGGAGAGGACGATATCTACTGCTCTATTTCGCGAGCGGGCTTGCCGCCGACTATGCTCACGCATATTTCATCAAGACGTTTTTCCCTATTAGACAGCTTTTGATAACCCCCTCGATAGGAGCTTCGGGAGCTATTTTCGGCGTCATGGCCGCTTTCGCGGTTCTATTCCCATTTAGGAGGCTCATGATTTTCATCGGGTTTCCGATAATCGCTCCAGCGATAGTCGCGATCTTCATTATGGCTGGGCTACAATTCCTCTATGCGCTCTTCACGCCCTTCTCTCAGATAGCTTACGCAGCGCATCTAGGAGGATTCCTGACGGGCTTGATCCTAACCCTAATCTTCAAGCCGTCCCTGAGGAGGGTGACCTTCACGTTTTAAC
>Ga0190363_1001805_pt1 | contig 12574 bp, 14 predicted proteins | sample 48721867_MG_FD_161272 | JGI IMG/M metagenome (GOLD analysis project Ga0190363, IMG submission 161272) | Hydrothermal vent microbial mat bacterial communities from Southern Trench, Guaymas Basin, Mexico - 4872-18-6-7_MG | ecosystem: Environmental > Aquatic > Marine > Hydrothermal vents >...
AGCCTTCGATTCCTCAACACCTAAGTCAGTGAACATGCTGACAAGCACTCTCTTTGCACCCTCGGGGCTGTACCTGTAGCTAATCCCTAGCGCCTTCACGCCGTTCGACATAGCTAGGTCGAAGACGAAGAGCATTGGAAGCGGAGACCTCGCGTGCGGCGGGTACGCAATTAATACGGAGTCACCTGCTAAGACCTCACCTATGTAGCTCCTAAACAGTGTCGTCAATAACTTGAGGGGCTTCGCAACCGCTCTAATCTCCTTTAATACTGGAGGCACGAATGTTTTGATGCCTGCACCCTCAACTATTTGGAAAGGTACTTCAGCGGCGGTTACCGGAGCGCCGCGGGTCTTCCTGATCTCTATTAATCTGACGAGCTTCCCGCCAACAACTCTGTGGTGAAGTACGAACATGACGTCTGAGGCAAACTCGATAGCACCTAGCCTCAGCCTCTCCTCGCCTCGAGGTAACTCAGCAATTAATACTGCCACACCCTCCACCATCTCAGCTAGCTGGCAGAAGTAGTTCTGGAGCCAAGCACGCTGGTCAGCCCCCTCAACAAACCCTAAGATAGCGTTTATTGAGTCGACAACAACCACCTTAGGCTTAAACTCAGTCACGCACTTCGAAATTACCTCTATGACGTCGTCAACTGACTTGATTATAGGTAACTTAACAAACTTGTACAACCCCCTAGCTTCAGCAGCCGCTAGGTCCATGCCTAAGGCCTTCATGACCTTAAACAGCTTGTCCCTAGACTCTTGGAATGAGATGTACAAGCACTTATTGCCTCTCAGCGCGTTAGCGTAGCACATAGTAGTTGCTAGGGTGGTCTTGCCTGCTCCAGGGTGTCCAGCAACAACTACTAGAGCCCCAGGGTAGAGAGCCTCCGGGAGCATCTTGTCAAGCTCGTCAATGCCCACAACAAACTTAGGCATGCGTCACCACCCCCAGCACTAACTGAAGCACCCGGAGGGTGCCCCATTAATAGAATGCGGCCAAGGTATTAAGTATATAATTATATAATTAATTAAACGCATACGTGTTCACTGGCTACAAGCACTAAGTGCTAGAGAGCAGCTGAGCTTAGGAGCTTCCTCTAGCTGCTCTTGACGCAGCAGCGTACACGGGTATTGTAGCGAGCATCAGCGCTAAGCACGCAGCGTACGGGGTCCTAGGGTCTAAGTAGGCTAGAGCACCTGCTAGCGCAGGGCTCACAGCAGATATTCCTCTCCTGATGGATGAGAGAGCTGCAGACACCTTCGACGCTTCAGCCCTCCCCATGATCCTGAAGAGCCACGTCCTCTTAAACACGAAGACGAATGTGTCACCTAAGCGCATCACGTACGCAGCAGTAAGTGCTAGTACGAAGTCCCTAGTGAGTATGAGGGCCCCCAGCCCAGTTGCGGTTACTGTAGCTCCTGCCATCATAGCTTTAAATGTGCTGTCCTCTTTCACCCTGTCAACGAGCCAGGTGCCGGTTAAGGTTGCTGTAGATATTGTGGCTTCTAGTACTGCCACGTGGAACATGTTTCCCCTAAGCCACTCCATCACGTAGTAAACTAGCGCGAGCCTGGGCGCTAAATTCCATGCAGCAATGAAGAGTACGTCAGCTAATACATAGTACCTGTACCGCCTCCAGTACTCGCGGAGCCCGCCCTCAGCTCCTCCTGCCTCTCCAGCCTCCTTCTCCAGAATGACTGGCTTGAAGCAGAAGTAAATGTAAGGTATCAGAGCCAGCTCGTACATAGCGAACAACAGGAAGAGGTTCCTAAAGCAGGCTGGAGAAGTGCAGACGTAGCCCAGGATGAAGCCGACTACAGGATACGATACGATGATGGCTAGCTCTGGAACCCTCAGGTGCCATGCTAGGGCCTCCTTCAGCCGGTCCTCAGGGTAAATCACCCTCTCATATGCAGGGTAGATGAAGTAGAGGGTGCCTGAGGCTTCATCAACGAGTTGCCCAGCCAGAACCATCAGGGGTGCTAGGGGGCCATAAGCGAGGTAGTAGAGGAATGTCGACAGAGAGCCTAGTGCATCTACGGTCATGAGGCCCTTACGCATGTCAGTTCTAGTGAAGACCTTACCCAGCCACAGCGTGAGAGGTATGCCTAGGACTTGAGCAGCAGTAAATAGCACACCTACTTCGAGGACGGTGTACCCAGTGATCAGTAAATAGAAAGGTAGAGCATTCCACACGATGAGTGGTGGGCATGCCAGCGCGTGGTATATAATGTACCGTCGCGCCTCAGCAGGAAGGTCCCTAAACCGCATCCGCAGACACCCCTCACCTACAGCACCTCACTGAGCTACTTGAAATAACCTAATAGAGCCCCTATTAACATTTTTTCTGCTGTACGTGCTATGCACTTAATTAATCTATTAGCGCAGGATAAGAAGGTAGGTGATTTTGAGGAGTAGCTGCAGGGAAGTCGAGCTGAGCAGGGAATTAATAGGTGCTTGCGGCCTCTACTGCGGTTGGTGCCCCTACTATCTAATCGGTACTGAGGAATTCAAATGCGGTGGGTGCTGGTCCCGCGAGAAGTGCGGTATCAGAGACTGTGCAGCTAGGAAGGGACTTAGGATATGCACGTGCTGTCCTGAGTTCCCGTGCAGGAAACTATATGACATGTATGGTAAGATGAGGGACTTCCTCAATCAGATAAGGAGGGACTTCCAAAACCAATTAGCGCAGCCGAGGTAGTCAGCTGACCTGCTGGCGAGGTATCTGTAAGCTACTGCGTAAAATGTGGGGAAGCTCCGTATGCTCTAGATGTTTTTGAGTGTGAGTACTTAGCTAAGGCTCCGGTAAATTTTAAATTGTTTAAGGCTTCTTGTGTTTATTGCGCTGCACCTTATCGTAATCTACTACCGGAACAAAAATTACTGCAGCGATAGCTGAGCCGTACATGCCCTCAGGAACCCTGTCAATAGTTTCAATTCTGCACCGTATTTCCTCGATCTCCATTCTCCTGACTGAAGCCATCCTCATGATTTTCTGGGTGAGGTCTTCCTTTAGCTCCTTCTCACGTACTTTACCGTACGCCTCCACCACGAACCCGTAGCGTAGTTCTCCTTCCTCGCTCACGCCGAAGGCCCAGGCGACTCCAGCACTCACTGTGTCCCCGGGCCCTCCATCTGCTCTAGCCATTATGGTGAAGACTATAGCGCCAGGAGTTATAGGGACGTACCCCACCTCGACAGCACCAGCTGGCAGTATGGATGAGACTGGGACCAGGTTGCACTGTGCTATACCCGCCTTCATGAGTGCTTCGTCGAAGGCATTTAAGGTGGAGACAGGACTGAGGGCGGTCCCCCCTGTAACAAAGAAGTACTTAGGTAGCTGAGTAAAGTACCTGCTAGAGCTCTCAGAACTCATGCTACTCCCCTCATCCCCACACTGCCTGCTATTCTAGGAGATTAGTTAAAAGCCTTTACGTAAAACCCTACCCTGCGACTACGCTATAGCACATGCCAATTTCAGGGGTAGCTGCTTAAGTACTGTGTGAGGTCCTGCCTTGGAGGTACCTAATCGTGTAGGCTAGTATGAAGGTACCGAGCAGTAAGGCTGCAGCAGCTAAGGCTATTCCTGGGTAGTAGCTCCCTGTCATGTCCCTGGATACTCCGCCAATTATGGGGCCAGCGAGTACACCGCAGACTATCGCGGTTAGCAGCAGCCCGTAGGCTGCTTCAAGGTTCTCACTTCCCCAGATGAGTGAGGCTATTAGCGGTGATAAGGTGACGTTAGCGCTGAAGAGCAGAGCTGATATTGAGACCCCTAGCGTAACTAGTGGTAGGGTCCTGTACAGGCTGAATAGGAGGGCGTCAGCAGCAGCTACAGTGTAGATTGCGGCTAGAGTCCTCAGTATACCTAAGCGCTCACACACTGCCCCAATAGCCAGCCTGCTGACTAGAGCAGATGCTGAGTAGATGCTCATGACCAGCGAAGCCGTCATAGGTCCTACGCCAGCGACCTCCTCAACTAAGGGGACTAAATTACCTGCTATAAGCCCGTCAAATAGAGTGGTTAGGAAGAGGGCCGCAGCTATCAGAGCAAACTCTCGAGACTTAGCTACAGCAGCTAGTCCTGACTTAGAATGACCATCAGCTACCTCCTGCGTTGGCGGCTCCTTAAGTACCGCAACTGACACAGCTATCACGGCCGAGACAGCTGCACTGTATATCAGCAACGGCGTCCTCCAGCTACTGAAGTACCGTATCAGGTAAGCCGTAAGCGGCGACAGAGTGAGGATGCCGAAGCTGTAGGCGCTAACTATGATGCCTGTAGCTACGCCTGCTCTACTGCCGCGAAACCACCTTACACCTAGCGATACAGCGACCACGTACCCGAAGGAATTACCTAATCCGTAAATGAAGGCGTAAGACACTATCAGTGCTGGCACGCTCGGTGAGGCAGCAGCTAGAGCGAGGCCCGCAGCCATCAACACGCCAGTTAGAGCGAGCAGTCTTCTGAGCCCGAGCACCTCCTTAACGTAGTTAGTAGCCAGGAAGCCGAAGATGTTAGCTATGTTCAGCAGGCTGAACGGCAGGACGCTAATAGATCTTGAGATAGAGAACTCAGCCTCAACATACGGTATGAAGACTGACCACACATGCTTAAGTGATGTAGTAACTATGATTAAGAAGCACAGCGTAATAATAATTAAGTGCACTCTCCCCCTGACCTCGACAGCACCCTCAGAGAGCGTCTCACACATCTCTCCAAACCCCCGCCTAACTTACTGAGCACCTGCACCTCCTCACGGCTTAACACTCTTCACGCACACGAACCCGCAACCCCACAAGCCCTTGATGGGGTACTCTAAGGCAGGAGGTGAGCGCGGGCTCCTGCACAGGGTTGAGGTAAATTCAGCAAATCTGAAGCCAGAGCTGAATAAGAGGTTAAGTACTTCTCTCACGCTGTAGAACCTCGCGTACTTGTAGAATATTGACTCCCTCTTCCACACCTTCATAACATAGTACCTGCCCCACTCACTGTCCTTAGGGACGAAGCACACAGCGATGAATCCTCCAGGCCTCAGAACACGGTGAACCTCTTGCAGAGCAGCGAGAGGGTTGCTGAGGAAGCATATAGTAACCACGAGTAGAGCCCAGTCAAACACGCTGTCCCTAAACGGCAAGTGCTCACCGAATGCAGAAACAGGCGTGACCCCCCTCTCAGCAGCTACGGTCAAGGCCTTGAGTGCAGGGTCAACTCCTATCACTGCACCATCCACGCACCCTGCGAAGGCACCGGTCCCGACACCAACGTCAAGTACTAAGCCGCTCACACCCAGTGACTTAAGGCATAGGCACTCACTTAACCACACGTAGTGGTTCCTAACGTACCACTCATCATAATCTCTGCAGTACTCATCAAAGACCACGAAAGACTCACTGAACACCTGGATCTCGCCCTAACTACTCAGTCACTATATCAAGTTACTGGCGATCTCCCCGGCACCCCTCACCTACGTACTCACGTAGTTTACCTGACTTCAGCTCCTCAATAACGTCCTCTAAGACCTCCCCACTAGTTACAGCAACCTTAACCCTGCGCTCTCTCAGCAGCTGCAGCGCCTTCACACCTATGCCACCTTTAATAATGACGTAATCAACTCCACTAGCTACAGCGTACTGTCCGGGAGTGTAGCCTAGATGCCTAGGATTCTTAATAAGCTCTACCTTGACGTCACTGCCCCTCAATTCAATTACAGCAAAGTACGGCGCCCTGCCGAAGTGCTCTGAAATACGTGACTTAAGCCCCTCACTCACCTCAAGAGGTACAATAGCCTTCGTGAATACCACCACATAATCTAAGGCAATAACATGTATTTAAGGCTCCATGACCTCTGTTAATTAGCTTCTCGCGGTTTACCAATTAATTTTGAAGTATGTTGTCAGAGACTCAATGATACAGCACCGAGTGAGAGGGCAGTAGAGATTTTTCTAAGGTACGTAGGTGGCTAGGCGGTATAAGATATAGCTGTCACTTCTTCAATACTGAGGAGGAAATAGATAAGTTAATGAAATTCAAAAGAAGTTCCTGCAGGAGGTGGGAGTTGATACTTAAAGAAAGCAGTAACTTAACTAATTTTTCCCAGTACATATAGGCCTACTTCCGTATCCACTGGGCAGTTACCGGTATTTGGCATAGTGCGCCAGCAAGTCCTACAGCAACGCATGTAGTGAGGGCCTCTCTCCAGCTCAGCAGCCCTATTATAGCGCCTAAGACTAAGCCTTCGATTGTTCCGAATGCTTTCCCTACAGCATTTAAGCTACCGTAGGCTGTCCCGACCCTACCTGTCTTCCCGTACTTATCCATAACAACTATAAAGAATACTGTGTCTATTCCTTCAATACCTGCTCCACAGGCAAGTATCAGTAGTACCGTAGCTAGTGTAGGTAAGTTAGGGACGTAAGTCAGGATCAGTAGTGAGAGTGATGCACCAACCAGCCCTGTGCCTAGGATGTAGCGCCTGATGCCGAACCCTAACTTATCAGCTAAGTACCCGAGCGGAACAGCACATATAGCTCCTGCAACAGGGAAGAAGGCTGTTAGTGATGCTGCAGTTACAGGGTCGTATCCCAAAACCTCGACAAGGTATATTGGTATCCAAGCATAGATGCTGAAGCATATGAACTGGGCTGCCCCGTAGCTCAGTGCGTGCGACAGGAACACCTTATCACTCCATATGAGCTCGTAGGACTCCCTAACAAGCTCTCTAAACTTCCTGCTCACTGGGTGCTTCACCCACGGAGCCTCAAGTCCGACATCACTAGGTGATTCCTTAAGCAGAAGTAAGGTGAGTGCTCCTACAGGAATCAGTATGAGTCCAGGTATAATGAAGCACATTCTCCACCCGTAAGCTACAGCAACTAGCGACAGGAGAGGGAGGCAAGCAGACGCTGCAATCAGTCTGCTACTATTAGTTATTGATGCTGGCAAACCCCTCCTACCTTCCGGGAACCAGTTAGAGTAGAGCCTACTGTACGAAGGTGCGCCGGTTGCTTGAGCATACCCGTTAATGCCCCAAGCAGTCGCCATGACGCTGTATGACCAGCCTGAACTAACTGCTAAGTTTGCTAGGCCCGACAGAATACCTCCTAAACCCCAGACTCTTCTAGGGCCGAACCGATCTACTAAAAACCCGTTAATTAACTGCCCCACAGCATACCCAGTAGTCAGTAGGGATGTAAATACCCCCCACATTAACGGAGTCCACAGTAGCTCACTCTTTATGAAGGGTCCAGCAGCACTATAGTTGTACCTACCGAAATAAAAGAGAAAATACGTAGTACTTGCTGCCGCAACAATTAGGGCTCTGTAAGCACGTAGCGTTAGCCTTCTCATACCTTAACTACCTTGAGCAGCAGATACTACACATGTAGTACTGCCGCAGATTTAAAATGTCTTAACACTACCTCAAGCCTGAATCAAAGAGGAAATGCTCCTGCTAGGAAAACTAAGAAATTACTTGGAAATCAGGTACTTGCTCTTAATGAGTGCGGAGGTGTTCACGATCCCAGCTACTTTTAGGCCTTCAAAGTTAAGTAAAGTAGTGTTTACTTTCACTTAGGTCTCTGGGTGTGTGGTACTTTGTTTCACTCTATTTTAATTGGTATTACCGTCGGGGCGTCTGTAGGGGGCTGTGATCACTACCGCTATCCCAGCTCTAGACTGGCTGGTTAGCCCGCTGCCTGGCGGCTGGGCTGTGGAGTTCTTCGGTGACTGGAGCGTAGTTAATGTCTTGATGCACAGGGTAGCTGTCGTTAACGCTGTTAGTGATAGGGTTGCTGTGGTCCTCACGCAGGACTTCGGCGGGCTGGACCCCTACCTCATGGCTAGGCTGGTGAGAGTCCTCAGAGCCCGCTGCGGTGAGGTGCTGGTTGCTAGGGGCTTCAAGGTCGAGGACACACTAGCCCTCTTTGACAAGGTCCTAGCTGAGGGCTTTAGGAAGGTGCTGGTTGTTGACCCCTACCTCCACCTCCCGAGCGACCCTAAGAAGTACTGGCTAGGGACGGCCGTCACTGCAGGGATGAGGAAGCTCATTCACGGTGGCGTCGAGGTAGCCGTATTTAATAGAGTGTCGAGGTTCGGTGCCCGAGCACCTGAGGGAGGGACATTCCACCACCACAGCATACATGTCCTGGTAAGGCTCAGTAAGGGCAGACTAGGGATTAAGGCTGAGCTCGTCAAGCACCCCATGAAGCCGTACGCAGTGACGTACTTCAAGCCTGAGGACCTCCTGATCCCACCTACCGCTAGGAGGACGCTGCTTGAGTGGCTAGGTGGCCACTAATGGGTAGGACAGCACCTACCTTAAGGGCAACACTGAGGGCTGAGGTCGCTAGGCTCGAGCGCGTGATCAAGTACGTGAGGGACCCGGAGCTGAGGAAGGCGCTCGAGGAGGCTCTGAAGTACGCTGAGGTACTCCACGATGCCTACCTAGCAGCAGGCCCCCCACTAGACCCGCTCGAGGTCGTACTCCTCTCAATGATTGCGGAGCTCTACAGGAGGTGCTTGAGGGTTGAGTGAGTGGGTACTTGATGTGAGGGCTCGGGATGGTGGTGCTGAGGTAGTCCTAGTCAATAGGTTCGGCGGCACTAGGAAGGCATTCATTAAGCTGAGCTACGCGGCCTACCTACTCCCTAGGAAGCTAGGCCCGCAGGAGCTAGCTGAGGCGGTCATGCAGCACCCTCAAGTACTGGCAGCGAGCGTTGAGTTCTGGAGGGCCCCGCCGTGGTACGATAGGGAGGTACCCGTCGTTAAGGTGCTGACAGAGAGCTTGAGGGCAGTTAAGGAGGTTACTGAGAGAGCTGAGGAGCTAGGTGTCGGCGAGAGAGTTAACACGTACCCACACCCCCTGACACAAGCGCTCTGGAGGGCTGAGCTCAACCCATGCAGTAGGGTAGATCCTGTGAAGCTCAAGACGGTGGAGGATCTGAGCGACCCGCTCTACAGGCCTCCACCATACAGGGTGATTGAGCTACACCTCAGTAAGAGGTCAGGGGCATTCACGCTGAGGTGCAACGGCGAGTCGGTCCAGGGCGAGCTAAGGGACTTAGTGACTTACTCGGACGTGCTCGCGGAAGCGCACATACTGCTGTACTCAGGCCCCCTCAAGGAGGTAGCTCGGGAGTACCCTGAGGTGCTTAAGCCCCCCGTCAAGATCTGCTCAGACACGTCCCTAGTAGGGGTTACTGGCTTAATAGAGTGGTGCAGGATCTCCTGGACCCCGCTGAGGCTCCTCGCTAGCGCTACAATAGGTAAGGTGCTCACTACTGTCGAGGGCCTCGAGGCGCTCAGGAGGAGGTGCCTCGTCCCTGAGAGGCCAGCTAGGGTAGAGTCCTTCAGGCCCGTGAGCGAGCTGGTCAGGGCTGATAGGGGAGGCATAGTCCTCACGCCAGAGCCGGGCGTGTACTTCAACGTAGCTCAGCTAGACTTCAACTCACTCTACCCAACAATAATAGCTAAGTACAACATCTCGCCAGAGACCGTAGGGAGGCCTGACTGCAGCAGCTACTTCGAGGTACCTGAGGTAGGGCACAGGATCTGCCTAGACGTCAGGGGCGTGGTCCCTGCGGTACTTGAGGGCTTAGTGAGGAGGAGGCAGAGAATCAAGGAAGCTATGAGGGGGGCTGACAGGTACTTTAGGGAGGTCCTCGATGAGAGGCAGGCAGCTCTCAAGTGGGTTCTCGTAGCTTCATTCGGGTACTTAGGGTACAGGAACGCTAGGTTCGGTAAGATAGAGGCTTATGAGTCAGTTACAGCGCTAGCTAGGGACACCCTCAAGAAGGCGGTAGCTGTAGCTGAGCGCGAGGGCTTTAAGGTACTGCACGCTATAGTTGACTCAATATTCGTGACTAAGGAAGGAGCTGAGGAAGAGGACTACGTGAGGCTAGCTGAGGCCATAGCTGAGGAAGTAGGCATTAGCGTTAAGGTAGAGGCACTCTACGACTGGGTAGCATTCCCGCCAACAAGTAAGGGTGCTGGAGCACCGACAAAGTACTTCGGGAAGCTGAGGGGAGGAGGCATTAAGGTCAAGGGCATTAAGGCGGTTAGTGAGGCCTACCCGCCAGTAGTTAGGAGAGCACAGCAGGAAGCGATAGAGGTGCTAGCTAGAGCTAGGACTAGGGAGGAGTTCACTGAGGCAGTAAGCCAGGCACTCAAGGTTGTTGAGGGCTGGATGGAGAAGGTGCTGACCGGCAGCATAGACCCTGAGGAACTGATCATTAAGAGGAGGTTAAGGAAGGTAAAGTACGTATCGAAGCAGCCGCACGTCGTCGCAGCACAGGTAGCAGGGATTAAGGGAGGGTACGTAGAGTACATCGTAGCAGCGACGCCCTACCCAGCAGACCTAGGCTTCTGCGGGTACTCAAGAAGGTACTACCTCAGCGCACTCAAGAAAGTTCTCAGCGAGTTCAAGGAACTAGCAAAGTACGTCAAGTAGTACTCTCTGCATGCTGCTAATAGTATTAGCACTGACTTTAAACATGGTTCCTAAGGAATAATGTAGCGTAGTCACTGCTCAGGGCTCCTCCTCACTTTACCTGGTGGGTCGTTCTTGTGCCGCCATAAGCCCCTACTGAAGCTAATAACCTGAATGCCTAACTCATCAATAGTGATGTCAGTAATTAATGGCTCGCTCAGACCCTCCTGAATAACTATGTCAGCTCTCACGGCACTCAAGACATTGCCCTCCTCATCAAGAAGCTCAAGAATGACCGAATTAGGCAGCACGTACGCTTCGGTGGTTGATGAGGCTTCCTCAACTAGGTACACCTCAGCCTTATTCGGTGGCCAGAGCCCTAGTGCCTCAGCTACTTCAGGTCCTACAACAATGCATGGTCGAGGGCTCTCAGCCCCTCCATTAGCTAGTACTACTAAGTCAGTAGAGCTACCTGTACTCTCCACCTTAATCCTTATCCTCACCCTCACAACCAATGAATTCACCTTTCTTCTTCTTCAGAACCCACCTACCTAATCTTATCTTAGGCCCCTCAACATACCTTACCTTTCCTGCTGCTATCATAGCTAGAAACTCCTTAGAAACCAAGATCTTCTTTTTCTCTACTGCCATACGATACTCCATGTACATATAGCGTAATTCAATAAATATATGTGTCTTTGCCTCACTGCCTACCTATAGTTTATGGCGTCAGCTAGCGTGCCTTACACAAATTACTGATGGGTAGATTGAAAATAATGGTAATTTTGTCTTTATCTTACCTACATTAGGTACTTATTATGTTTAACCTGCAAATTACTTCGAGGGAGTGCTAGCTTGGTTGATGTTAGGGAGTGGGTTAAGGTGTTTCCTAAGACTGTTAAGCTCTACTTGAGCGATCCATACTTGAGGTATTCTAAGGCTGAGGTCTTAGGTATTGTTAGGGAGAAGGGAGCTAAGTTCTATGTAGTGCTTAATGAGAGTATTTTTCACCCTAGGGGTGGCGGGCAGCCAAGTGATGTAGGTTTCATTAAGTTAGGTGAGTCAGTGCTTGAGGTTAGGAAGGTCTTAGATGTTGGTGGTGTCTTAGCTCATCACTCGAGGCTCATAGAGGGTGAGGGTGTGGGCGTCGGCGATGTAGTCTCCTGTGAGCTTGACTGGAAACTCAGGTACACAGTTATGAAGCTCCATACAGCAGGTCACATACTAGACTACGCGGTGCAGGTGGTCTACGGTAGAGTGGTGGACACCTTAGGCGCTTACCACGGCCCACCAAAACCTTATGTAGAGTACGTTGCTGACCCACCAACAGAGGACGTGCTTAACGAAATTGAGGAAATAGCAAATAAGGTTGTGAGAGAGGGTAGATCTGTTAGGTCCTTGACCGTGCCTAAGGAAGAGCTTCGTAAGGTTGCCTTCAACGCACCGAACCTAGCCAGACTGCCTAAGGCTAGTGAATACAGAGTAGTAGTGATTGACGGGATTAATGGAATACCATGTACAGGAACTCATGTAAGAAACACGAAAGAGGTAGGTAAAATATCAGTTACTGATGTAGCTAAGAAGGAGGGTTACTTCAGACTCTACTACACAGTTGAAGGTACCCAGTAAGAAAGCAAGCAAGAGCCGCTCACGATCTTCACCATTATGGTGAGATCGTTGTACTTACCATTAATGTCTTACCTCACTAGCACAGACAATATGTCGCAGGAGTTAGAGTAATGTGATCGCTAAGAATTAAGAACATGGTAAGAGAGGCCGATGTGATTCAAACACAATGTCATAGAGGTGACTACTTAATTCTTGTTAGTTTTGCCTTAGCTTTGTAGAGCTTGAGCTGTTCTTCAGTTGCTACGTGTATTTCGAATGGATCTTTGATTCCCGCCTCCCACAACTTCTTCAGCACTTCTGCAGGTGATTTATCCGTCACAACCAGCACGTCTATGTCGCTGGATAGTAGGTGCCCACCTTCTGCAACCGAGCCAAACAAATAGACTTCTGCTTTATCATCTATCTGCTCAACTACACTAGCTAATATTCTGAGGTACCTGTTCAAGTTCCTGAAGACCTCCGCCCTCCGCTTAGCCTCTTTAATCAGTAACTCTTCTGACGGCATTCATGA
>Ga0190363_1001806_pt1 | contig 12572 bp, 12 predicted proteins | sample 48721867_MG_FD_161272 | JGI IMG/M metagenome (GOLD analysis project Ga0190363, IMG submission 161272) | Hydrothermal vent microbial mat bacterial communities from Southern Trench, Guaymas Basin, Mexico - 4872-18-6-7_MG | ecosystem: Environmental > Aquatic > Marine > Hydrothermal vents >...
CAAGTATTTTTTTGGCCTGCTCTAAATTCTCCTCTATTTTCGCTTCCTGCTTATGTCTTAAAGTAGCAAGGTCACCTAGTTTCCTTTCAAAATCAGGTATAATACTAGCAAAGTCTGTACCTACTAAAGTCTTAAAAGCTGCAGAGACCTCTGGAATTACGGAAAATAATGTAATTTTAACATCTTTACATCCCTTTAAGGTTTCAGCTACATACCTGGCAGCCTTCATGGCATGCTCTGAGGCATCCATGGCTACCAATATCTTTTTTGCCATATCAAACTCCTCAATTATTTATGCCGGTAATAATTGCTGAATGGCTCCAGTAGGACATTTTTCAAAACACTTCCCGCACAAGGTGCATTTGCTTGGATCCACAACAGATAGCGAATCTACAATAGTAATGGCCTTTTCTGGACACGCCTTTTTACAGAGACCGCAACCCTGACAACCTACTTCACAAATTTTCTTCACTACAGGTGGGGTATCGTGTGAACTGCAAATTACAGCAATTTTGAGAGAAACAGGCACCAACTTAGGAATACCACGAGGACATACCCTGGTGCAAGTGCCACAACCTGTGCATTTGTCTTTATCTACTTTAGGTAAACCATCCTCTCCCATACTTAAAGCACCAAATGGACAATTTTTTACACAAGTCCCTAAACCCAAACACCCATATTGGCATTCTTTATCCCCACCTCCAGCTAATAGTGCTGCCCGACAATCTTCTATACCCATATATTGAAACTTACGTTTTGCTTTATCTTTAGCGCCACGACACATAATCATAGCTACTTGTCTTTCACCTGCCTCAACGCTTACACCTAAGATTTTCGCTACAGCTTCCCATTTGTCAGGCCCCACTGCCACACAGGCATTCACCGGTGCCTTACCTTCCACAATAGCTGCTGCACAATCTGAACATCCTGCATAACCACAACCCCCACAATTTGCCCCCCCTAAAAATTCTTCTACCTCTGCTATCCTAGGGTCTACATATACATAAAATATCCTCGCTGCAATGCCCAATCCTAGAGCATAAATAGCAGCTAATCCTCCCATCACCAATATTGGATAAATAGTTGCCTTCAATACCTCCATAGTTGAAACCTCTTTAATTTATTTAGCCAAACCAGCAAAGACAAAAAATGAAAGTCCTATCAGTCCTGCTGTAATCAAACCAATACTTGTATCTTGAAAACATTTTGGTATCCTAGCATAATGAAATCGCTCTCTAATACCTGCCATGATAATAAGGGCCAAACCGAAACCCAAAGCAGAGGCAAAAGAAAACACTACAGTGGGCATAAAACCGAATTTGAACCTAATATTATAAAAACAAGTACCAAGAATACAACAATTTGTAGTAATGAGGGGTAAATAAATACCCAATCCTCTATAAAGCCCTGGACTTACTTTCTTTATTACCATTTCTACTAACTGGACAAATACCGCAATGGTCAAAATAAACGCTAGGGTCTCAAGGTAAACTATGTCAAATTTCTCTAAGAGATAATGCTCCACAAACCAGGTAATGGGACCTGTACAAGTCAGAACAAATATCACACCGAAGGTCATACCTACTGCTGTGTCCATCTTTTTTGAAACACCTAAAAATGGACAATTACCTAAAAACCTGATCAAGAGGATATTATTTACCAACACCCCTGAGACAACCAACATAATGTAATCTGAAAATGTCCATACCTCTTGTTCCATTGTTTATAACCCCTCTTTATTTTTCTCCACTACCTATAAGATTCATAATCCCTAACATAAGCCCCAAACAAACAAAAGCTCCAGGTGGTTTTTGTAAAAAGGCAAATGGCTCAAAACCCGACCACATAATGTGATGATATAAGAATGTTCCCTTACCAAAAATCTCTCTAAATATAGCCAGGGCAGTGAGAGAACAAGTAAATCCTAATCCCATACCCAAGCCATCTGCCAAAGAATAAATCACTGGATTCTTGGAAGCAAAGGCTTCGGCTCTGCCCAAGGGGATACAGTTTACTACGATAAGGGGAATAAATATACCTAAGGCCATATAAAGGGGATAAAAATAAGCCTGCGTAACCAATTCTACAATAATTACAAAAGTAGCCACAACTACAATAAAACAGGCAATCCTTACCTGAGCAGGAATTACTTTCCTCAGTAAAGAAATAAGAATGTTAGAACAAACAAGTACAAATGTGAGACAAAGACCCATGCCAATACCATCTCTCACCGCAGTAGTACAAGCCAAAGTAGGACATAAACCCAATACAAAACGAAACGGGGGAATCTCCTTCCAAAGCCCTTTTGTAAATTCTTTTACTAACCTACTACCTTCCATCTTTTATCCCCTTACCTCTTCTTTTAGTTTAGGAAATATCTCTATGGCCTTTCTTACTGCCTCGGTTATGGCTGCAGAAGTTTCTGTTGCCCCACTTACAGCCACAATATCTCCCCCTACAGTAAGTTTACTTCCTACACCCTTTCCTTTAAATTGATTTAGGAATTCTTGTGATTCTACGGCCTTTGTTCCAATACCAGGTGTCTCACCATGTTTTACTACTTTTATCCCTAAAATCTTCCCATTTAAATCTATCCCTACCAAAACTTCCACCGCCCCTCCGTGACCTGAACCTATACCTTCATAAGCAATACCTATCAAACTACCTGCCTTTTTTGCCGGAAATACGTTAATTACTTCTTTCTCACTGAGTTTCACTTTTACTCTTTCTAAAATAGGGTCATTATCATAACTAGGAAATACCGCCTTCACTGCTGGTGCTACTAAAATCTTCAACTTTTGATATTCTATCTTTTCCTTCGTCGCTTCTTTCACAAATGCTAAAGAAAATGCCGAACATACACAAAAGGCCGTCAAAACTACAATTAATTTTACAATCTCACGCACTGCTCTTTACCCTCCCAAAAGGCCTTGGTTTTATTATTCTATCAATCAAAGGTGTAAAGCCATTCATCACCAATATGGCAAACCAAATAGGATCTATCCAACTTCCCCATAACCTACCAATCATAGTAATCATTCCTGCCATTGCACCAAAGATCAACATTCCTGCACCTGTAACTGGGGTAGTAATGGGGTCTGTAGCTATAAAAAAAGCGGCTAACAAAGTCCCTCCACCTAGTAATTGAACTAAAATGTAAGGATAAAGAAATTCCTTTTCCCCCTTGTAAAAAAGAATAGAAAAAATCAATACAGCACCCAGAAATCCTACCGGGATGTGCCAGCTGATATATCTTTTCCAAAATAAATATACAGCACCAATAATAATTGCTAAAGCACATATCTGGCCCACACATCCCACCAGTTCTTCTCCTGGCAATGGCTTCCACCCTAGTAATGTATGAATAAGCAGTTTAATCTTTCCGCCTAAACTGCTCCAGCTCTCAATACCATAACCCTCACTAAAATAGCTATAATCTTCTGCTAATGCACCCACACCTTCTAACTTCACCACACCCAAAATACTCCCCGAAATATCCATATGGCTCATATAACCTAATTTTAAAGAAGCCCAGCCCACCAAAGCAGGATTAAAAGGATTGCTCCCTAAACCTCCAAAAACATGTTTACCTACTAATAAACCAACAAAAACACCTACTACTACTGCCCACCAAGGTATATTTGCAGGGAGAATAAGACCAAAAATTAGCCCTGTTAAGATAGCGTGATAATCTGTAAGAACAGTTACTTCTCTCTTCATAATCTTTTGAAGACCAGCTTCAATTATTACGGCTGATATTACGGATATCAAAATTACTTCAATGGCTTTCATCTTAAAATAATATATTCCTGCTATCACTGCTGGAATAAGGGCAATAATAAAACCTAACATTATACTCGTAATAGACTCCTTACCCTGAACATGTGGCCCTACCGAAACAATAAATCCTTCTTCTTTCATTGTTCCTCTCTCTTTATTTGAGATTTTCCATATTTTATCCAATGCACCAATGGAATCTTAGCAGGACAAACATAAGCACAACAACCACATTCTATACAATAAGATAAATTATAACTTTCTGCCTCTTCAAACATATCTACTTGGCAAAAAGAAGCAATCACATTAGGTAAAAGTCCCATAGGACACACTTTTACACACCAGCCACAATTAATGCATTTTTGGTCAGAAATAGTAGCTAAATCGGACTGTCTTTGCACATATATCGCAGTTATTTCTTTTGTAACCGGAATTTCTAAGCTATATTGAGCTAGTCCCATCATAGGACCACCTACTATCACTTTAGCAATATTTCCATTTACACCACAATGTGACAAAACATCTTTTAGAGGGGTTCCTATTCTTACCCTAAGATTTTTGGGTTTATTCACTGCCCCATATACCGTAATTACTTGGTCTATCACCGGCTTCATATCCTTTAGTGCATCCCAAAGGGCAATGACGGTATCTGCACCTAATACACACACTCCTACATCTTCTGGAACACCATTAGGAGAAGGAGCTTCCTTACCCGTAATGGCTTTAACCAAAAATATATCTATACCTTGAGGAAATTTTGATTCTAATACTGCTAATTCTGCTACGCCAGAAACTAAGCCAGGAAGTTGTTCTTGAGCCGTGGTATTTTTTACCTCTATTGCTAAATAGGCAGTATTAACATTGAGGATTTTCTTTATTAATTTTATTCCATTGATTAATTCCTGTTTCTTTTCTGTAACTAATTTATACCTTACCGCAACCCCAGGTTCTAAATCCACTCCATTAATAATAACCGCACTTACACGCTTACTTTGAGCAAGGCCCAGCTTCGCAGAAAGGGGGATGGCATCTATACCAAAATCAACTAACCCCATTTGTTGAATAGCTTTCAAAAGAGCTTCTGGACTTTGTTGTAAAGGTTCTTGAGGAGAGGAACTTACACTCCACTCTTCCTTCCCATCAGATTCAATTTCTACTGCAGGTGCAATTCCACCTCTAATATCTGGAAATCTTTTAGGTAACCCTGCTACCTTTCCTGAAACTGTGGCATAAATAGGCGCACTAAATTCATCTTCGCTCTTTCCAATCTCATCCCCAATCTTCACTCCCTTTCCCTTTTTCAATAAAGACTTACATGGAGGCCCTTTATGTTGTTTTAAGGGAATTACTAATCGTTGAGGAACAGGTAAATCCTCAATGGTGCTCTCTACCTTACTTTCTTCCAAATAAACACCGCCTTTCATAGACCTTTTCATCATAGACAATCTCGAATCCCAAAAATTTTTGGAAGTGGTTATAGCACTCCGTCATTTTTGTGTCAAGTGAAAAATTTAAAAAATTTTCTTAACCTACTACCAAACAGAAAAAAAGCTAGTAGCCTGAAAAAATAAGGTATCCGCTGCCTATTTGGTATATCAACTGTCTAATAAATCATCTGCAGGTATTTGCAAAATAAAATAATGATACTATATAAAATAAATGCCTACTGAGACATGGACAATTAAACGCCTGTTGCAATGGACCACAAGTTTTTTGCAAAAAAAGGGAGTAGATGCCCCAAGACTTACAGCAGAAATACTTCTAGCCCATATTTTAAAAAAAGATAGGCTCTATCTTTATGTTCATTACGACCAGCCATTAACTTTATATGAATTAGCTACCTTTAAAAAACTTCTTAAACGGAGACTTTCCCACGAACCTTTGGCCTATATCATTGAGGAACAGGTTTTTTGGTCTCTTTCTTTTAAAGTAACACCGGCTGTAATTATTCCCCGACCTGAAACAGAAAGGTTAATAGAAGTAAGTTTAGAAATCATCCAACAGAGGGGGCTAACTTCACCCTGGATATTAGATTGGGGCACAGGCAGCGGTGTAATTGCCGTAGTCTTGGGTAAAGAAATAAAAAAAGCACATATGGTGGCTACTGATATATCCTTTCCTGCCCTGAAAGTGGCAAAAGAAAATGCTTTTAGACACAAGGTAAAGATAGATTTTGTTTTGGCCCGAGATTTAACTCTTTTTAAATCCACTGTTTTTGATATTATTGTTAGCAACCCACCTTATATTAAAACAGAAGATATTCCTACCCTTGCCCCTGAAATCCAATATGAACCTATAGAGGCCCTGGATGGAGGAGAAGATGGATTAAAATATATCGGTTATTTGTTAAAAAAGGCACATGTTTATTTGAAATCTAAAGGCTACTTAATTATGGAAATAGGTTATAATCAAAGAAAATCCATAGAAAAGTTAATTGCCTCCTTGCCTTGTTGGAAAGGAGCATTGTTTTTCAAAGATTATGCTGGACTTGAGCGGGTGGTTGTGATAGAAAAAAACCATGGATAAATTTGTCATTCATGGTGGTATTCCCCTCAGAGGAAAAATAAAAATAAGTGGGGGGAAAAATGCCGCCCTTCCTATGTTGGCTGCCAGTTTACTCACCCCAGAGCCCATAGTTTATCACAATGTGCCCCAATTAAGTGACATTTTCACTATTAAAAGGCTTCTAACTGATTTGGGGGTAATTTTTAATGGAGATGATTCCCTTATTGCCCAGGCAAAAAAAATTAAAAGTCATTGTGCTCCTTATGACTTAGTGCGTACTATGCGTGCTTCTATCCTCGTTTTGGGTCCCCTGTTAGCACGTGAGGGAAAGGCCTATGTCAGTTTACCTGGTGGGTGTGCTATTGGTCCAAGACCGGTGGATTTACATTTAAGAGGACTTACTCAAATGGGAGCAGAAATTACTTTAGAAGGGGGTTATATAAATGCTAGGGCAAGACGACTTAAGGGAGCAGAAATCTATCTTGATATTCCTACCGTAACAGGTACAGAAAACTTGATGATGGCAGCCTCTCTAGCCCAGGGCACCACCATACTCAAAAATGCTGCTCGTGAGCCTGAGGTAGTAGCTTTGGCTCAGATGTTAAAACAAATGGGAGCAGAGATAGAAGGGCAAGGGGCAAATATTATTAAAATAAAGGGTGCAGAGAGTTTAAAAGGAACAAAAGTTACCATTATTCCAGATAGAATTGAGGCAGGTACCTATATGGTGGCTGCAGGTATTACCGGTGGTAAGATATACATAGAAAATTGTTGTTTAGACCACTTGGAAGCAGTAGTAGATAAATTAAGAGAAGCAGGTTTAACCATAGAACCTGAAGGTAGTTGGGTAAAGGTAAAGGCTCCACAAGTAATCAAAAGCACAGATGTGACTACTCTAACTTATCCGGGTTTTCCTACAGACATGCAAGCCCAATTTATGGCCCTTATGTGTTTGGGTAATGGAGTTAGTGTAATTAAAGAAAACGTATTTGAAAACCGTTTTATGCATGTACCTGAATTAAGACGCCTCGGAGCCAATATTAAAATAGAGGGTGCCAGTGCCATTGTAAAGGGTGTGCCTAGATTCACCGGTGCCCCGGTTATAGCTACGGATTTAAGAGCCAGTGCCTCATTAGTTTTGGCAGGTCTAGCCGCTGATGGAGTTACTGAGATAAATCGGGTTTATCATTTGGATAGAGGCTATGAGCAAATGGAAAAAAAGTTGCAAGCACTTGGGGCAAAAATAGAGAGGGTAAAAGATTAAAAATATTTGTATTTTTGAATCATGTCTTATTTTCGCCACCCTCTCATCTTCTTTCTCCCTTTTTATATTATAGGTCTTCTCCTGGGAGGCACATGGCCTGAAGAAAGAAATTATTTTCTCTTATTTTTTTTATTATCATTATTATCATTAATTGTTGTAAAAAAGGTTCAGCATTTCTCTTTTTTACGGTATCTCTTGGGGATATCTATTATTGCTGGCGGAGCCCTTTATCAAAGTTATTTTTTCATTCCTCCCCAAAAACCTTCTCACATTGTTAACTATATTGATAAAAGGGTTAATTTAAAAGGCAAAATCATTTCTGTCACTCCCTTTTCAGATAAAGCAGCACTCATTTTAACTAATTTACAATTACTTCAAGGCAAGCAGGAAGGAAAAATCAAAGGTAAAATAGCAATCACTGTATATCACCCTTCCAAATCTTACCATAAGGGAAACATTATAAAAGTTAGAGGAAAAGTCAAAACCATTCGGAGTTTTGGAAATCCAGGCATTTACGATTATGCTCGTCTGTGGCATGGGAAGGGCGTTTGGGCAAGAATGTGGCTTCAGGATAAAAATATATTGATTCTGGATTATGAAAAGCCAGGGCTATGGCCTTATTTATTAGAAACCATCCGAGAAAAAATTAGAAGGTTTTTAGCCAAACACCTCTCTCAACCTGCTCAGGGAGTTTATCAAACTCTACTTTTAGGCGAAAAAGCAAGTCTTTTACCCTTTATCAAAGACGATTTCATCTTCACTGGCACAAGCCATTTATTGGCCATCTCTGGCTTGCATTTAGGGATGGTTATGGTCCTGAGCTTCACCTTATTCTGGTATTTACTCTCTCGTTCTGAATACCTTTTGTTGAAATTTGAGCTAAAAAAGATAGCAGTTTTACTTTCCTTTATTCCTACTTTTTTCTATGCCTCTTTGGCCCATTTTTCGCCGGCTACCGCCCGTTCCTTTGTTATGATTCTTTTATTTTGGTGGCTTTATTTCAGTAGGCGTTTAAAAGATACCTGGGTCTTTCTGGCCACAGCAGCCTGGTTACTATTGCTTTTGCACCCTCCTATGATTTATCAAATTTCTTTCCAACTATCCTTTCTGGCCTTGGCCTCTATCCTTTATTTTACCCCCAGGCTACCTGGTGGGACTTATTGGCTTTCTCTGAAATCAGGCTCTTTTAAACAAAAGTGCATTCGCTATCTATTATTGTCTCTTTATGTAAGTATTGGGGCATGGCTTGGCACCTTACCTATAATCTTACATTATTTTGCCGGTGTTTCCTTCATTGCTCCTATTGTTAACCTTTTGGCTATCCCCTGGATGGGATTTGTGATACTTCCCCTTGGCCTTTTGAGCATTTTTACATTGTTTTTCTCCCCATCACTCTCTGCATTTTTTCTCCATTTAGGTGAGGAAACATTAAATCCTTTGCTATGCTTTCTTCACAAAATAGCCACTATTCCTGGTATTTTTACCTGGTGCATAACACCCAATTGGGTGGAGGTATTGGCCATCTATATTTTTTTATTTGCTGTTTTTTATCCCCAAAAGGGAAAGAAATATATGTTTGTTGCTATCTTTTGTTTCTTTCTCTTAGACATAAGCTTCCAGTTTTACAAACACTCTCAAAAGAATCTTACCGTTTCCTTTCTGGATGTGGGTGGAGGAACATCTGTTTTATTGCGTTTGCCTCATGGTAAAACCATGCTTATAGGTGGTGGAGGCTCTCATTTTTCTAATTATGACCCTGGACGGTTTGTGGTAGCCAAGACACTATGGGCGCAAAAATTATGGCGTTTAGATTATTTGGTCTTACCCACACCGCATTATAGTTATTTAAACGGCTTGACCTTTATCACCCAACACTTCCATCCGCAATTTTTGTGGACAAATGGAGTAAGAGTTAACGACGCTCATTACTGGCATCTATTTTATCTTTGCCAAAAAAGAGGTATTTCCATAAAAACACCCAAAACCCAGGAAATAGACGGGGTTAAAGTGAAAGTCCTTTATCCTAAAAAAACAAAGGCTCTCTCTTTAAAAGACAGCTTAATAATCAAGTGCCATTATAAAGAAGTCTCTTTTCTTTTTCCTTTTTATACCCAAGTGAAGACACTTGAAAAACTTACTTCTTTTTTAAAAACAGATGTCCTTCTTTCCCCAAATTATGGTAGTAAAGCAGTCAATTCTCCTCATTTTATTCAAAAAATAAAAGCTAGATATGTGGTTTTTGCAGGAAGAATACCTACTAGAGAAGTGGTAAAAAACTATGTAAATTCTGGGAGTAAAGTGTTTTTTACTGGTAAGGATGGTATGATCAATTTTGTCACAAACGGCTATGATTTAAAGGTAAAAACTCACCATTGATATTCCCTATTTGATAAAGGGATTAAATCTTTTTTCTTCTCCGATGGTTGAATTTGGCTTTTCTCCATAATCATGACCTGGCCATACAATAGTTTCTTCTGGAAGAGTGAACAATCTGGTTTTAATAGACTTTATCAACGTCTCCCAAGAGCCTCCAGGGAGGTCTGTTCTGCCTACTGCTTTTACAAATAATGTATCACCTGTAAATACATGACCAGGATAATAAAGACAAATACTACCCGGAGTATGCCCTGGGGTATGAATCACTTTTAAAGAAATCGGGCCAAGAACCACATTGTTTCCATCCTTAAGCAATATATCAGGTTGAGGGGTAGGCAACGCTCCAACTATACTGCCTAAAAATAAATTTGCTTGATTTAAAAAGGAGCCTGCATCTGACTCATGCATAGCGATGGGAATATTAAAAACTTGTTTTAAGGTTTGATTACCGGCTGTATGGTCAGGATGGGCGTGAGTGTTAATGATTATTACCGGCTTTAAAGACATCCTTTTTATAGTATTTATAATTAAATCCTCATCCCCTCCTGGATCAATAATGGCTGTTTCTTTGGTTTCCGAGTAACCTACCAAATAACAGCAGACTGCTAGTGGGCCTACAACCAACTGTTTGACAAATATTTCTGAATCCACAAACTTATGTTATCCTTTTTCTCTCAAATGCACAAGGGAGTGTGATAACATGAAAAAGTTGTGCACTTCTGGTAGTAAGGCCTGTCTGCCCCCGCCTGCCGTCGGGCAGGGGCAGGCAGGTACCTTAAAATGGGCTAAAATATGTCCACCTTCAAGGGGGTCGTTACAGGCGTGAAGAGTAAGCTGTGAGGAGTTTTTTTAACACTTTACGATTTACGGAATGACTAAGGGTCGCTAGAGTTTTAAACCTCATAGGACCAGATTATTTCTATTTCTTTATCTTTTGCATATTCCTCTATTTCAGGTTCAGCAGAATAGGTAACAAAAAACATAAAGTTGTCTTCTGTTATCACTTTATAGAATTTCAGTCTCTGTATCTTTTTAAGAAATCTATCTATATGTTTCTTAGAAAGCCGGGCCTTTGCCTCACCTAAGATATAGAGGGGTTTGCCATCACTTTCTCCCTCACCAAAGATATTCAATTCATCCTTTAGCCCATTATATTTTATAAATTTCCTTACCAATCTTCCTTTAACTTCTATCTGATATTGTTCTCTTAGCAATTGCGGTAGAGATTTTATGGCCCTATCCTCAAGAGAATAGCCTACTGTATCAGAAAGACCACCTACCATCTGTCGGGTCTCCCTGAGACCTTTAGCCAGCTTTCTTACTTCTTCTTCGGTCCTTTTTTGTGCTTCAGCTAATGCTTCTACTTTTTCTGTGAGACTCTCTAATCTCTGTTCAGTCTTTTTTTGTGCTTCAGCAAGTTCATTAACTCTTATTTCAGTCTTTTTTTGTGCTTCAGCAAGTTCATTAACTCTTATTTCAGTCTTTTTTTGTGCTTCAGCAAGTTCTTCTATTGCCTTCCATACTCTTTGAAAATTTTCCTCTGTTGTTTTTGCAAATTCTAAAAATTCCTTTCTTGTTATAGATACTTCCCTTTGTCTCTCAACTTCTTCTAAAAGGGCAATAAGGATCTCTCTTAAGGGAGGTTCTATTGCTTCTAATTTTTTTATCAAATTCACACTAAATGGCATTTTAAAATCCTCTTTAACTTAAGACTAACAGAAAATAATTATATATGCAAGAACCTAAAATCCGCGATTGATTTTTTTGGTGTTGGTTGTTTCACCTCTTGAGTGACAGTGATAAAAGTAGAGTTGGTTGAAAGGAAAAAATGTCTTAATATGAAAACTTTAACATGGTCACCTTTTAGGTGAAGCTATGTTTTTAAAAATTTGCTTTATTTTACTATATTTGCCCGCCTGCGCAGGCGGGTGGGTTTTCTTTTAAAGTTATTACTGTTTTGAAGAACTCACCTTACCTTTCTTTTTAGAAAGCTTTTAAAAATTCTGGGGAAAGTCCTGATATTAAATCTCTTGACACTTGTATCCAAAGGCGATAAAGAATTGTCCTAGACACTAGGGGAGTTAGTATAAAAGGACAGAGAGAAATAGTTAATGAATGAGAAAATTCACAAGAATTGGCCCCAATGATGTGGAGGCCAATTCCAACTTCTCGCCCAGTTTTCTAAAGCCCCTTTACTGAAGAAAATATTTGGCTTATAAAATATTATTGGAGGCTAAGATGCAAGAACAAAACCGAAAATATCTTGATCTTCCCATCCCTTTTTTCAGAGATAAAGAAAAAAAGGACCTTTTCCTAACAGTAGTTGGTGCTTTATCTTTAAGACTTATAAGTTTAAGAAAAGCTGCAGAGCTTCTAAATCTTGAAGAGAAAACTTTATTAGAAATGCTAGATAGTGTTGGTTATTCTTTTTCTTTTCTTGAAAAAGAAGATATAGAAATAGAAAAGGAGTGGTAATTGACAGCAGTTTTTAATACCTCTCCCCTAATTTTTCTTGCAAGACTTGGATATTTAGAAAAAACTTTGTCCTTATTCCAAATGGTTGCCATTCCAAAAAAAGTAATAAAAGAAATTTCTGTCAAAGACGATGAAGCTAATGAGAAAGTCTTAAAAATTAAAAACCATAGCAATG
>Ga0190363_1001807_pt1 | contig 12568 bp, 18 predicted proteins | sample 48721867_MG_FD_161272 | JGI IMG/M metagenome (GOLD analysis project Ga0190363, IMG submission 161272) | Hydrothermal vent microbial mat bacterial communities from Southern Trench, Guaymas Basin, Mexico - 4872-18-6-7_MG | ecosystem: Environmental > Aquatic > Marine > Hydrothermal vents >...
CAACAGAAGGAACCCTCCTAGCCAACGCCTCAAGACACGGAAGCTCAAAACCCCCACCCCTACTCGTCAAAAGAAACACATCCACAAGATCTAAAAGCTCCTTTTTTTCCTCCTCACTCATCCACTTAACCCACTTGGACGCCTTCACCCCCCCATCAGACCCGACAACCCTAACATCCCCAGCCCCCCTCAAAACCAGAACCACATCCCTCCTTTCACGTGAAACACCCTCAAACAAACCGAAAAGAACATCCTCCCCCTTCCGATAGCCGCTATGTGGAATAAACGCCCCAAGAACCCTAACATTCTCCCTCTCCTTAATCTTTGCAATCCAGTCAAAACTTGAAGGGGGAGACGGCGGACTCTCAACAAACTCTAAATCAACACCGTGAGGAATAACACGGACGGGAACCTTAACCCCCGACCTAACATAGCTCTCCCTTGCAAAACTTGAGGGGACAACCATCACGTCAGCGTAACCCGTAAGCCTCACCGCATACCCAGTAATATGATCCGAATCGGCAACATCAACCCCTATAATCGCCCCAATCCTCCCCCTCCTATACGCAATCTTCTCCTCGTATCTTTCAAAAGGGTAAAAAAACGGGTGCATGATCACGACTGGAAACGTGCTAATGGCAATAAACGGAAAAGCCGACTCGTCAACCTGCTCAACCCTTAAACCCCTCAACCTCAACTGCTCAACATGTTTCCTCGCAACAACCGAGAAGCTAACATGCTTGAAAACAGGGTAAACATACCATATCCCCCTCACAACAGGCTTCAACCCTCAACGCCTCAAAGCCAGCCAATGAACATACCTGTCAGAGGTAACGGCAACATCAACACTAACAGTAAAAGTAGTCTCCGTAATGTTTGAAACGTAAACATCCTTGACCTCCCTGTGCGTCCCCGTAACAAGCACAACCGTAGGCAACCCTGAAAGCCCATGCGACACATCAACCGAAGACATTCCGCTCTCAATCGTGGCAACACCAAAATTAATCTCCAACGGACACCTCGAATCAAGCTCATTCAACGCATCAACAATACTATTCCACTCCTCAGGGGTAACAACCTCAAGCCCCTTATAAGACAGGTTCCACCTGCTCAACGCCCTCCACCCCTCCTTCTCAACGGCTTAGGAGCAGGCTTAGACGTGGACTTCAAGGTTGACGGGGCAAGAGGCTTACAAATATTGCTTTGCACCTTCCTCGCAACTTTAACTACGCCGTCGATACCGCCTTTCTTCTCCTCGCCCATCTTCACCCCCTCACTAACCTATTGTTACTCCTATATGATATGCTTTTCTTATCCCCGCCTTAGCCTTGTAGAACATTATCTCGTTCTCGTCGAGACCCCACTCCCTCAAGCTCTCAAGCTCCGCCTCAAACACCTCCCTCGTTATCGTCCCCCTCACGTAAGCATTTATCAGGTCTGTAACGTAGCTTTTAACCTCGCTGTAAACAGGTCTAACCCTGATATACTGCTCCCACATGGCTTTAAGCTCATCCTTCTCCTCATCCGAAAGCGGCAAACTATCTATCATCTTGTAAATTGTCGCCAACGCATACGCCCTCGCCCTCGGACTGTATTCCGCAAGGCTCATCATCCTGTCCACGTCGCCTATGACCTCACGCCACGCATACTTGAACCGCTCATAGTTCGCCGACGTAAGCATCAGCTCTATCTCCTTCTCCGTGTAGCCAAACGTCCTGAGCTGACCGAGAACCTCCATGTAGTCCTCTTCGGTAATCATGTAATAGACATATAAGTCCTCAGCCCTCGAATACATCCGCCTCACCTCATCAATTATCGGCTTCAAGTCAACGTATCTCGCCCACAGCGGCACCCACTCCTGCGGTATCCTCCTCGCCCGAACCACATCGTCGAAGAACTGCCTCGCCTCTGGTATCACCTCACAAATCGAAGCAAGACTCATTATCGTAGGTATATACTCCCTCCTTGAAATCTCCATGAGAAGGTTCATCACGTTATTGAAGAACTCAACCTCGTAATCCGTAAGCTTAGCATACTCCTTTATGTAGTCAACAAGCTGCTGGACATCCTCTGGATACATCGTCCCCGACGCAACCCTGTATATCACCCACCCAAGCCACCTTGAAGCCCAATACCTCACCCGCCTTATCGTGTAAATATCCCGCCACGTCGCCAAAGCATCAACATACGGCTTAAAGAAGTCCTCAACGTAAGACACCCTCAACTCGTCTGGCAACTCAACACCCGTTATCACCTTGTAGTCCTTCGCATACGACTGGTTCACAGCATCAACCACAGCCACCATCTTACTCTTAACCTCATCGTAATCCCTAATTATCCACTCCTGATACCCCGTAAGTATATCCCTCTGAATATCCCTCAACACCTCCAACGTCCTATCCATCAACGCCCTAAGCTCAAGCAGTTTCCTCTCCGCTGGAAGAAACATCACAGGATGATTAATCCACCCAGTCTTCCACGCCAACTCCTGAGAATCAAAGAACGCAACACGAAAACTCGCCATAACAAAACCAGACATAAGCTTCTCAAGTGCCTTCACATCATAGAAACCCCTCTCAAACAGGTTCATAAACCCCGTCCTAAGAAGCGTCCTCTCCTCCGTAAGAGCATTCATCGTCTCAGCTACCGCAGTTATCGGTATCCAGTCAGGATGCAAACCCGTAGCCTGAAGCGTCCTGCAAAAGTTGACCAAATCCATGATTACATCTGATGCTGGAGCCGAATCTATCGTCTTCGTCCTAAACTCCGAAACTGGAGAACTAATGGTTACCCCACGTGAAGACAACAGCTCATACAAGCCCCACCTAACCATCCACCTCTGATCAATCTTCGACGGAATATCCGCAAGCGTATCAATGTAAATCAAGTTGTCAGAAGTGAACCCCTCAATCCAGCCGAAGCGAGCAAAGTCATGCCACTTCATATACGTCTTAAGTGCCTCAAACAGGGTCTTACTTGCAAAGTTAAGCTCACACGGTGAAACAGGCACCTTCGCCCTGAGCTTCTCCGCTTCCTCCCTGATGGCGTCCGCCTCTTCCCTTGTAAGACCAGCCCAAAGCAGACCGCTTACACCCCTCATGGTGAAAGCCCAAAGCCTTTCAGGTGGAGGATACCTGAAGTGGAGCAGGTAATACAGCACCCCTATATCGGGGTGCATGCCCGTAGCAAGGAACAGCCTCTGGAAGTCCTCTATCGAAGCGAAAATATCCCTGACCATCATGCGTGCCACGTCTGAGGATGAGGGTAGGCGATACACGAGCGACAGCGGGACAACCCTTCTCGAACCAAACCTGTCAGTTACAAATATTATATGTGGCGTATCAACCTCAACCATCCATTTTATGATCTCATCAGCGTAGCCCTGTAACGCCAAGTAGTTCTTCATAAGCTGCGTGGTGGTCATCCTCACAAGGCTCGGCATAGCCCTCCTCGTAAACTCTATTATGTTCTCCTCCTCTGGAATGTTTACTGGAAGAAGGTTCCTAAGAGAATAGTTGAGCGGGTAAACCCAGAACTGCGTTCCCCAGATCGAGAAGCCGTAGATAAACCCTCTGTAAAGCTCGTGGAACCACTTGTCAACATCGCTGATAAACTCCTTGATAGCCTCCCCGAAGGCAATCTTGAAGCTAAACCTCCCCCCAACACCAATACCGAAAGGCTGGAGTGCAAGGTCAAGATTCGCACCAAGATCCCTCAGGAACTGAGACAGAATCCTCATTATCGAAATAATCGCCCTTATCCCCACATGCCCAAAAATGAAGCTTGAGAAGTAGGTTAAAACCTCCGTTGTAATCGTTGCGAACGCTTTTCCAACCTCCTCCGCCGTCTTCTCAGGGTGCATAGTGGCGTAATGCTCTATCATCGGCTTGAAGTAGCTTTGAACAACAGGAGGTAGAAACTCAAGCAACACCAAACCCAAAAACTCTTGGAAGGGGTCAGAGATAAGCCTTACAAAACCGAACAAGCTACCAAACACCTTCGTAACACCAGAAGCAATAAACTCAACAATTGATAAAAGCATCCCATACACGGGGTTTAACCCCTTCATAAACTCCTTAACAAGCCACGCTGGTATCTCGCCAACGTAAGTCTTAATCATATCCATAATGAAGAACGGGTCAAACGTCGGACTCTTAAACGACATGCTGTAAATCATTATTATCGGGTTCAAAACCATAGGCAAAACCTTAAGGAAGAAGTCTCCGATCCCGCTAATAACCCCTGAAAGCCAGTTGGGAACCGCCGTCCAAATCCAAGAAGCAAAATTACCCAAAATCTCGGCGAACGCCATAGGCAAACCAGCAATAGCATTCACGAACCCCGTAAAAGCCATACTCATCCCTGTAAACCCGTCAGAAATCATCCTCGTTAAACCCTCAAAATACACAGCCATAGAACTAAACATGGCGTTTAAAGACTCCAGCACCGACCCGAACCCCTCACCAACCACCCCATACAGCTCATTAACCGTGCTTGTCAGCCAGCTAACCGACGTGTCAAACCACACCTTAAGACCCGCAATCGAAGACTCAAACACGGCGGTAAGAGAACTAGAAACCCCGTTGAGAAGAGCGGTAAGGTCAGCCTTAACCCCGTCAAGGTAACCCGTCAGGCTGGCAACCGCATCGTCAAGCATCCCCCAAACACTACTGGAAATATCCGTAAGAAGGTTAGAAACCGCCGTGCCAATAGCAGACAAAACATCCCCCTTCATCAGGGAAATCGAAATACTCAACCCGTCAATAAAATCCCTGACCGCATCCACAATCCAACTGACAACCCCCTCAACCCCCTCAACAACCGTATTAACAACACCCGAAATAGCAGACCAAACCTCACTAATAATCGAAGACACAGCACCCGAAACAACCGAACTAACCTGACCGACAACGGAAGAAACCACACCACTAACCGTCGAAAAAATACTGTCAAGCACAGGCTTAACCGTGTTAACAAGGAAATTGTAAACCCCATCCACAGCAGGCTTAATGAAATTGTTAAACACCCACTCACCAACCGTGTATAAAGCACTAACAATCGCACTTTTAATCCCATCAAGCAAACTCCCAATAGCCGAAAGCAAGTTAGAAATCCAATCCCAAAGCGAAAGAGCGGACGAAGACACCAAATCAACAACAATACCATCAACGTCAACATGCTCTACAACACCAGAGCCACACCCATCCTGAACTTCCACGTGAAAACCACTACCAGACCCAACAACCCCAACAATAGCCTCCGCCAAAACCTCACTCATCCTCTTAATGTCCTCCTCAGTCAGCAACCCAACCGCTTCCTCGATCACGTTATCCTCCTCCTCAACTCTTCCAAGCCAAACGCATAATACATATACTTAACCTTGGTGATTTCCACCTTCAGCTTCCTCTCCAACTCCTCCATGTCCCTAACGAGCAACTGGAAGTTCCTACTTACAACCCCCTCAAACTTCACCCTGCACACCGCAACGTAGAACCCCGACATTACTGGTGCAACCTCTACAATCTCAACTTCAACCCCGTCAACCACGATAGAAAAAGGGGAAATTGGAATTGTGAGGACGCCGCCGCCCTCAGCCGACTCCATCCACCAAACCCCCGAACTACTGTATGTAAGACGCCTTCGAGGTGTCAGCAGCCATCTTCTTGATAAACTCGTTAAGCTTCTTAACCACCTTGAAAAGCTCCTTCGACTTCTGTGCAAGCTGGCAAGACCCCAAAGACTCGCAGTCCAAAGTCGAATACTCAAACGAAAGCTCATGCGTCTTCAAAAGCAGCTCCTGTAACAGCGAAGTCAACGTATTCCTCATCTCATCGCTTATCTGCGGCTGAAACGGTGGCGTAATACTGGCTGGAATAGGCGGTCTCTGAAGCGTCATGTTGCTGGGGACAATGCTAGGCGACGCCGCACCCTGCTCAACTTCCTTCCTAACTCCTTCTTTCTCTCTCTCAGATTTCTCAGCCATCTTGCTCCCTCATATAAAGAGGAAAGAACACTCCGATTTAAGCCTTGCTGTCCCCAGTATCCAAGCCACCACTCCTTGAAATCCCACTCAACCATCGACTCCCACCCCTCGAAGCCCCACCTATGCCTCTTAGCCCGCCAACCCACAAGCTGTAAAACAGCGTTCTTATACGCCCTCAACCTGACAGGGTTCTTCTCCTCGGCTGGAAGCATCCTTTCAACCCACTCCTCGACCATCCTCCTCTGCGTCTGCAACTCGTGATACTGCGTAGTCCTGTCGCTCCTGTGGGGGTCAGCCATCTCGGAAGCCCTGTTATAGTTCCCGTAGGCGAAGGGTGTAAGCGAGAGCCTGTTGAAAATCCCCTTACACTTCTCAAACAGCAGGTTAATCGAGGGCGGGTTCCTCTTCCCGTCAGGAAGCTTGTAAACCCCCTTCTCCGACACGAGCATCCCCAACCCAAGAGGGGTAACCCCAAGAATAAACCCTAACTGTGCATCCTCCATCCTCCTGAACCTGACATCGACCACCTCCCCCGAAGGAAGCACAACTGGAACCGTAACCTTCCCGTTCTCCACGCTTGAAAGGGGGCTGACGCCGAGAACCGCAAGACCGAGAACGAAAGCCCCAAGCTGAAGCGAAAACATCAAGTTAAGCCTAACCATTATATGCTCGTTCGTAGAGCCGACAATCCCCAGCTCCCTCTCAACCTCATCCGACACAACAAAGAACGAAACCCTGCTCGTCCTCATCTGAAACAGCTTGTAAAACGTCGAACGTATAAAGTCCCTCGTCGCAGTCGGGTCGTAAAGCCCCGTCTCATACGGCGTTATCCCATACCTAGCCTTCTTCTCGGCAATCGGCGAAACGGCAGGTGCAAACTCCTCCGAAACATGCTCCTCAATATACGTTTTAAGGTCAGCCATCCACTTGTAAACAAGTTCGTAATACGTGGGCGTGAAGTTAGCCCATATCCCCTGACCCATCTCCTCAACCGTCGGAGACGAATACTGGTAGTCCACCTTGTAGGGCAAATAATCAGACGGAGGGATCCCGTAGATAAGCCCCATGCCAAGCTGCGTAAGGTCGAAAACAGGAATGTTAAGCCACACATACTCCGCAAACAACGGAGAAACATCCAAACACCTAATCCAAGACACCGAAAGCCCCGAATCCGACAACACCTTCTTATGATACTTCCTCTTCTCAAAGCTCACACTTCACACCCCCAACCTACACCACAAGCTCCCTGTAAACAACATCAGCATTAAACCTCTCCGCCCACCTCCTAACATCCCTCCTCATGGCAAGATACCTGTCCCTGTCCTCAGCAGCTATATGATACGCCTCAACAATAGCATCCGCCAACACCTTCGGGTCATACTGGTGCAACGTGTATTCAACCCCCTCCCCCGTAGAAAACAGCCTAACATGACTCGTCTCAAAGCTGATGTTACCCCTCGGACTCGCCACCTCACTCAACGGCTTATAGTCAGGGTAAATCACGGGAACCCCCAAAGCCTGAGCCTCAAGCACAGGCAGACAGAACCCCTCACTCAAACTGCAACACACGTAAAAATCGAAGCTCGCAATCGTGGACAAAATAGACCTCCGACTAACCTTCCCAAAAGTAAGCGAAACAACCGTGTTAGGCGGGCGGTCAAGCTGAATACCCCCCTCAACCTCAGTAACAACAAAAAACCTCGCATCAGGAACCTCCCTAGCAACCATCTTAATAGCCTCACCAAGCTTAGCCAACCCCTTACGAGGATGCGAATTAGCAACAACCCCAAACAGCACCCGACCCCCCATCCTCCTCCTAAAATCCTCATCAACCCCCACACCCTCCAACTCCCCAAAATCAATCCCGTGAGGAACAACCCTCTCCACCCTCACACCAACCCTCTCAAGCATATCACGTGTAAACTCACTATTCGCAACAAAAACCTCATCCCTCCTAATCCAATCAGGAACCAAAGCCCTCTTAGGAACCCCCTCAACCGTCGTGTAAAAAACAGAAACAATCCCCCTCTTAACATAATCCCTATGCATCAAAACCCAAGAAGGCACATAAACAGGAGCAAACGGCATAAAAACAACAGCCCTGTCAAACTCCCTCAAAGCATCCACAACTGGAACCTGCCACGTGAAAAGCCTAGCCTGAAAACCAAGCCGAGACAAAACACCCACAATAGTAGAACCAACAACCTTCAAACTCATCGCATAACTCGTAACAACACCATACCGTGTCATATGATAACAAAAATAAAAAAAAGAATATTAGGTTTTTCCTCTGGAAACCCAAGCAAACTACTGGCTCACCTAGTAGGCGGAGACCCACCCTGTAACTACCTGTATAATGTCGTCGAGAATCGTCGGGTCTAAGCCAAACGCAGTAACAAAGTAGCTCTTAAGCCCACTTGCAATCTTGTTAGCCGTCTCGCCCTTCTGCCGTAGCGAATGCTTCATAAGTTTCGTGGCAAAGGCAAGGTAGGTCGCCCTTACACCGCCGCTGATACCATTCTCATCAAGGATGGGACGCACAAGCTCCCTAACCGTAGCAACCGTGTTAAGCCCCTCTTGAGCCCTCTCAAGAGCAACATCCTGAACATCCGTGAACCTCGTCGAAACCACAGTTGGATTGAACTTCTTCTCGTATTTCTTATACATATCTAGACCAGATCTATATAGAGGCACCTGTTTCCACCCCTAATCTTTTTTTTCTTCATACTTTCCTTATAGGAGCTAACTTTTATATGCATTAATCCCTACTGTTAACGGGGGGTTTTTTGATGAGCAACGGTGTTGAAGATAAACAAAATGGCGAACCAGAAAAGCCATCAGTCGGAAAAGAGTTTAAGGAAAAGCTCAAGGAGGAGATCCGCTCAGTCAGGGTCAACCCAAAAACCGTAGCTGAACTACTCGAAAAAGGCGAAGAAATCGCAAAAACCGTAGCGGAACCCCCCCTCCCGAAGCTTGCAAGACAGAACATCCACGACGCACTACAAGGACTATGCTGGCTGCTCGAAAAAATCCTCCAGTCAACCACAAGGTTCATCCACTACAAAGCCCGTGAGCTTCGGCTGAGAGGGGTAGATGTCATCTGCTCAACAAGGCTTGAACCCATCGACATGGGCATGAGGCTAACCATAGACCTAACCCTCACAGAAGACACGGTAATCTTCTTCGCACTAAAAAGCTGGCAACTCGAAAAAATACTTAAACGCAAAATAAGAAGTATTAGTGAAGTGGCAAGGAAAAAGGTGGTGGCAGGGCGTGGCGTATAGAACCATCCAGCTCATCGTCCCGCAAACCATCTGGGAAAGACTCGACAAGGTCAGCAAGGAAACAGGGATGACCATCCACGACATCATAATGAGGGCAATCGTAAAAGTAATAGAAGAGTTCGGAGGCTGAAAAAATGAGCCTACAAGCCAAAATCCTAACCCTCCTCGCAGGCGTAAACGACCCAACACTAAGGCTGGACGTCGCAACCACAATAAACTACCTGCTAAACGTTTACATCTCAGGAAACGCCGACGAAAAAGAAATCTACACGAGCATATACGAAGTATGCAAGGACGTGCTAACCTTCAAACACCCAGACCTAACCTCGGAAGAAATAGAAAAAATAGCGAAGGACTTCGCAAACGAGTTTATAGCACTCTTCAGGATCCAGCGTGTTACCCGCCGCTCAATCATCCGCTTCGGCAGACGCATGCTCTTCTAACCTCACAAGCCTGTAACGTCCATTAACCTTCCCATACACCGCTGGGACAACCCTGTAAACCCCTTCAAGGCTCACCAAGTCAAAAAACTTCCAACGCAGCCTTTCAACGTCATCCCCGATCTCCCTGAACCCCTTAACTTGGACAAGCAGGATCTCCCCCTTATCCTTGAAAATCGCCACCAAGTCCGCTGGCGTAAGACTTCTAGAAGACCGTATCACACACGTCGCCCCCATCTTCATAAGGTCGTCTTTAGCCCTCAACTCGACAATGTAGCCACGCTTATAATTTGACCTGCTCAAACACTTCGACCCCCTTTACCTTTCACACTCCTCTTCTTACGCTTCCTTTTTTTCCCCTCGTCTTCTTCCTCCATCCTCCTGAAAATGTAGTATTGCCATTCGTATGGAGCCGCCCACACCATCAATCACCTCTTTTTCTCGTAGCTGCAGAACACCACGCCCCTGAGACTCTTATGCCAATACCTGCACCGCCTACACTTCCTGTATGTTACCGCTCTTTCCTCCCTCGGACAAAAGACATACCTTAAAACATATGGGTGCTTACGGTTAAACATCTGCATCTCCCAGATCTTTACCCTCTTCACCGCTCTCACCCCTACCTTCTATCCTCCGTTTTAAGATACCTGACCCTTGAAACCCCCAATGCTCCAAGCGTCCTGAACACTATGTAGCTCGCCAGCCTCCGCCTCTTCCTGACGTAGCTTATCGGGACGAAGACCCTTTGCTCCTCCAAGTCAAAGTAGATTGGAATCCTGCCCTTAGCCCACCTAACTCTCCCGTCAACCCTCCTGTAAGACTTCTTGGAAACAACGTAGTATTCCCGTCCCTCGAAGACCACCCTGCCAAGCTTGAAGTCCTCGTCAGGGTATCTCTCCCTGAGCCTCTCGACATACTCCTCCAAGTCCTCCCTGCTTATCCTTTTTGCGTCGCTTCTCCGCACAACCTCGAACCTCTGAACGTATCTGCCGTTCTGCCCATGCCCCTTAACCGTCGGCTTCCAATCCACAAACACCTCTACAAGCCTCATGATACCACCCAATAATACAAATGGTAAAATGGGCTTATAAGCGTTTCCCCCAAAAAAAAGAAGAAAACAGGGAAAACCACCGCCTACTCCAGCTTCACGGTGAAATACCCGTTAGAAGGCGAAAAAAGAACCCCCTTCTCCCGCATCTTCCTCAAAGTCCTCGTTACCGTCTCAGGACTAACATGTGAAGGATACGCTGAAAAATACGCCTTGATAATGTCCCTGTAAGACGGCGGCTTACCATACACATGTAAATGCCTGACAACAATCGCATACAGCACCCTCTCAAGCCCATCCAAGTCCCTATGCCCCCCATCTCTACCATAGATTATCTCCGCAGCTTCCCTCTTTATCGCCGCCTTAAGCAAAGCGTTCTCCCTTTCAAGCCTCGCCACCCTGCCCCTCAGATACCTTATTTCCTCCTGTAACCTGCCCACAAGCTCCTCCAACTACTTTTCCCCCTCCAAACGCCTCAGTATCCCCTCTACACGACACCAGTTTCTCTGCCCCGTCTTGAAGTTCTTACCGAGCATTAACACCCTCCTCGCCATGCTAATCATCTTGCTGTCCCTCTTGATGACGAATCGGTGTGTCGTCCCGTCAACCCCGAAATGGTCAAAATACATCCGCAGTTTGCCCTTGTATCTCTCAAGCCCTACGACCCCTAGCCTGCCACATCTCGGACACTTCATTATAATCCTGCTGCTCCGCCTCCTGCTCTTGGGGACTTTACCATACTTTTCCATGCAGTATTCCTCTGAAACCTTCCTGATCAACACCTCGACGATACAGCCCTTCGTCAGGTTGAGCTTCCGCACCAGCCTGACTGGAATGCTAATCCGCAAATTATTCTTTTCCCCGATATAGCCGCCAAGTCTTGTAACGAACCCGCCCCCCTCGAAACTGACCACCTGTTCAACCTCGTCGGGGACTACCTCAACCGACACCGCTTAACCCTCCATGTCGTCCTTGTGGTTTTCAAGGAACTCCCTTAACGCCTGATTCAGCACCATAGTGAACTTCCGTGTGGGGATCTCATACTTCTTCTTTATGTATTCCCAAATTGCCGCATACAAGTCTTCTTCTATCAGCACGTGCGTCCTCACCTTCACCCTGCATCACCCCCAATTGTATCTATTATACATATGGTGCAATGGGATATTTAAATCCATCCCTTAAAACATAGAAAACATTTAAATCAACAGCCCCAAAAAAATATTCTTGGTGGTGGGAAATGCAAATCCCAATATACGACCCGCTATGGCTAACCCTCCAAGGCATCATCACAGGCATCCTGTCAGGGGCTATAACGTCGCTACTCGGCTACGCAAAATCAGTAACCTCCGAAACATTCGACAAGGACAAGGCAATACAAACCCTGATCGTGGGGGCTTTCATAGGCGGCATCGCAGGATACTACGGATGGACATTCGAGAAGGCTGAAACATGGGCAACCGACATCGGACTAATCACCGTGTTCGAGTATGTCAAAAAAGCACTCATAAGATACATCAAGAAAAAACTACAAGAACGAAAGGAGGAGGCTGCGTAACAGATGATCTGCCCGATAATTTCCACATGTAAAGCCAAAGTAAACTTCGACCACTACAAGGAATTTTGCTCCAACATGAGAGAAGACAAATACAAGGACTGCCCCCACTTCAAAAAACAGACAGAAACCGAGAGAACCCCAATGGAATGGTCAAGCATGCTGACGAGAAGCCCAACGTAACCACACCCCCACTCACAGCCCACCCCCCCAAACCTCTTTTTTGCAACAAAAAAATAGGGAGATAAGGTTATATTCTCC
>Ga0190363_1001809_pt1 | contig 12564 bp, 7 predicted proteins | sample 48721867_MG_FD_161272 | JGI IMG/M metagenome (GOLD analysis project Ga0190363, IMG submission 161272) | Hydrothermal vent microbial mat bacterial communities from Southern Trench, Guaymas Basin, Mexico - 4872-18-6-7_MG | ecosystem: Environmental > Aquatic > Marine > Hydrothermal vents > Microbial...
GCTTTGCCGTTGCGTGGATTTATAAGCTCGTATTCCCGGTCCTCGAAATACGCCTTCATAAACTCGTCGGTTATGGCGACCGATATGTTGAAATTCGTTAGAACACCGGGTTCCCGCTTGACATTAATGAATTCCAAAATGTCTGGATGGTCGACTCGCAGGATTCCCATATTTGCGCCTCTGCGGGTCCCGCCCTGTTTTATCGCCTCTGTGGCCGCATCGTAAACCTTCATAAAAGACACCGGTCCCGAGGACACCCCCGCCGTGCTTTTCACTATGTCGTTTTTGGGTCTTATCCTTGAGAAGGAATATCCCGTGCCACCACCCGACTTATGTATTAACGCAGCATGCTTCAGGGTTTCAAATATCGATTCTATGGAATCGTCTATAGGCAGGACGAAACACGCTGATAGTTGCCCTAAAACACGCCCTGCATTCATTAAAGTGGGTGAATTGGGCATGAAATCCCTGTCAACCATCATCTCGTAGAACCGTGCCGCAACAGCTTCCACATCAGCCTCGGGGTCGTATTTCTCGTCGACTTTGGCAATAGTTTCGGCAACTCGGCGAAACATATCCTCAGGCTTTTCTATAGGTTTTCCGGAAAGGTCGCGCTTCAGATATCGTTTCTCAAGGACAGTTTTGGCTGAGGGCGTTGGCTTGTATTTTTTCGAAAAAACGGAATCATATTTACCCATACCGCTTCCCCCTATTTCGTGAAAAATTTTTTGAATGCAATTTAGATAATAATTGATTCAGAAATTGTGGTCAAGAACAAAATTGCACAACATATTGTATTTTAACTTGCATTATAATACAACTTATTGTATTTCAACGATATTTGAAATTAAATTTTTTTGACCGATAAAATTTTTATTCTACGATTGAAAATTCGCAAAATAGAGTTAACTTATGATAATCGGGAGGTATTGATGCAATATTTTCAGATAATTCTCTTTGCAGCGCTTGTTATCGCTATTGCGGTAAGAATTGATGCGAAAAAAATAAAAAAATACAGGCTCTTAGCCGGAAAAAGCTGCGATGAATTTCTCAAGTTCTTTGACTCGTTGGTCTCCCATTCCACTAACTCCGATGTTCACAATCTCGCGTATCGGGGAAGGATACTGTGGGAGCTTGCGGAAAATCTTCCCGAAAAAGTGGCGGCAATACATATTCTTATGGGAGCGGCGCAGACCATGCTTGAAACCACATCCCAAGCCGACATCGAGAAGCGAAAAACCGTGGACGACCTGGGACACAAGGCGTTGGCAGCCATGGCGAACCTGTCGAAAATAGAGAATGAGGGAATACTATCAAAAATCTTGAGAGGCAAAGGAGCAAAATTCCCCGACCCAGAAACGGTTAGGAAACAGAAGGCAATACTTTTGACCAAGTTTTCGAAAAAGTTTGGTGAACCATTCACGGAGGCAAAATGAGGGTGGACGAAAAACTAATAAGGCACATTGCTAACCTCGCAAAGCTAAGATTCGAGGGCGAGGAACTCGAGAAATTCAGAGTGCAGTTCGAGCAGATAATAAATTTTGTGGAAAAAGTCAACGAACTACCCACGGATGGACTCGAACCCATGGTTAGCCCACTGGAAGAGCCAGTAAAGCTTCGCGACGACGAACCCGGCAAAACGCTCGACCACAAAGACGCAGTCCGAAACGGACCGGATGTGAGAGAGGGATTGTTCTCGGTGCCGAGGGTTATATGAAAGAGACACATTAATAATATTATAACAAATATGAGAATTTTAATAGTAGATGACGACAAAGAATTCGTTGAATCATTGTCTCGCGCATTGGGGGAAGAATCCGAAATTGTCAGGGCACACAGCTTTGAGGAAGCCAATGATAAATTTGAACCATTCAAATATGATGTAATTTTGCTGGACATACGACTCGATGAAACTCAAAAGGACAAAAAAGGATTGGAGCTTTTAAAAATAATAAAAACAGAGGACCCTGACATTCCTGTTTTAATAATGACTGCCTATGGTGATATTGATGTAGCAGTAGAAAGCCTTAAACTTGGTGCAGACGATTTCATACAAAAAAATAAGGTTAGTTTCGATGATTACAAAAGAATCATAAACAACCTTTCCGAAACAGGCAAAATAAAGAGAAAAATTTCAAGGCTTGAGGCAAGATTAGAACAATTCGACCCATGGAAAATAGTTGGTGAAAATCCTAAGATAAAAGAAGTAAGAAGGTTAATTAAACTTGTAGCCGAAGACGGACAAATAAATGTGCTAATAAGAGGAGAAACAGGAACAGGCAAAGAATTAGTTGCGAGAGCTATTCATCAGCAAGGAGTAAGAAAAGAAGGACCCTATATAGTAACCTCACTTGCATCATTGAACAAAGAAACCATATCGAGCGACCTCTTTGGCCATGAAAAAGGAGCATTCACAGGAGCCATCTCACGAAGAATTGGACTCATCGAACAAGCTAACAATGGAATTTTATTTCTCGACGAAATAGGCGAACTTGAACCCGCAGTACAAGTCAAACTTTTAAGAGTTTTAGAGACAAAGGAATTCACACGTTTAGGCGGTAACAAAACAATAAAAGTAGATGTCCAATGGATTATGGCTACTCACAGAGACTTGAAAACTATGATGAAACGAGAGGAACTAAGAGAAGACTTTTATTACAGACTAAAAACCTTTGAAATTTACCTTCCCCCATTAAGGGAAAGAAAGGATGACATACCTTTGCTTTGCGAACATTTTTTAGGTATAATAAGAAAGCAACAACGAACGGATGTTGTTTCAATTTCTGAGGAAGCGCTTGAGATGCTTATGGAATACGATTGGCCAGGTAATGTAAGAGAGCTTAAGCAGACAATAGAATACAGCACCCTTCGAGCGAGATTAGCGGGAAAAGAAATAATAGAACCAAGATTCCTGCCTGAAGAAATAAGCAAATTTAAGAAGTTAGCAATTAAGGATGAAAAACTAGGATTTCCTGTGGATATATCGAAAAAGCTTGCGGAATTTGAACTAAGATACATAGAGGAAGCTTTAAGGCTGACTGGTAAAAAAACTGAAGCATGGAAAATTCTTGGTTATCCCAATCGCTTTGCATTGAGAAGAAGAGTCATAAACATTTTCAAAAAATACCCAGAACTTAGGTTATCATATCCATTATTATCAAGATTTTACTTCGAAAATTCTAAAAAATAAATTTGAATGTGCGGATATAGCACATAATCATGTTAATAATTTGCACATTAAAACAAATTTACATTTATATCATTTTTTAAAAACCCTTACGAAACAATTATTAATTTTTTATGTTGACATTGGTATGGTTTTTGCTGTTATTATGTAAAAAAAGGAGGCAAAAATGGGAAACATGAAAAAACAAACTTTAATTTTCGCAGCATTAGCTTTATTAATAGCTATCTCAAGCATTTTTACACTGCAGGGCTGCGCAAAGAAGGAGAAGGTTATAAAGATTGGGGCGATATTGCCGCTGACGGGGAATTTGGCATTCTTGGGAAAGCCAGAGCAGATAGCAATTCAAATTGCACAAGATGAGATAAATAAAGAAGGGAAATTAAAAATCAAAATAATCTTTGGAGATAGTAAAGCTGATCCTAAAACTGCTGTTAGTATAGTCAATAAAATGATAAACATAGATAAAGTGGATGCAATAATAACATCTACAAGTGGAGTTGCAATGGCAGTAGCACCAGTGACAGTCAAGAACAATATTTTAAATTTTGCAGGATGTATGGCTCCCCAAGTTGTAAAACAAGGTAAGACGGTTTTTAGGCTTTTTGTAAATTCAAAAGCAGAAGCAGAGTTGTTGAGAGATTATCTTATTACCAAGTATAAAAGAATTGGTATTTTAGTAATAAATAGTAGAGGTCCTCTCTCAGAAGCAGATGCAATTAAAGCAAGTTTTGAAAAAGAAGGAAGGAAGATTGTGCTTAAAGAAACTTATGAGTTAAATCAAAAAGACTTCTCTTCTTTACTTAATAAGTTAAAAGGGGCAAATATAGATGCTCTTCTTATAATTGGATATGGTTTTAAATTTTCTATTATATTTAAAACTCTAAAAGAAATAAAATTTAACAAACCTATTATTGGAAATGTTTCTTTTTTAATGCCAGTGGCTTTAGAAGAGGGTTATTCCCTCTATGAAGGCGTCAAATTTGCAAGTTTACCATTTACAAAAGACGATCCGCGTTTTGCAGATTTTAATAAAAAATATAAAGAGATAGCAAAATCCGAGCCTTCAACTTTTGCTGATTATGTGTTCTTCTATGACATGGTAAAGATAATCGCTCAAGCTATTAAGGCTACAGGCACAACTGATGGAACTAAGTTAGCCGATTACATTATAAAAAAGCGAGAATTTGATGGTTTGAGTGGTAAAATAATATTTGATGAAAACGGAGAAAGTCTTATTCCTATGAAAATGGCAGAGTTTAAGGGAGGGAAAATTGTATGGGTGAAGGAGTAGAAGTAGAGGATATCTACAACAAATACAAAGTATATGAATTTGTTCACTGGGCGCCCGATAATGTTATAGAGGAATTAGTGAACAGTCTTAATAGGAAATTGAATGAAAAGAACGATGATACAATAGAAAGAATTAAAGTCCTAGACTTGGGGACATCGTATGGTACAATTTCCGGGAAAGTAGCAGAAAAACTTGCTACAGAATTATCCAGTAAAACAATAGAGTGGTATGTGATAGAAAAAGATAAAGAGAGTATAGATTGTTTCAGGAAGGATTATTGTGATACTAAGGAGAACTTGGAAGGTGGATTGAAAAAATTTAAAGCAAAAAACAAACAAAACCTATATTTTCTTTTTCAAGCCAGTAATGACCACACAATCGATGTGGAGACAGAAAAGTTCAAAAACTTTATTAACGAAAATAAAAATCAATTTCATATTGTTTTTGCACCGTGGTTCTTTCATCATCTCGTCAGATGGAAGCGTGCACTGGCATTGTCCTATAGGGCACTAAAATCTGACGGGCTGCTATTTCTTATGTGGGGTGGAGATGCTTTCAAATATTATGATGGACATGTTTTTAGTAAAGGAGAGGATTCTCCTGTTTTTAACTTTTGGAGTAAAGTATGGAGAGAGATTATAAGAAAAATAGAATTAGACTGGATCAAACTTGTGGATATCAATGCAACGGACTACACTAAATTAAAAGATTTTCTTGAAGAATTTGAGAGTTTATGGCACAAGGTAGAAGGTAAAGAAATAGAATTCACGCTCAATGATAAAAACCTGTATTCGGCGTATGAAAGTTTATTAAAGATAGGGGTAATATCTCCTTTAAAAGTAATTAAGTATATGATAGAGAAATCATTAAGGAATGAAGTTGAAATAATAAAGGAGAAAAGAAATCACAAGGACAATTATGAAAATTTTATTGATAAAATTTTGAAAGAAATTCCTGAGGAAGTAAAGGAAAATTTAAAGAATGAAAAAAGAAAGTGGATATGGAGTATTTACAGAAAGAAAGAGAACGGAGATGAGGAAGAAAAGGCAGACTTTTTCTATTATATTGATAAGGAAATTCGCGATTCTGGTTTAAAAAAGAAGGTTCTTAAAAGGCATCTTCTCAGTTGTATTGAGGACTTTAACATGCCTTTTATTCTGCCACGTGCCCAAAGAAGCAAATTAATCCTAAGTCTGCTTATCACAACAAAACTTTTATATCCGTTGTGGAGAGAAAATCTTTTGCCAAAAGATATAAAAATCGGCTTTGCTAACATAAAATTAAATGGGAACTTTTTTATTGTGCGTTTTGCACCTTTCTGGGAAGGGGAAGATACAGCTCTATTTAAGGCAATTTCATTCGTTCTTTACTGGATATTTAAATCAGGCAAAAGTTTCTCGAGATATATGCTTGAAAAATGTGAAGAAGATATGATAATTCTTGAGTTCATACGAAACCACTCAGAAGAGAAAGACAATGAGAGGGATTATTCGGTGTACTATGAAATTAAAAATGCAAGCAACATCATAAGTAATGCTGAGTTGAAAGATTGGAAAATTTCCTATCAGTTTATAAAAAGTTTACCTCGCAGTGAATTCATTTTGGTCCCCAAATTGGAAGAAAACGATTTCTCACCCCTTGAAATTTTGAATAAAATCGAGGGTCAAAATGGAATTTTATCTGAAGTAAATGGCGACTACAAGGGTTGTGATAGATTTAAATCCTTGCAAGAGGATTTCAGAGAACCGTATATCATAAACTGGCTTGCTCTCCATTCCTTTAACAAGCAAAATTTGAAAGCCTGGAGTTTTGCGGCAAGAATAGTAACAGAATACGATGTAAGGCGTGAGCAGTTTGTAGAACTCGGTACAGGTACGGTAATTTTGTTCACAGAAGATTTTATAGATAAAGACCTTGAAGAAATTCTTAAGTCTGCTCTGAGAATATTTTATTCAAAAGCAAGTATATGGAAGTGGCGTGAAAAAACAAGAGAGGAAACAATTTCAGCAAATGCCCAAAATAATGCAATTGCCATAGTTGCCCGGAACTTCTCCCACCACTTCGGCTCACATATTATTGAAATGTTAAAAAGAGATATTGAAGGAGGCGGAATAGATAAGCCCGAGAAACTAATCCCTGTTCTTGATTATATAAAGGAGCGGGCAGAATTGACTGCTGACCTATCAGCAAGAGTCCCATTTGCATGGGGAAAGGGTAACTTGGGAGAAATTTTGAGAACTTATTTTGAAAGAGGTTACTCCGAAAAAGAGATGGGATACAAAAAGATATGGGATAAGTTTAAGGAAATGATTGTGGGAAAAATGAAGGAGATCGATAAAATCAAGGTTATTATCAAAGCAAAAATAAATGGCAATGGGTATCAATATTCAATTGAAGAAGATGTAAAAAAGGAGGTACAGAATAAGCAAGATGAAGAAAGAAAACCAAAAACTACGGGCGAAATACCCGATATAGAAATCGCTCTGCCATTTGGAGAATTTATTGGAAGACATCTTATTTACGCAATCCTTGAAAACGAATTCAGAAATATTGAAAAATATCGTTTTCTGCCTCCCGGAGAGAAAACTCTTAAAATCAATTTTGATATTGAAGACAGGGAAACTTATTACAGAATAAATGTCTCTTCCAATGCCAGAATCGTTGAGGATGACTCTAAAATAGACAACAAGATAAAAGAAATTGAAAAACTTATGTTTAAAGACACCAAAAAGGCTGCATTTGTGGACGAAGAGGGTAGACCAATAACAGAAGCGTGGGGATTCAAAGAGATGCGACTCTGCTCAGGGCTTCTTGCAGGATTTAAATTCGAGGAGATTATTCTCAACCCGAAACTCTGGAAATTCTTACCAAGATTTGAAAAGGAAAAAGCAGAAAAAGAAAAAGTATTTTCATTCAGTTTTTATCTGAGAAAATACGAACCTCTGTTTGTGGTTAAAGATAAAAGCGATTTAAGAAGTTTAGAAAGCAGATACATTGAGGAGGTAACGCAGGAAGAAGAGAACATTGAAGTGGATGAAAAAGAAAAGGATGGAATAAAAATTGCACCTCTTACTGGTTTTCTCGTAATACATCCTTCTGAAGAAGTTCTCGAAGAGATAGTTAAAAACAGGATAAGATACCCACTCAGGATTGTGTTAGTGGAGAATGAAAAGTCAGGTATAGTTCAACTCACGGAAATTTATAAGGAAGTGTATAAATCCTTACTGTTCTCCGAGGATGATAAAAAACTTCGAAAGTGGATAAAATCGCAATACATTTTCTTAAAAAATATTGAAGGTTCTGATGAAAAAGAAAAATATGTAAATCTTATGAGAGAGTGGAATATCAAAAAACTTCAAGGCGAGGGGAGTGTAAAAGTAGAGAGAATAACAACTAACAGTATAATGCTAAAGTATAGTACCTGCACTCAACACAATTGTGAAGAAGAGTGGAAACACGGACCGGATTATTCAACTGCAGACACCATAGTGAGAAGACTTCCAGATTTCTGTGAAAAAGACCGCTGGTTTTTATTAAAAAGCAAAGTTCTTCTTATTGACGACAGACTTTACAATAACCTTGTCGACGAACATGAACATAATTTTAATGCACTGGTTAAAGGAATGAATATGGATTATGGTACCAATCATAGGCTTATCATTTTACCTGAAAAGGGAACCAAAATTGTTAAACAGAATGATGATATTATGGTAGTATTTGAACACAATGGTGAAGAAATATCCCATAAACTTTCAGATTTCACAATTGCCTCTTTTCATCTCGGCTTCCTTGAGGAACTTAAAAAGAATAGCAAGGCCATGGAACTCTTCGATAAGGGTCCCGAAAATCTTGATAAATTTGCAAAACTTATGTTCATTCATACTGGGAGGGGTAAACTGAGTTCTGAATTTGAAAATTACTTCTGGTTTCAGAAACTTTTCTCTTACAGTGACCTTGAGGCATGCACCCGTTCAAAAAGATGGTTGACTGTAAAATTATCCCTTCTCCATGCCTTTCTATGGAGTTAAAAGGAGGTGACAATGGAGGTTTGGATTTATGTTGACTATGGAGGGTATGAAGGTGAAATAGCGGATGGGTATAAAGAGAAAGCAGAAACCAATACTATTACTATTAATGGCAAAAATGCTAATTACTGGATAATAACAGAGAGGGAAAGAAATTACATATATATAACTGGCGATAAATGGGAATGGCTGGGAGAATATAAAGATAATAGTATAAAAGAACTAATAGAGGCTATTATTAATGGTTGCAACTTGCAAGATGTGACAGAAAGGGAGATAGCTATAAGACACTATGTTTATAAAAATAAAGGTAACATATATGCTAAATTCAGGAAAGATAACCAGAAAATTACTTTTGAAGAGGGACCTCGTGAAGTAAAAGACCCAGATCATGATTATATAAAAGTTAGGAGTGAAGTTCTAAAATTTTTTGAGCCCGTTTATCATCTTTTTAATCTAAACAGCGGAAACCCTGAAATTCACATAAAGAGTGTGGAAGAAGAAGAAAATATTTTTCAAAGCTATAAAAGCAAAGTCTGGATATGTGTAATCAGTAATGATTTTGCGGTAGGAAGGGAAGACTGGAAGGCAAAAGCAGAGAATGATTACTTGCTCTTTGCGGTAAGCGAGCATCAGGATGTAATAAGCACATTAAGAAACTGGAAAAATAAATATAACCCTAAATCACTTTATCTTGCAGTTCATGAGCCATTTTTCCAAGCCCATAAAGAAGATATTGAAAAAATGTCCTCTTTACACATATCATTTCACCATATACCCAGCACTGATCCGGTTTACGAGGCCATAAGAAGTGGGGATGTCCAGAAAATCATAAATCTTATATTAAAAAAAATCCTGACCCTCCTCCTCCACCGCATAGCCCACCTTTTCTTGCCAATAGATATTGACTTGATGGGTATTTGTGAGGTATTGAGGGATGATTTTGAACCGCCACAGAGTAAGACGAAGGAAAAATGGGCAGAAGAATATTATAATGAGGCATTTAATGATACATCACCGCAAAAAAGGTTTAAAGAACTATGTGAGCAAGCCAAAAACGAAATAGAGAGTATGAAATTGGACGATGATAAGAAGCAAAAGATTTTGCAAATGCTTTGTGATAACAAAAATTTAGGTTTGCCAGACAAACCCGATATTGCTAAATTCAAAGACTGGGCAAAAAATCCCGAGGAGAATCCTTTCCACCAATGGTTCCGTGAGGTGATGGAGGAGTTGAAAAGAATCTGAAATAAGGTAAAAAATGAGTGAAAAAAGAGAAAAAGAAATCTGGATTATCCACGGTGATGAAGAGATAAAAAAGAGTTTGGAAAGATATTTCAAATATGTTTTTAAAACAAAGGCAGAAACTTTAAATGTAAAAGATAAACATTTGAACTATTTCGATACAATATTTCCTCAGAAATTTGATGGAAAAACTTTATACTTTATATTTGACGAAAATCTGGATATATTCGACAATGATGAAAAGTTAAGTATATCAGGGCTTATATTCACAGCTCTCGTTGATATGAGCTGGTACGAAAATATCAAAGTTAGAGCATATAATTTAGATTTAAAATGTTTCTGTGAAAGAAATGAAGTTGAAATGAGTAAAATAGAGGAGAATACCCATCCTGCAGGTTTTATTGAAATGCAAAATATAAAAATTGGAAAGTATGGGATTTTAGAGAGAAAAATATCTCATCCTCATATTAGAGCAAAAGAAATACTTGAGAAGGCAGAAAAAATACTCACGGAAAAAGAAATTAATATAAAAAACGCAAAGGAATATGAAAATACAAGTGAAAAGGGAAAAGAAAATTACGATTTTTGGGGAGACACTTTGAAAGATATAATCAAAAATTCCGTTTTTGTGCTATTAATAGATGATGTGTTAGGAGATTATTCAAAGACTTTTTTACCTTTTTATGCTTGGCTCAAAAGCCAATTGAAAGATGGATTGAAAGATAAGGGTAAAGAACTGATAATGCGTGGATTATGGAATATTGTACCTTCTAAATTAGGTCAGGAATTTAAAAAATTCCCAGCTGATATTATTCTTGTAGATATAGATTTTAGTGAGAAAAAGGAGCAATTAGAAAAAAGAGGGATAGAAGTGAAAGCATCTTACTGGCCAACGGAGAATTTCGATGAGGCAGGAGCGAAGTTGTTTCTTCTCCTTCATCATTTCAGAGAAACAGGTGGTATATATACCAAGAAAATAAAAAAATTGTCTAAATTAATAATTTTTACTGGAATTGGTGAACTTTCTGTTGAAAACCTGAAAGAAATCTGGATTCAAAAGAGTGAAATTGATAAACTTATTTCTGAATTACGAAAATATAATTTGCCTGATAAATACTTTGAAAAAGAATACGAGGATATTTTAAAAAAACTTTTTTACCTTAAAAAGTATTATTATGAGGGTCTGGATAAAAAGCTTGAGAGACAAAATGGGAAAGATAAAATAATTTGGGATATAATCGCAATAAAAGAAGGAGTTGAAGAAAATTTTAATCTTTTTGAGCAATTAAAAGATTATCTTCTTAAGGATGATATTGCGGTTTACACTGGACTTGAGCGAATAGAATTTGATGGGGAAGAAAAACCAATATATGGTGAGAGAATAAAACCGGTGAAAGGAGATGACTAGAAATCGTAAAAAAGACTTCTTAGGTAAAAAATTTAATTCACCATTTTTCCTTGCAGCGTCACCCGTAACTTCAACGACTTGCATAAGGTTCGAAAACGGGGAGTGGGAATATGACCAAGATGAGCTTAAGAATAAGATTATACATTTACTGGATGAGATTAAAGAAATCGGAGCTGTAATCCTTAAAAGTGTTTACTATCCAGAAGCGAAGCGGGAAAACAAAGAATTACCAAATACAAGGGTATGGATGAAAAAGGGCGGGAAAGATTTCTATCATGTTGGGCATACGCCAAGGGAGATGCTCACTGTAGAGGAACTGAAAGATTTTCTGCGTAGAGAAGAGATAAAAAAAGTGGCGGATAAAATAATAATAAGTCTGGGTGTAAAACATGCTGATATTTATCAATGGGAAGAGCTTTTTAAGAATTTGTTTAAAGAAAATAAGAAACAAATCTTAACGGAGTATGATGTCATAGAGATTAATGCGAGGCATACCTTACGAGAAATAAACATGATTTATCTTGAAGACAGGAACATCGATGAGTATGTTATAAATCCTGCTTCACAATCTGTCTGGAATATAGTTTATCAATGGTTCAATTTGCTTAACACACAGGGGAAAAAATACAAAAAGAAACTGCTTATAAAATTGCCATTTAGGTCCGATCTCATTATTTTATGCGGATTAATCAACCGCATAATTGAAGAAAACGAAAAATTTGGAGAAAATTACGGTATCAGGGGGGTGACACTTATAAATACTATTAAATCACCTACATTGGATGATAGTAATCTGCTTTTATGCAGTGAAGAGGTTAAAATACAGCAAATGTCGGGGTACTCGTTGAAAGCATTGAGAAATTGGGCTATTAAAACTGTAAAGAAAAAATTTCCCAGGATTGAAATATCCGCAAGTGGTGGAATTTATGATATCAATGATGTGCTTGAAGCTGAAGCACTTGGTGCAAGCACTTTTCAGCTTTGTAGCATTGTGATAAGATATGGCATATATAAAGAAGAGAGAAAAAAAATTGGAATAAGCGAGATTCTGGAGATGTATAAGCAGAATAAAAAGGAGGTTATAGAAAAAATTGGACATTCCAAAACGATGCTTGCTTCAAGAAGAGTGTGTTGGGACAAAGATAAGTGTACAAGATGCATGCAATGTCTTGATTTGTTTTACTGTGATGCATTTGTGAATAAGCATTTTATTAAATACAAAGGTAAAATAATCGAAATAAATAATAGGGAATATTTTATTCCTGAAAAATTTTATCCAAGAATCAATCCCAAATACTGTACTGGTTGTGGGTTATGTATTCAGGTATGTGGGAGCGGTGCACTTTATTTTTGTAACTATGAAATATTACTTGCTACTAGCTCTCCTCGTAGAAAAAAGTTATTCGAG
>Ga0190363_1001811_pt1 | contig 12561 bp, 16 predicted proteins | sample 48721867_MG_FD_161272 | JGI IMG/M metagenome (GOLD analysis project Ga0190363, IMG submission 161272) | Hydrothermal vent microbial mat bacterial communities from Southern Trench, Guaymas Basin, Mexico - 4872-18-6-7_MG | ecosystem: Environmental > Aquatic > Marine > Hydrothermal vents >...
GGGCCCGTAGCTCAGCCAGGTAGAGCGGCGGGCTTTTAACCCGTAGGTCCCGGGTTCAAATCCCGGCGGGCCCGCCACATAATAAAGGGTCTCCTAACCATTTCACAATCAATATTTAACTACGTGTAATACGTCGCTTATTACCCCTTTACGAACAAGCATTTCATATGTTCTCCATATTCTCTTAACTGTTACATGTTTAACATCGTAACCTTGGTTTTCAAGAATTTTTAGAACTAAACTAGGAAAGTCGTTTGGATGTATTGTCTTAGCCATTTTGGTAGCTTCTATTACTGCTTCAACTACATCCTTTGATGACGGATACTTTACTTTCACCTTCCTTGTACGCTTTTTCTCCTCAGTCACAATCTCTTCTAAAACATCTTCTGGAATGTACTCGCTCCAGTCTTTTTCACCCATGAGCTAAATACACCACTTTTCACTTATTACTTAGCAAACCTAGTTTTATACGGCCATGATAATATATGTTTTCTACAAACAGAAATAGTGAACGTGATAGGAAATGCCTTGGTTAGCCTTTATAGGCTTAGGGTTAAAGCTTAAGGATATAACATTAGAAGCTTTAGAAACTCTTAGGAATGCCGATATTATATTTCTTGACACGTACACTAGCATAAGCCCCGACATTAACGTTTCATCATTAAGGAGGTTAGTTGGAAAAGAAGTAATTCCATTAAGGAGAAGAGATGTTGAAGATGAGAATGCAGTAAAAATATTTAATGAATTAAGTAGGGGAAGAAATGTGGCATTTGCAGTAATAGGGGATCCATTCATAGCCACAACACATATGGCCTTGCTTTTAGAAGCTATAAGAAGAAATGTTGAGGTAAAAGTAATTCACGGTTTGACTATATACACTGTAGCGATAAGCTATAGTGGTTTAATGATATATAAGTTTGGTAGATGTGCGACAATAGTGTATCCTAAGGAGGGAATATTTTACGATTATTTCTATGACGTAATAAAAGAGAATCTAAAACATGGACTACATACGCTACTGCTACTAGAATTAGACGTTGATAATAAAGTGTATATGACGGCGAATGATGCACTAAAGTTAATGTTGAAAGCTGAAGAGAAGAGAAAGGAGGGGATAATTAGTAAGGAGACGAAGGTATTAGTAATTGCAAGAGCGGGTTTTCCTACGCAAAAATATGTCTACGGAAAAATAACCTCCCTTATAAGAAAGAACTTTGGACCGCCACCGCACACAATAATAGTTCCGGGAAAGTTACACTATATTGAGGAGGATGCGTTAAAAAGGTTCCTTATAAACTAGCTTTACTATGGTGTATAAGGAAATGAGTAAATTACATGACGTAAAAACAAGAGCTGAAAGGTATTTAAGTAACCTAAGTGAGGCATTTAAAACACTAAGAATCTTTAAAAGGAGTATAGATTCAGAGGGACTACTTGATCTAGCTAAAAGATATTTTGATGACGCAAAATACTATTACGAGAAAGGAAAATACGTAGATAGCATTGTCTGTTCAACATATTCTGAAGGCATTTTGGACGCACTTAAAGAACTTAAAATAATAAGTTTTAACTGGCCTAAAGGTGATAAAGAAGAAGCAAAGGTTTTTATTGCTGGAACCTTCGACATACTACATCCTGGACACATATACTTAATTAATGAAGCTGCTAAATTGGGTAAAGTTTTCGTAGTAGTTGCGCGCGACGTTAATGTTGAAAAGTTCAAGGGAAGGAAACCTATAATAAGTGAAGAACAAAGACTCTACGTTATATCCAACATTAAAGGAGTATACAGGGCTATATTAGGTGACGTTAACGACATATTCAAGTCTATAGAAAAAGTCAAACCTGACATTATACTTTTAGGTCCTGACCAAAAAATTTCCGAAAAAGAACTTAAAGAAGTGCTTAGGAAAAGAGGATTAGCGAATGTGAAAATTATAAGATTAGAAAGGAAATTCACTAAATACCCTAATTGTAGCAGTAGTAGCATCATTAGGAAAATAGTTGAGAACTATTGTAAATAAATTGTTACGGCAACTTCATCTCCATCGTTCAACTTTAGCTTCTCCCTAATGTTAAATGGTGCTATTACTTCTAAAATATCTATTCCGTGGCTTGTCCTTTCAGGTAAAACAACAGCTAATGGCTTCATCCCATTTATTTCGGCTCTAAAAGCTTTCACATCACCATACGTTCTTGTACCATTAGAAAACCCTTTAATTAGTATCCCCGGAAGTTTTAGAAGTTCCAGCTTTTTAAGAACATCATCAACTGTTTTAAGTTTTATGTTAAGTGTTCCAGGATATGGTTTAAAGCCTAGTTTCTCTTTCACTTGAACAACGTAGCCTTTAAGTGACATGTAGTATTTTCCTTCACCTAGTCCCTTCACAACATAGCCCCTTATTGTTATAATACCTTTCCTTACTTTGCCAAGCACTTTTTGTAGTCTATCTCTATATTCCATAAGTGTTGAAGCTCCAGCATCCGTTATTTTAATTGTTTCTCCGGTTGGTTTAACTTCTCTAATTATTAGTCCTTTTCTTTCCAATTCTCTAAGTTTTCTTGAAGCAGTTTGCTGAGACATACCAAGTGTTTTGGCTAATTTGTTAGTAGATGTTACTACACCTTTTGCGAGCGCCCCGAGTTCAGCCAGCACTAAGAGAACAATTAAATCCTCAGCGTTCTTCCTTAATGAACTCCATTTTTTCTTCATTCCTACAGCCTTTTAGCAATTCTTCTAGAGTAAGTATGAGCATAATATATAGGTAGGGGTAATCTATGTTCCTTTATGGAATATTTAACTATGTTTTCAGCGGTCTCAAGAGATACTTTATTCCCTATGCTTACATATATTGGTGAGAAGCTCTTATGTCTAATAACAACGCCTACGGTTTCGCTATTTACCTTAAGATATTCCTTCCCATTCACTTTTATAATGTTTCCAGTTAGGATTTTCTTTGCAACACCTATTGTAGGAATATCAAGTACTATGCCTAAGTGCGAAGCTATTCCAAGCTTCCTAGGATGAGCTAGTCCATGCCCGTCCACTAACGCTACTATGTCGCTTCTCCCCCTAAAATCGTAGCATAAGTAAGTGTAAAATGGTAATTCTCTGAATGCTAGAAACGTTGGAACGTAAGGTATTTTTACGTCGTCAATTATGTATCTTATTTCAGTAACGTTTAAACTACTATAATTTAAAATTGCACAACAAGCTACAGCTTTACCTTTACTATAGGATATATCTAATCCTAAAACATATTTTGGAGGGAAAACGAATTCATCTCTCCTAATTACTTTCTTAGCTAATTCTAATTGCAAGGTTTTTGCTCTTTTAAAGTTCAATTTACTAACCTTAAAGCATCTACTTAGGTAATTTCAAATACTGCTCCTTAATGCCCTCCTTAGTTATAACTAAAAGGTCCACTCCATCACCTGAGGATGAATCTCTTTCAGCAGCCGCTCTTATTGCGTCGTAGGCTAGCTTTTCTGCGTCATTAACATTTACGGCCTTACTGTAATTCGTTTCAATAATTCCTATCGCTATGGGTGCTCCAGAACCAATTGCTGCATAGTCGTCTTCGATTAAGGATCCTAATGGATCAAGGACGAAAAGGTGTGCACCTTCCGAATCTATTCCTCCTACGAGTGTTTCTGAGAGATAGGGCATGTACTTTTGGCTATAAAGTATTATTGAAAGTATTTTCGCCGCCGAACGTATTTTCATGGGTTTTTCCAAAGTTAACTCGTAAAATTTCACTTCGGCTTCAAGATATTTGGCTAATGCTTGCATGTCAGCAAATAATCCTGCAAATGCCATACCTAACTTATCCGTTATTTTAAACACTTTCCTTATACTACGGCTTAAAATGTATCCTCCATATGACATTCTCCTTTCTGAAGCTAGTACAACAAAGTCTTTACCTCTAATACCAACTGTTGTTGCACCAAAATATGTTAGAGGCATTCTTAATCCTCACTTAATGCAGTTTCTAATCCCAAATATCAGGTACAATAATATAAACTCAGCGATCCGAATACTTTCACTCTACTCTCCGAGAGCTAAGAAAAGTTACGGTCTAGTTTATAAGGGAGCTAAATAATGAACTTACCGCGGTGCTAAAAAATGAAGTGCTTTTACTGTGGATGCAACGAGCTTGTTTGGAGGTATGAGGAGGGCTATATTGTTTGCTCTAGATGCGGTACAGTTTTAGACAGAATATATGATTACAACATAGGCTCATCACTGCTTCGATCAGAATTAAAAACCGATAGATTAAGTATTCATAAGGTACATGAAGATTACAACATGAAATCGCGGAGAACGAAGCTTCTATTAATAAATTTGAGATATCGTAAATTCCGAAAGAAGCTTAAGGAGTATCCAAAACTTAGGCCAGGACTGAAAATAAGGGATGATGTATTAGAAGCACTTTACGCTGGGAGAAAAGTGAAAATGGTTAAAACTATAGTAAATGAGCATACTGAAGAAGTTAAGAACAAACTTCTAGAGTCGAGAGATACAAAAATTTACCTAAACATAATAGAGGTATTTAAGGAGTACCCAAAAATTTCCTCAAGAACCGATAGAGTTAAACTCGCTTTAGCAAAGATTCTTTATAACGAATTAGTTTACGGATTTAAACCTAGTTTCTCTTCTATTGCTAAGGAGTTTAGAGTTAGCGTTGTAAATCTTAGAAAAGCGTATAAGGATCTTAGAAAATATAGTGAAGTATATGTTAAGGCTAAAAACATTATCATGAGTACTGAAGGTTATGGGAGGAAAGTCTCCTTCAAAAATAAGGGTACTATTAAACAGGTTGTTATGGGATCCGCAATATAGTAGTAGCAAGGATCACGTTATAGAGTATGTTCATAGGGTAGGGAAAGACACCATTGTAAAAAGGGTGAAAATTAGGGACATAAAAGAGATAGGAAGCTGGTATTTCATTATAAATACTTCTTCAGGAGTGAAGCTAATACCGTTTCATAGGATAACGAGAATTATATCGAGAGATGGCAGGGTTTTATGGAGTAAGACCGATACCTCTAATTCTAAATTTGAAGGGATTGTTTAGTTTTCCTTCAAGATAAACTTCAGTGTTAATGAACTTCTTAACCACTTCGATATTCGTGTATGCATGCATTGTTAACTTAGCTCCAGTAATCTCTGAAACACCTTCAGCGACAGCTAAGAACGGTATAATCATATCACTCATATGAGTATCCAACGCTGCATTAGTTGATAAATCATCAATGAGCTTTAGCGCTGCCTCTTCACCAACCTTTTCAGCAGGCTTCCCTTTAGCGCCTAAAGCATCAGCACCTAAAATGCTGTTCTCTGTTTTTGCCCAGAGAACTATTCCGCTTCCCGGTCCTAAATGTGGATCCTTGTTTCTCTCATAATATTCTGTTTCTATCTTAACGTTTCTATAGCCATATCTTTCAAGAACCGATGTAGCCGCTTTAGCCTGTCTTATGGCAACATGTGGGGGTAGTTTTACAGCATGCGATATCCCGTATATCGTAAGAACATTACCTCTACTTAGCTTTCTAAGAGACCTTAGTTTTTTAACAGGTTCAACAAATACGTGGACGATACCTCCTCCTCTCGGATAATGACCTCTTCTTTCAACTCTAATACTTACTTTAGCGCCCATTTCGTTTAATAGCGGAACTAATACGTTTCTCACGTAATCTATAGGAGGGCTCCAAGGAACATCAGTACCTCCCCTAATAGTTAACGAGACTGAAGTTGAAGCATAAAGCATTACCGGCAAGGCAGCTTGAAGAACGAGAGAAACACTTCCAGCAGTACCTATATCGAAACTAAAATGACCTCCCCTTCTGATCTTAGGAATGAACTCTATGGTCATAGAACCTAACTCTAAACCTTTAACATCAGCATTAGTTAAAGTAGCTAAAACCTTAATTGCTGTCATATGTTGTCTTTTAAGACCTGGAGGCTTTCTCTTAGCTCTTATGTTAATTACTTTAACAGGTTTAAGTAATAGAGACGATAAGGCAATACTTGTCCTAAGAATTTGTCCTCCTCCTTCACCAAAGCTCCCATCAATAACTATCATTCACTCTCTACCTCTTCATCACTCTTAGCGATTTCCCTTATTCTTGAAACACCATCGATTTCATTAATTATCTTCACTACAGATTTCGGAAGAAGCTCCTCCCAGGAACCACCTTTAAGCATAAGCTCTCTTATTTTCTTGCCACTAAACCTTCTCCTATCATATAGGGGGATCGGTTTAACTTTATATCCGGCTTCTTTAAAGAGCCTCATAACGAGCGGATTATTCGAATATGCAATGTTAAACGGGGGTACGAGCATGGATACGTATCTAACCCAAACATGGTTCATTGCAATGTCAGGTATGGGAACGATGTAAACCTTATACGAATCTACACCAGCTTCTGCAAGCGCACTTTTAATCATCAACATCCTCTCCCCAGCGGTAAACGGATTCTCTAGGGTATGGCTTTCTTGAGCACTACCTATACCTATTATTAACTCATCAACTTCATTCAATACTTCCTTTACAGCATACAAGTGGCCTTTATGGAACGGCTGAAATCTCCCAATATATATGCCCCTAATTGTCATTTTTCACACCTTACTTACGACTATTTTAGAGCCTAATTTTAACCTATACTTGTCTTTCGCAGACCCCTTATTAACAACCAACTCTAAAAGTCCAAAACTATCCTTAATTAAGGCTGCTTCACCCTCGCCAACGTAGCCGAAAGATTCAACATATTTCAAACTAAGCTTTAACTTATCATTTATAATAATCTTTACCTGATCCCCTACGTCTAACCATTCAACCATGTCAGCTTCAATATTTGTTATAGCATTGCCAAACTTATCAAAATGGATTAGTGAACCAATAACTTCGTGAGACATGTACTTAGGCTTAAGAACTTTTATCCTCTTAATACTGTTAGCACTAAGTTTCCTACCGAAAAAACTCAACGGAACACCTAATGTAATATATGCCGCTATTGGAGCAAAAACATCTCTTCCATGAAATGTTTTAGAAACAGGTTTAAGCATGAAGTTCTCATTCATTATTTCATAAGCTTCACATAATCCCTCTTGATCTATAACTAAAGTTAAAACACCATTATCAGGAGCTACGTATACTTTATCAGCACATGTTTTAGCAATTAAAGCTCTACGTGAAGTACCAACACCAGGATCTATAACAACAACGAAAACTGCTCCTTTAGGAAAGAACTTTGATGCACCAGCAAGAACAAAAGATGCTTGAAAAATGCTAAAACTTTCAACATCGTGCGAAATATCGATAATATCCACGTTAGGGTTAATACTTTTAATAACAGCTTTCATCGCTGAAACATAGGGATCCTTCATTCCAAAATCCGTGAGTAAAGCAATAATTTGCTTCCCCATTTTAATCATCCCAACTTCTTAAAATACACTACTCACCTTAATATTTAATTAGAAGAAACACTTTATTATGTTGCTAATGCTTCCATAATAGGAGAAAGGTAGCGTGAAAAGTACATGTTAAAGTATGTAAAGGCCTTAATTCTAGGAGACTTTCATGGATCACTAAAATATCTAAACCATATACGTACGGTTCTAAATAGCTATGAGTACGTATTCGTTTTAGGCGATATAACATTCGATAGAAACCATAGATTTTTCATAAGAATAATCGATGAACTTTTTCATTCCATTAACAATACGGTATTCATCGTTAGAGGCGAAAATGATCCGGAAGTGTTTTTAGATAAAATAAAGGAGGGGATTATTTTTGAAAAAACCTATATTAACAATGACCTCGGCGTAATTATAATACCGCCATTAATAAGCTATGATTTAAAGTTACCTCTAGAAACGGAAATAGCTAAGCTAGAACACAATATATGTAACATTTGCAATAAGGTTAAAACATCAATACTGGTAACTCACATACCGCCTCACGGTTTAAAAGTAGATTATGATCCTGTGAGAGGGCATATGGGAAGTTATGCTTTAAGAAGGATCATAGAGAACTGTAAACCAACACTTACACTATGTGCGCATGTTCATGAAGGAAGAAACATTGTGAAACATGGTAAAACAGTAATAGTGAATCCTGGTCCATTACGTAGAGGATTTTACGGTGAACTTTATATGAAGGTATTGGATGGCGGGTTAAAAATATCCTTAGTGGTTCTTAGTAGATTTTAAATTATAAATTCAAAACCATTTCTAAATACGTTTTCTCGATAAATTCCCCCTTAATATTTAACATTTCCAAAACTCTCTCAAGATATGCCTTTTCAGGAAATTCTATTTCAATAAAGCATCCGAGTTTTTCAACTTTGTCTAAAGCTATCTTTGCCTCTCCTACCTGAAATTCTGCTCTCTCCTTAACGACCTTAGCTACCTCTTTAAACCCTAATTTCTTAAGAAGCCGAATTAGGTTCTCAACATCGCTTCTTAAAACCTTTATAGTTACTTCTTCACGAACTTTAATTCTCTCATCAGAACGGATTCGTGGACCCTTATAAGTTAGCTCACATAAATCTTTTCCATTAAACACCCTAATTCTTAGTGCTTCATCTGTTTTCGAAAAATCCCTACACGGATGATTAAGATAGATATCAACTTCCCTATATTTTCCGAGAACCCTAGCATCCATGTTCTTCAAAACGTTCATTATGCGAATCGTTTCCTCGCAACAAACTTTTATTTTAACTTCTCTCTCTATCATTTTCAGTACCAACCTCAGAGGGCTAAGTTTGTGACAGAATATTTCCAAATACCATTTAAAACGTTTAAGATAAGCCTAGATTACGCTAAGCCTTCTCAGAAAGCCCTGTTATCGGCTAAAAAGTATGGTTTTCTACCTTACATGGTTGAAAGATATATTAAAATGTTTGACAGTCTAGAGGAAGTAGAAGCTCTTCTTAAAATGACCGGACGAGGCTTACCGAAGTCCATTAGATGTAATACCTTAAAAATAAATTGTGATAAACTTAAGGAAAGATTGGAAAGTAAGAACGTAGAATTAAGGGAAATCTACTGGTTTAAGAAGGGATTTTATGTATTAAAGGGCTCGGAAAAAGTAGGTTATTTACATGAACACTTATTCGGATACTATTTCATCCAAGACGCTTCTTCAATGATACCGCCTCTAGAACTAAACCCATCACCAACAGACATAGTTTTAGATATGTGTGCTGCTCCTGGAGGAAAAACAACCCATCTCGCTGAGCTCATGAGGAACGAAGGTGTAATAGTTGCTATTGAGCTAAATAGGGAGAGAATGAAAACACTTAGGTCAAATATTTCGAGAATGGGTGTAAGCAATACTATACTTATAAGAACAGATGCGAGGAAAATTAGTGTGCTAAAGGAGAAGTTTTCAAAAATACTCCTAGATGCTCCATGCACAGGGGAAGGACTTTTACCCATAGATCCCACTAGGAAAATGAAAACTAAACTTGAGGATCTTTATCGAATGGCTTTACGACAAATAGAACTCATTAAGGCAGCGATTGAGGCTCTAGCTCCCGGAGGAGAACTCGTTTACTCAACTTGTTCAATAGCTCCTGAGGAAAACGAGTTTGTAATTAACGAAGCACTCAACATGTTCGACAATATTAAATTGGGGAAACTAAGCGTTATACCGAATTTCGGTGATAAAGGATTTACAGAGGTTTTCGGAATTAGGTTAAATAGTGATATTTCGAAATGCTATAGAGTTTTCCCACATAAGCATGAAATGGCGGGTTTCTTCATATGCAAAATAGTTAAAACCTAAGGGGTGATAGCAATGACGAAGTACCCCATATTTGTTAAAGCCTCAGAACCTATAGTGAAAAACGTTGTTACAACATTATCTCAAATGTTTGGGAATGAGACTGTGGAACGCGTTTTTTCCGGAAAAACAATATACATAACACGTGGTGTAGAAAGAAATGAGCTCTTTCTAGTATCAGCAAATATGGAATCCTTTGTATCTAAATACATTAAAGGAATAATGAAGAAAGAACCTTACTCTCTAGGTTTATTTTTAGGCCAGATAGTAAAGGGAAAATACGAAATAAGCATGGACATCGCGGAAAAACTCTTTATAGAGGCTAAAAGAAACGCTATAATGGTTAATGACCATGCATCAGCTCTTTTCCTCTATGGAAGAGACATTATGGCTAAATCTATTTTAAAGACATATCCGCCTCTCTCTAAGGTAGTTGTCGTAGTAAATAAGTTCGAAGATTTCCTAGGACTATGTAAGCTCACAGTTAAACCTAAAGAACTCCTTTCCGAGACATTGAAGGGTGATGAAATAGTGTGTTTAAACATTATCGATAAAGGATGGTTCCTTAGGAAAGGACGCTAAACTTTAAAAACCTACAAATCTAAATCCCCATAGCACATATTGTACGGTTCTAGGTGAACACGGCAATGCCTTTTAATGAAGGAGACTTTATACTAATAGACTACGTAGCTAAAGTTAAAGAAACAGGAGAGCTTATAGACGCTTCGAAAGCCGAAGTTGCCAAGGAACATAAGAAATTTAGTGAGGAAAAAATTTACGAACCACTTTTAGTTATCATAGGTGAACATAGGGTTATAGAAGGATTAGAAGAAGAACTCAAGAAAATGAATGTAGGAGAAGAAAAAACACTTGAAATATCTCCAGAAAAAGCCTACGGTAAAAGAGATCCTTCAAAAGTGAAACTATTACCGCTAAGAGAATTCACCAAGAAAGGTATTATGCCTAAGGTAGGAGAAATTGTAGAAATAAACGGTATGCTAGCAACCATAAGGAACATAACTGGCGGTAGAGTAATAGTTGACTTCAATCACCCGCTTGCAGGCAAAACTCTTATTTACGAAGTTAAGATTTTAAGGAAAATAGATGATCCACTAGAGAAAATAAAGTATCTACTTCATAGGAGAATAAAACCTGTAGCTCCTGAAAAATTCAACATCAAAATAGTTAATGGCACATTGAGAATCGAGATGCCAAGAGAAACATACTTTATTGAAGACATTCAGTACATTAAGCAAGCAGTTGTTAAGGAAATAGAGAAATATGTGCCATTAGCTCCAACGGTAGAGTTTGTAGAAACATATCAGATAAAATTACCGGAGGTTAAAGCTGAAACCAAGAAGGAAAATAAGTCAGAAGCCTCTAACCCGTCTGAGTAAAACTTTTGTAAGGGAGTAACCGCGAGAGCATTTAAGTTTTTCAAGAACCCTAATTACCTTATATTTATCATCAGACTTAACCCCTAAAGGTTTGCATAGTTTAAAATAAGGACAGGAGTACTCATTACAATTAACTGGACTATAAGATATTATTGCTCCCTCAATAGCTATAGATGTTTTAACCAACACTTCAACATCTGCTTCCCTAACTTCAACAACAACAATTTCTGAACCATAAACTTTACACTTATGTTTCTTATTTCTAACATTAACTATTTCATAAACCCTTCCAGCCTCTAGATTCTTTACGCAAACATTATAAAGTGGACAATCCTTACATTCTTCACTTACCTTTCCCTCAAAAACGAATTTATAACCTTTCTTAGCGAAAGCCTTAGGTACCAACGTTATTATAATATTCTCCGACATTTCCATCATCTCCTTATGTAACTAGACATTTTACAATTTAGGATTATTTTATATGCTATATGTTTGCTACTAACTAAGTTTTTACTCTATTACCCCAGTTTTTCTAGCTAAATTTTCCGCCGCTTCCCATGTCAACCCTGTTTCGCCAAGTATTGTGTATCTTTCAGGCCTAATCTTGTGCGCTATAGTTAACGCTTTGATTATGTAGTGATCATCAATTCCGAGCTCTTTAGCTGTTGTTGGTGCACCTACCTTCCTTAGCGCCTTCTTTATTTTCCTCCAGTTCTTCCCATGGAGATACGCCATCATTATTGTTCCTACCCCACATTGTTCGCCATGTAGGGCAGGTTTCGGAGCTATTAAATCTAAAGCATGGCTAAATAAATGTTCAGAACCGCTAGCTGGTCTTGAAGATCCCGCTATGTGCATGGCTATACTGCTACTTATGAGACCTTCCAAAACTATCCTAACAGATTCCTCATTACCTCTCCTAATAACCGAAGCATAAGATACAGCATGTTTAGCTGAAAGCAACGCTAACGAAGCAGCATAGCTACCGTAATATTCATTCTTAAGCTTATGGGCTAAACGCCAATCTAATACAGCAGTAAACTTAGCTACTAAATCACCTACACCTGAAGCTAAAAGCCTATATGGAGCCTTAGCTACAATTTCAGTATCAGCAATTATTGCAACGGGACCCTCAACCTTTATTGAAGTTGGTTTTTCCAATCCTTTTACTGAAGCGAAAGGAGAAGCTATACCATCATGTGATGCTGCTGTAGGAACGCTCATAAATGCTGTTGAAGTTTTAGTTGCAATGTATTTAGCAGTATCTATGGACTTTCCTCCTCCAAAACCTATTATTAAATCATATTTTTCCTTCGAAATACTTTCTAAAAGCTCCGTGAGAAAGTCTATATGTGTTCCTTTAGTTGTTACAT
>Ga0190363_1001812_pt1 | contig 12559 bp, 18 predicted proteins | sample 48721867_MG_FD_161272 | JGI IMG/M metagenome (GOLD analysis project Ga0190363, IMG submission 161272) | Hydrothermal vent microbial mat bacterial communities from Southern Trench, Guaymas Basin, Mexico - 4872-18-6-7_MG | ecosystem: Environmental > Aquatic > Marine > Hydrothermal vents >...
TAATGGAGTGTAATAATAAATTCAAGTCTATGATAAGCATCTCTAAATAGACGTTTATCCTCATCTAGAGCAATTGCTTCATAATAATCTTTAACATACCTAGCTCTATGCATAGTAAATTCACCTCATTATTATTATTAATAATAAACTATTCTAACTAAGCTTAAAATCTATGTAGATGCTTATGTAAAAGTCGTTAAATTAGCTATAAAATAACCAACATTAGGATTACAGCAGTAGATTGAAATCCTGGATTTTAAAATGTATTTAGCATTCATTTACATGTAGATGGCTTCAGAATTTATTGAATCTAACTTTAGATTGACTAGTTTAGCCATGGACTTAAAACCCTATATTCTTGATTTATCTCTTTCAATTTTTCTACAAGTTCTCTATCAATAGTTAATAGTTTTACGCCGTACTTCTCTGCTAATGATAGGAATAGTACGTCATAAACTGTTACTTTAAGTTTTATTGATAGTTTAATGGCTTCCTGAATGTAGTCTAGGTCTCTATGAGTTATGCATATGTTTCTCATGAATTCATGAAGTAATTTGAGATTCTTTAGGACAATGTTGCTTGGCTGTTTAAACATCACTATTCTCTTCCAAGCGGCATTACTTGTTTCTAGGAAGGCTAGCTCGGGTATGTGGATTTCACTATATTTTTTAACCTCATTTTCACACCAGTCACTATAGTCCTCTGGGAAGAATAATGCGAAGAGAGCTGAGCTATCAGCAACAATACTTTTAATGCTCACGTTCCCTATCCTCACGAATCAACTTATCAACTGGTACTTGTAACTTTGATAATTGCCTACGTGCATTACGGGCGGCCTTAAGATAGGCTTCCATTAAAACTTCCCTCACCCTCCTAGCAATAAATTGTCTAACCTCCTCGCTCCAATCAACATTTTCACACTTATCCATTAATTCCTTAAGTCTTTTTGAAACTCTAATGCTAATAACAGTACTCATAATACATTACCTGCAAACAATAATTGTATACTTTAAATATAAACATTTCCGACATCAGATTAATTGATTTACATATTTAATTCTTCTCATCTCCACCCTAGGCTATGGCTAGAATTTCTGCTCAGCTTTGTGAAGGCCTATTGTATTTAGCAGGCTTCTAGAAGCTTTTATCCTTTGGTTAATCACTTTAAGAACGCCTTTTAAGAGAAGATCTTCTAGGATTATGGCATCTGCAACATCCTTCTGCTTCCCTTAATCTACACGAGAAGTGCGGGAGTGAAATCTTATATTTTAATCTACCTTTTCATAAAAAAGGAAGAAAAAAGTTTATGGTGGTTTCCATCTTTTACATTGAGAGTGCGGTCTGGTTGGATCGATTGCTGATTGTGGAAATAGGCAGATTTCCTTTTTAACGTCAACTTCTGTTGGCGGTGTAGTTGCGGTGCAATAATATTTTCCATCTTCCTTTTTAAGCCAAGGACATGGAATTTTTTATCCCTTGCGACTGTTCGTTCTAGTAGATTTAAATATAACTACTAAATACTTTCAATTCTTTAGATTACTTTACAAACATCATAAAATTCATTGTCAATTTATAAATATAACTTTTAAAAAATTCATTAAACTTTAAAAACAGTTAAAGAAATGAACAAATTTATTTGCTTGTTTGTATAACTTTATCAAATCTCAACGTCAATAGGGTAGTCACATTATAGAATGCCTTGAAACCATTACACTTAATTGAAATTTAATAGTGCATTTTAGGTTAGGTTTTTATTTGGTGACTGTTGAGGTTGAAATACAATTGATAGTATTGTAGGGATTGAAGTGTATGAGGAGTTCGTATTACTCCCTACTGTAGGGATATTAAAAGGTAACTCTACTGTTTACTTGTACTTTCCTTTTCTTCTCTCTTTCCTCTTACAACAACAGCACATACATCTCACCATTAAGTATTATTAATTAACCAATTTATATTGACCTACGCCCAACCATTATACAACATGTAAATTTAAGCTCCTTAAAATTAAGCATTACTAGATTTATGGAGGAATAGAAGTTTCTTACATAGAGGATATATTTTCTCTGCAAAAAATACTGCCTCTTCAGCTTCCTCCCTACTTATAACTTCTTCTGGTGTTAGAAGATCTTCTTCTCCACCATAGAAGGCCAATTCTCTTTTAGCTACTAGTACTGTTGAGGCATCAGCCATGAGATCTATCTCTCTTTTAAACCATTCTGGAAATCTACTTCTAACCTCTATTAAAACATCTGATACATCATGAACCTTTGGATATTCAACTCCTACAAGTCTCAATGCTGCCTTTAAAGATAACTCTACACACTCCTGACTTAATCTTAAGGCATATGGATAGTTTCCTTCTTCTAAGGCTTCTCTTGCATCTTTAAGCCTACTTGAAGCTTGCTTTAAATATGAACTTGCAAGTTTAATTAGTCTACTCAAGCGGAAGCACCTCTAATGGCTCATACTGGTCCTTCAAAATCCAATACCAACCCCCTTTCATCATCACCCTCTTTGCTCCAAACTTCATTAACTTAGATTTAAATTCTAGAGCCAATTTCTCGAAAAAGCCATCCTTATCATATACTATTTTTCCATCCCAGATAACATCAAGTAGAATTATTGGAAATCTTTTAGCTTCAATACATTTTAAGGGATAAAAGCTTAGGAAAGTGTTGTAGCCATATCTTCTCAAAAGGCTTAATTCCCCACTCAACCTTGGCTTAACTCTTCTAACCAGAAATTCAACTCTCCTCCCCAAACTACCCTCAAAATCATCTGAAATTACAAGTAAGTCTAAGTCACTATTCTTGGACGCATCTCCTCTAGCTACAGATCCAAATAATACTAGTGAAGCTAAATTTACAGCCTCACTTAAAGCCCCATAACACGCATATATTAATGGAACATATCTCTCCTGTCTAACTTCAATCTTCCTAACCTTCCCCGATGCAAGCAAAAGAAAGTTTTCAGGTGAAATTAACCTATAAATCCTCGGTCTACCCCTATCAAATAGAGTTAAAATACCCTTTGTGTGAAGCTTACTTAAAATAACCTTCACCCTATTTTCATTTAAACTTAAAACCGACATTGCATCCCTAAATTTAAACGGACTGCAACCAAATTCAACATATAATTTAGCATACGCTTCTCCAAGCCATCTTGGAATCCACATTAAGTAAACTATTTGTTAACCTATATAAATAGTTAATCTAAATTTCAAATACCCACGTAGATACACATCTCACTACTTCAATTGAGCTAACATTCGAGGACATGATAATTCAAAGCCATCATTTAATTCTTTAAGAGTAAAGCTTTAAACTTGACAATTAAGAACAAATTGATAATAGATCATTTATGGGTTAAGCATTTTGAATCGTAATGTAGGTGAAAGTATTTAGTAATGTTATTGTAATTCTGGTGAATCTACAAGATTCACTACAGCAACTTTAACTACACTTCCATCCTTAAGCTCATAAATCCCAATCCAAGGCAACAGAGGTAAAATAATCTGCATTACTATTGTAGATAAATTTTTACCGCACTAACACACCTACTTCTCAGCAATGTAAATTGCGAACCTACTCAAATCACCGGTCTCCAATTGTAAACTCAGGTAAGAGTACTCAACATTTCACTCGAATCCCAATTAAATAAGTTTAAAATTGTACTAGAAATAGAACATAATTTAAATGCTAGAAACGGTATATGCGAATAACTCCCTTCACCACTATTGGTACTCCTGTTCCTTGTGATTTAGGATTAATTATATTGATGGTAAGTCTATGATAGCCAAATCCAAGATATCTCTCAAATTTTACATGGTAGGTTGATGTTTCATTAAGGACTGTTTCTCCATCAATTATTATTTCAACATGCATAGGATCAAGTGATGATGAAATATTGACGTATACGCGTGAATAATGACTCCAAAGACAATAAGTTTTTCCTTTTCCATCTGGCAATTGTATATCAACATCACTAACGTAAACAAGTGGATATAGGAAGATGAATCCTCCAAATATACCTATACTCAACATGATGCTGAGAGCTAAGTAAAGAGGTATTCTCTCAATTCTAACATTGAAAACTAAACATAGAAATAAAGCTATCAATACAGATGCCAAGAAGATAAACGCTACAATGATACCTCCCATAGCCAAGGCTGCAACCAGCCTATTTAAATTAAGTTAGCTATCCAGCAAACAACATACTCCATGAACATATTTTCATATTTCCTTATTTTTATTTTTATACTGTGAAAGTTTGAAGTTTTGTGTGGATGGAAAGATCTTATCGAATTGTTATGAAGTTGATTATTTCAATTTAGATGATTCTAATTAGCATTTGTAATCTGAAGCATAGAAGTGAAGGAATAAAATTCAAAGTATTACATCATGGTAAACCTCATTAAGGTCTACCTTAATGTAGTATTTAGGTGGTTTAATGAGCTATGTTACTGTTTCTGCTAAGATCCCTCGTAAGTTAAGGCAATTGCTTGATAAGTATGGTATTAAGCCTAGCCAAATCATTAGGAAGGCTTTAGAGGAGGAGGTTAAAAGGCGAATGCTCAAAGAGATTGAGGAAAAAGCTAAGGAGTTAAGCAGGAAGGTCAGTCATATATCTGACGAGGAAATTGTCAGGATTATACGTGAAGATAGGGAGAGGAAGTAACTTTGTATCTTTTTGATGCTACTTCAATTGTAAATTTAATTAAGAAAGGGATAGTTAAGCCGTTTTCTAATGGAGTAACAATTGACTTAGTCCTCTATGAATCTCTTAATGCCATATGGAAGGAGTATCAATTATTGAAGAGACTTGATGGGAATACTGCACTATTATTCTTAGATATTATAAGTAGCGTATTCAATGTGATTAAGTTAATGTCTATAAAGGGCGTAGAAAGAAGGATCTTTAATTTAGCTTCTAAAGAGAATTTGACTCTATTCGCAGCATATCTATATGTCGCCGTGAAAAATAAATTTACACTTGTAACTGACGATCAGAAACTTAGAAGTAAAGCATCCAAATACATAAAAGTAATTTCTAGTAGTGAACTAATCTCCAAATATGAATCATGAAATAAACTCACTCCACTTTTGTCAGCAGCATAATTAAAATTTACAATTACTCTGAAAACATAGAACCCTATTCTTGCAAATAAAGATAAGATTAAAATATTAATTTCATATTTAATACTTCTACTTGTTTGTCTATGAATTTTTATACATTCTCTCTATATTTTTATTTTTCAGTTTTATTAAAAAATATTTAAATAAAAATTTATATATTTCTCTGACGAAGTAGATTTATGGGTGGTTATTTTTGAGGATTAGAAATATCATTCTATTATCAATGTCTTTAATTTTAATTTTATCATGCATAGGTTTTCAATGGGTTTATGCAAGTGATTATCCAAGGCTAGTTACAGATGATGAAATCAAAAAGTACTATGGAAAAATTGTTGATCAAAGTACATTAAGAAAAATTTTAGAACTCTTAGAAAAAAGTATCCAGGCCATGGATTTGGTTTCTTAACCAAGATAGTTGAAGCAGATATGGAAATAATAAGGGATCCTAGGACAGGGCATTATCCCACTGTTATAATACATGATGTTAAAGAAATACTTATAGCAATATACGATCGTGGCCCTCTTCCCGATTATGATAATAGTGTTAATAGTGTTGAGCCATTGTGGCAGTATCATTATGAAGTAACATTGCCTCCGGGCTATGCTTATTGTGATATAAAGTTTTATATTGAAGGTACTGCTGTCTTTGAGAGCGTTACATATTGGAATGTTTTGAGTGGATCAGATGGTACTCCTCGTATTGGTGTGGGATTATGGAATTGGGATGATCCATTAATTCGGTATGCATATCACCTTTATTCTGAGACGCCGGCTTGGGATACAAGTTATACTTGGTCGTATCCAGCTCGCTATTCGCATTCAGTATGGAATCCTACAGCGAACTACGAGATACACTATAATGTATATTATGAGTGGTATTATGAATAAAATTTCAATTTTATTTTTTAAATATAATTTCCATATAAATAATGTCGCTAAGATTCTTAAACGCAAAAGAGAGATATAGGTGAGCTTATGTATTTTAGAGAGATTCGATTATTTGTTTTGGTTCCATTCTGGGTATTTTTAGGTTGTCGAAGTGTTTGTCGAAGGATATTATTGCTTTAGCTTTTATTGGGCTACTGAGTATTGGATTGCATCGTCAATGTCGAGGTTATTTTTCGACTTATGTTAATGGCTTTCACTTCGTCTACTAGGGATGTAGTGTATATGTATAGTCCCTTGTAGGCTGTTAGACTTAAAAGAAATTTTCTAATAAATCTAATTTTCCAAAATTATCTAGCAATACTATTATAGAGGGTATGGTGAAATCTGTTACAATTCCTTTTAATTTTCCATCTCTAAGCATTCTTAAAAGAAGGTTTGCATTCCTCCTTTCTCTTCCTCGAAAGCATTACTTCAAGGAAAATACTGGTGACAACTAGATACAATTTTTAACAACCCTTAAAAGCCAAATATCCTTAACTTTATGTTGAAGTTCGACTGAATCAATTTTAACGTCTGAGAGAATTCCATCTATGACTTCAACTGGATATCCTTCAAACTCTAAATCTTCACCTTCAACCATGGAAATCCAATTTAAAATGGCTTCCTCAGCAGCTCTACTAATAGAATCCTTCATATATCCAAATCTCTTCATAGCTAACTCCCTAAATCTACGCTCTAGCCCCTCATCGACTCTAGCTCTTAACATTTAAATCACCTGAGGACATATTACCATGGAATAATAAATGCTTTTATGATATAAATGTACAAATTGCTCTACATGAAATAGGACCAAGTCGTAGCTCCCCCGTTTAAAGTCGCTTTTTGCACTTTCTAGGAAGGCAAGTGCTCTTCTCTTCAAGAAATCTTGGTGGCAATTAACCATCAATCTCTTCAATTAGATTATACTCTTTTTAAAGTTTGATATATTTATAGTAGAAGTTTGATTATCTTGAGGATACTTAAATTGTAATTAAAATTACATCTTATAATTTTATTTTGAATTTTCATACAAATGTTTTAGGTCGAAGTACATTCTTAATGTTTGATTTACAATTTCTATTCTGAAGCCTTCATTTTTTGAGTGAATTAGTTTTCCACATGTGAAGACGTAGTATTTGAAAGGTAATGGTGCTTCATTTAGTATATGTATGTCTATGGGTATGTTTAGTTTGATTTGAAGTTTAGTGGATATGTTAACGGTGTATTGGAAAGCTTTTTTAGGATTCTTAAGCCATATTGCCAAGTCTATATCTCTAAATTCCCGTTCTTCTATGAAGCTTCCATAAAGATATGCAAAGATTATTTCATCATCATTCAATAAAATTTCCTCTAGCTTTGCTATTAGCTCAGCTTTTTCATTCCCCTTAAACTCATAAAACTTAAATTCATGCTTCATGATATCTCCCTACTTCGAGAAACTTTCTAATATAATTTATAAAGTCATTGAAATCACTCAATCCTTTCTTAACTGACTTATACACTCTCCAGTCATCTATCTCCCAGTATCTATGCACTAGTAGGTTTCTAAGTCTAGTTACTGATGCCAGTTTTTCAGCTAATTCTGATGGAATAACACCCTTCTTGCCTAGTCTAGTGAAACATTGTGGATACCCTTCAGCTCTCTCATTGAAAGCTTTTAATAGAATGTGCATACATATGCTTGCTGATGCTTCAATGGCTTGTATTATTAAATATCTTACTGACAGTCTTTCATAAATTGTTAATTTGTCAAAATTTTTCTCCGTTATTTTGTTGAGTAAATCGATAGATTCATTAATTTCTCTAATTTTAGCTTCAATTAATTCAATATTCATTGCATTCTCATTTGATTAACATTAATAACTTCCTATATAATATTTTGTGGGGAACGTCATGTACACACCTTCCTCAAAGCTTTAGAATTTATGGTGTTCTATTCATTTGAATACATGTTCAAAGATATAGTATTAAGTTTAGGATATAATATACCGTTATTAGTGAATTGTCATGAGTAAGTTAAAGTGGACTTCACTTCTTTTGTCAGTTATATTTGCTATTGCCTTAACTTATGCTACTTTAAGCTTGACTTTTTTTGTTAACGGGGTATTAATTAATTATTTTCCCGATTTGGGTTTTCAATTTGAGCGTATTAGGGAGTTTATGAGTTTTGTGAGGCCGATAGGCTATGTTTGCTTTTGCATTGTTATTACTCTAATTTTATTGGGCTTTTTAGTTGATAGAATTGGTTTATCATTTTTAGGTTCCTTAACCTTGTTTCTTCCTGTTTTTGGATACTTTGCATTTTCAATGTTCTTTTTGGCCGGATTGGGTATATTGAGAGTTCTTTGGATACCATTACTAGATTATGATCCTAGATTGTTAAAGTTAGGGGATGTAGCTTACTTGCCATATATGATTGTGGTTTATTTATTCGCACTTATTGGAGTTGATGTTAGAATACCATTTTCATGCATGATGATGGGGCTTGGATACCTTATATTAATTTTAGGTTTCACTGCTTGGTTATACGGTAAATTTAATGGTTTAAATTTAATTGATTTTTGGATTTACAAGTATTCAAGGCATCCTCAATATTTAGGCTTCATAATTTGGAGTTATGGTTTAATGTTGCTAGGCACTCTTAATCCATTTCCTAGGGGAGGCTATAATCCGGGGCCAAGTCTACCTTGGATAATCTCGACCTTGACAATAATTGCTATAGCTTTAAGGGAGGAGGCTTCAATGATAAATAAGCTTGGAGAGGATTACCTTAAATATCGGAGTAAAACTCCATTCTTAATTCCTCTTCCAAAAGCAGTTTCAAACATAATAAGTTGGCCGGTTAAACTAGTCATTAAGAAAAGCTATCCGGAAAATCTTAAGGAGATAGCCTTTACATTCATAATTTACCTCATCATATTGATTTTAAGCTCACTTCCATTTCTACTATTAAATTGGCCTCCAGGTTATGGTTGGGCTTCATGGCCATCTATATGATAGCATACTAGCTACTTTAAACTCTTATAAGCATACTACTTGTTTTAGTTTTAACTCTCAGTTTTTTAGCTGTTTTTATAAGTTTAGAGTCATCTGTTATTAAGGTTAATTTTCGATTTTGAGCTATTGTTACGTAAGCTGCATCGTAAAAGGTTATTTTTTGTTGTAATGATATCTTCAACACCTTGAGGAGGAGATCCTCATCAGATAAGCTTTTTACTCTTAATATTTTCCTTAAATTTCCTATGAAACTTATTGTTTTGACAGCTTCCTCTAGACTTATTCTCTTAAGAAGCATGGCTTCCTTCCATAGGGCATTACCTATTTCATAGATAGTAAGGTCTAGAATGTAGTTTTCCTTTACAATTTCAATGGCATTAGAGCCCGCTCTTCTAATTAGATTGAGAAGAGCGCTTGCATCAAAAATATAGCTCATCTAGTTTCCCTCGTTTCCCTGATTATTTTAACCAACTCTTCCTCTGGAATTTTCTCAAGTACCTTTTTTATTTCCATGGCCATTTTCTTTAGTCTTTCTATTTCTCTTTTTTTAACCTCCTCCTCTAATGCTCTTCGTATTAGTTGATTTACATTTATTCCAAACTCAACAATTTTCCTTTTAAGCTCTATGGGGATTTTAGCGGATACAGTGACATGTCTACTCATAATTACCAATAATTATTACCATATTGGTAGTATATTATTTTTACTACCATATTGGTAGTCATGGAAAATGAGTGAAGGCTAGTTATTCAAGAAATCTAAATCTCCAATTTTTAAGTTGTTTATAGTTGTCATCAGAATTAGAACTTCATCATCAACTCCAATATCCAAATCTTGAGCCTGAAGTCTCTGCCGGGAGATTTACCAATTTTAGTGATTTTCAGTATCCTTCAAGGATAATAACATCTACTAAAAGTTAGAAAAATAATATGATGTAATTTAGAGAATATAAGGTTAAATTAATGATGAGAAGTTGTATAAATTTAGACAATTATATGTGAAGGTGTTGATAATGGGGATAGTTGTTAGGAAGGCGTCTTTAGATGACGTTAAAGGTATTGTTGACGTAAATTGTTCTGGTGTTGTTAAATGGTATAAGGAAGTTGATGGGAAACGTGTGGAGGCTAGTTATGAGGAATTGAGCGTTGAAGAGCGTTGGTCTCACGGTGGTCCATGGATGAGTATTGAAACATGCTCAATACACTTGAACTACTTGTTAATTAATAATCAATATCCATTGGTTGCTGAAATTGATGGTAGAATTGTTGGAGAGCTAGAACTTTACATAGGAGAAGAGATGGGAGTTCTTGGAAAATCTGCCTTCATAGACATTCTGTGGGTTCATAGGAATTATAGGGGGAGAGGAGTAGGTAGGGCACTAATAAATAAGGCTCTTCAAATAGCCATTGGAAACAACTGTGATACATTAAGTGTATGGCCTGAAGAAAAAGCAATACCATTCTATAAGAAGGTTGGATTAGATAAAATAGCATTCAAAATAGTTCACGTAGTAATAGATCTTTCAAGTCATATAATTCCCATAGGAGATCATCAATTCATATTTGAACTCCCAGAGGGCTATGATAAGGTGAAGAAAATGTATCTTATAAGTCCAAGAATAGAGTCAGCATATACGGTGTGGATTAAGAACCAATGGCTATATGCTGTGGAAGAAGCTAGAATGAAAATTGAAGAAGGACAAATATTAGATCTTGAAGCAGTATATGTTATTGAAAATTTATGGCGGAAGAGAAGAGAGGCCAGATTAATCCTATGGACACTTAATCTAGAGAAAATCAATAAAATTTTGAAGGCGATCTTTTATAGGGCAAAGCAGCTAGGCTTCAATAAAATACAAATGTACATAGAAGATGAAGTTTATAGGGAAAGCATTATAAATGAAGTTAATCATGAGATTAAAGGTAAACATGTAGTTTTAGCAAAAACTCTATAATATCTACATGAAATGCAATGGAATTTAGACATTAAAATTATAAGGATTAAGGGTTTTCTAATCTCAGTGTAAAATATGATAAAAAATTCCATATTTTATTGATTTAGATAAGGCTCCAAGATTCACTCAAATGGAGGGTTTAGAAACTATTGTTTTAACTGGACTTCATGGTGAAAGGATGATGATGGTTCTTAACATTACTCTGCCAGGCCACAGTGTACCGCTTCACTCTCATCCCCATGAGCAAGTCGGCATGGTTTATGGTGGGAAAGCAATTTTGAGGCTAGGTGATAAAGAGCGGATAGTTAAGAAAGGTGATTTCTACTGTGTTCCAGCCAATGTCCCTCATAGTGATATTGCATTAGGAGATGAACCATTCATAATGCTTGACATATTTTATCCAATAAGAGAAGACTTTATTGAGAGGGTGGAGAAACTTAAAGAAAAATAAATAAGTAATTAAGTACTCACTCCTTCAATAATTCAAAAGGTTATCAATAATTAAAATTTAATTCAACACCTATAGGGCAGTGATCAGATCCCTTAACTTCTGATAGGATGAAGGCATCCTTCAATTTATCCTCCAAACCTCTTGAAATGAAAATGTGATCAATTCTCCACCCAATATTTCTCTTCCTAGCATCATAAGCACGAGGCCACCAAGTGTAATGACCCCCATTTTTATGGAATTTTCTGAAGGTGTCGATGAAACCAAATTTAATCAGCTTATCTATTTTACGTCTTTCTGCCAAGGTGAACATAGTATTATTAACATTCTCCTTCGGCCTTGCTAGATCTATTGGTTTATGAGCGACATTAAAATCACCTGTTAAAATAACATTAAACCCAGTTAGTTTAGTTAGGTAGTTAAGAAGTGTATTGTAGGCTTCAAGTTTGTAATTCATTTCCTCCTTTCTTCTTCCACCATGAGGTAAGTAGATGTTAATGAGGATAAAATTGGGAAAGTCAAGTCTTAGAAAACGTCCTTCCGAGTCGAATCTAGGGTGTCCAATTTTCCGCATAATTGTTAAGGGTTTTAGCTTCGTTATTACAGCTGTACCATGAAAACCTCTTCGCCAAGAAGAATTAACATACGCTTTATAGCCTGAAAATGTAAATTCTAGAGGTAAATCGATTTTCTCTGTTCTTGTTTCTTGAAGACATATTATGTCAGCATCATAATCCAATATTTTTCTAATAAAACCCCTTTGGGAAATAGATTTCCATCCGCAAACATTCCATGAAATTATCCGTATAATCATGATACCTCACTTCAGTTCATTGATTATCCTAGTATAGATAGTGAAATTATAGTTTCATTAAATAAATTAAACTCACTACAATAATAGCTTATGAAAATTGAAGATGAAGGAATTGATTAAAAATTAACTTAAAATCATATCCGGAAAAATCTTTATACTATTTTCTCCAACTTAAGCTAGGGGTTTATTGCTAAGCGAAGTTGAAAGTAAGGTTTTAGATATAATTGAAAATTCGAGGGATGATATTATTGAATTTTTGAGGAGGCTTATAAGAGCTAGAAGTG